>JACLAC010008309.1_pt1 | contig 23519 bp, 17 predicted proteins | sample 8027881 | NCBI WGS metagenome assembly JACLAC01 (sample SAMN15725517, study PRJNA655200) | protist metagenome | isolation source: fluorescence activated cell sorting (FACS) single amplified genomes of... | place: Spain: Blaines Bay Microbial Observatory, Mediterranean Sea | collected 2016-01-19 | reverse complement strand
TATTTCAGGTGAAGGCAGCAATGGCGGTAATATCCTAGATGGTGGAACCGTGAGAGACCCCCTGATGACGTTGCTCTCCTTATTAAAGTTCACTCAAACCAAAGGCGACGATTCAAAAACAGCCTTAGAAAAATGTTTAGAGCGCGAGAACCAAGAGATGAAAGCTGATTGTTCAGCTTGGGAAACGTGTTTTCAATTATTGCCAAGTTGGGAAACAACAGATGCTTTTGAAGGTGAAGCTCTTATGCCAGTTCCAAAAATTGAACACGAAGTTTTAAAGCAAAACTATGAAAAAGAATTGGCCAACCATTACCAAAACAATCAAGACTTCTGGTCTTCCAAAGGCATTGCCAAATTGTCTTATTTTAGTAATGAAGGCACAAAAAATATTGCAGGCCCAGGAAATAGACCCGCACCTGGAAAAGGTGGCTTGCAAATATTTTTATTAAATTCAGAAAACCAAAAAATGGGTTTTCTATGGATGCGTGGCTCGGGCACAGAGCCCGTTTTTCGCTTAGTCGTCGATTGGGGAGGTGATAAGACCCACTATCGAGAACTGCTTGATTTACACAGAGAGCTAATCCTAAAAAGCACTAGCTAAGTTTTTTGCCTTTAGGTAGAGACATTATTGGGAGGGTCACAGCTATCCTTTATTTTGTCATAGTATTCGAGCTGTTTGTTATAAAGAAATATTGTCCAATGGGCTGACTTTGGCTCTATACTTATGTATTAAAAGATAGAGGAATAAATGCAGCATCGACGTTTACAATTTTGGCTGGCCATCCTAGGGTTGGTTTTAGGAGGATCATTTTCATTTTCCGCTGAAAAGCCAAGTGTCCTTTTTTTAAATGTAGATGATTGGAATGACTGGAATGAGGTTCTTAAAGGTCACTCCCAGGCTATTACTCCCAATATTAAACGTTTAGCTGAACGTGGAATCGTTTTTTCTAACGCGATCAGTGCTTCACCTTCATGTTTTCCTTCCAGGACTTCCTTATTTACAGGGATCCATCCAGCAAAGTCGGGCTGTATTGTAAATGATAATGGGATGCACCCTTGGCGTTTTTATTTGCCAGATGAGGTGACATTACCGAAGCATGTTTCGACACATGGTTGGAAGAGTGTCGGTATAGCAAAAAACTTTCATGGAGGCGATAAGCCTGAATTTGATGAGTATATTCAAATTTCTAAAAATGTGCCTGTCATAAAAGGGAGTGGCATAAAGTTAAACTCTTCAGGAGTGTGGGGAGTGGCAAATATTCCTACAGAGAAAATGCCAGACTACATGGCAGTTAGTAAAGGCATTCAGCAAATCAAAAAAGAGAAAGGTCCGTTATTTTTATCTTTGGGAATATATAGACCGCATGTTCCATGGGTGGTTCCTCAAAAGTATTTTGATTTATACCCCCTTGAGTCATTAGAAACATCAAAATATATAGATGATGATTTAAACGATTTACCTGAGCGTTTTAAGTTATTGGCTCATTTTGAATCAAAGTTTGGGAAAGGGTATCACCAAAATTTAGTGAAGCATGGATATGATCGTGATTTTATTCGTGCTTATTTAGCCAGCGTGACTTTCGCTGATGAGCAACTAGGACGAATTTTAGATGCTTGGGATGAGAGTGATCATTCTAAAAATGGCTATATCGTATTTTGGAGTGATCATGGTTATATGTTGGGTGAGAAAGAAGCTTGGTCTAAAATGAAGCCATGGTATGACGCATCACGTTGTAATTTAATTTTTTCTGGCCCCGGCATAGAAAGAGGAAAGGTGGTAGATAAAGCCGTTTCTCTTTTAGATATTTACCCTACCTTACTAAATTTAATAAACCTTCCTTCTCCGAAACAAGAATTAGAAGGCAATAGTTTATGGCCTCTACTTCAGAACCCTACAATGAAATGGGATAGACCCGTCGTGATGTCGAGCGAAGCTGATGGAGTACGTTATGATAGTATTTTGAGTAATAACTTTCGCTTAACACAACTTATTACGGGTGAGAGAGAACTATACGATCATAAAAATGACCCAAATGAGTTTCATAATTTGGCTGATAGTCCTGACTATAGCTCTGTGATAGCTGAGTTATCAAACTACTTAACTTTTGATTATGCAGAAATGGGTAAGGGAGACTGGGTTGAGGCAGAGTCTTTGCCTGCTCAAACCTCATCAGATTTCAATAAACGCGGGAATTGTCATTATCCTAAACTGAAACGAGATGCATCAGGAGGGAAAGTACTTGGGATAGACCTTCGAGCTGGTGTAGATAGTTATTTAGATTTAGTGATAGAAATAAAAGAGCCGGGTGTCTTTCAGTTCGATGTTACGATGGAGTCTACTGGTTTATGTGATGTTTTATTTGACCATGTCGTCAATGATTCAGCACAGGCAGATTTTAATTACCCCATGGTAAAGCTTGGACAATTTGAAGGTAAACTAAAAACTAAAACTTTAAATCAGGTAAAAATAGATAAGCCAGGTTTGAAAATTTTACGCTTTGTTTCAAAAACAAAAAAACAAGCCTTGCAAATTGATGCACTTCAAGTAAAGAAAATTTAATATTGCATCTACAATTCGACCTTTAGAAAGCTCATATTATATCAGTTGATCTAAATTCAGAAAAATTTCTTGAGTAAGTTTCATCATTGTATCTTAGATACTAGTGCCTCCTGAAATCACTCTAATAATTACTTGTTCAAAAAGAATACCCATGTTTAGTCACACATTACTCACCCTTTTTCAGTAAAACTCAAGTATTTATTTTCTATCTGAATCAAGCAGTATGATCGACTCTTTTAGCCACAGAGGCCACCGAGAACACAGAGAAATGGAGAGTGACGAGTTAACCGAAGCTATTATTGGAGCTGCAATAGAAGTTCATAAAGTATTGGGGCCAGGTCTGTTAGAGTCGATTTACGCAAAGTCCTCGAACAAAGTTCGGGGGAAAAAGCACTTTGCTATGAATTTGAGCTTAGAGGTATAGACTACGAAAGACAAGTTAGTATAGATGTTATTTATAAGGGAAAAAACCTTGGTGGCCAAATAGTTGATATTCTTGTTGAGAAGAAAGTCATTATTGAGATAAAGTCATTAAAAGCATTGCCTGCGGTTGCTACCTCACAAACTCTTTCGTACCTGAAGGCTACTGATCTTCGAAGGGCATTACTTATAAATTTTGGGGAAAAGACGCTTGTTGATGGACTCAAAAGAATCTCTCTGTGATCTCGGTGGACTCTGTGGCAAAAAAAATGCCCCAAAAAGCTATCAAAAGGGTGAGAAATGTGTGTTTAGTTCTTTATTTGAAATTGAAGACACTAAATACCATTAAATCGAGAGGTCTTTTTTTATTTTCTTAAAAAATTAGATGTGAGATTTAGGTTTAAGCTTGGATAGTCTTGAGATTGGGTCAAAACCAAATCAAGACCGTGTATATAGAAGCAATGTTTCCAATGGAAAATATGAATAATACATTGCTATTACTTTTAGTTTAGCCCAGATCCTACATGGGCGCTTATTCATTTAGCTGAAAACGGTAGGTGTTATAGCGTCGATCAACAATTGAGGACCAATCTTATGAGTTAGGCTCTAGCAAAAGGTCTTTAAAACAAATGGTGTGGGTGAATGTTTCTTTTATTTTGTCTGGTCTCCGAAGCTCACCGTGATAAATAAGAACGGGGCGTACAGACCGGCTAGATGTAAAATTCATTTTCTTCAACTTTATTTCCATTTCATCACAAACTGTAGCATCAATTTCTTGTTTAAACTTAATTTCACAGGGGTAAATATTCTTATGAGTTTGTATCAGTAAATCAATTTGACATTGATCTTTATTTTTTGTTTGTCGTTGAAAATGAGGGGAGGCACTGAGTATACTTGATGGTGGAATCTGTAGGATCTTTAAAATCACTTTTAAATTATTGATGACTAGGTTTTCAAATTGTAGACCCACAATAGAACTCCATCCTTTTAAATCGTCAAGATGAAGGTCTTCTAGTAAGTGATTTGAAATTTGCTCTCTGCGTGGAAAAATATATTTAAGGTAATATCTAATATAGTTGTCACATATTCTGATTCTAAAAACTCTGGATTTCTTGCCCATGTTATTGAAGGTATAGTCTTTTTTAATAAAGCCTGATTCTTCGAGGGTATCAATTTTATGACTTAAGGCTCCCGTCGGTGTCAAAGAAAGCTTCTTACAAAGTTCCTTGTACTCTAAAGGGCCATCTTTCAGTGCATCTATAAGGCATCTGAATTCAACATCTTTTTTTTCAAAAATATCCTTGAAAATACTTTCAAATTCAGTGAATAAAAAGCCTTCAGGACTGAAGCACATACGCTTAATATTAGATTCAGCATCATGATCAGGTTGAATTTCCTCTAAATAACGAGGTATTCCTCCTGTTATGGATAAAATTTTTAGCTTTTCATCTGAAGATGTCTTTTTGTTTTTCCAGAATTTATTAGCATCGCGAAGTGGTAACTCACCCACTGTCAGTGTTAAAGATACACGACCCACAAAACCTTTATCTTCTAAAATATTAGTATCAATCCACGATGTTACGGATCCACATAAAACTAAGACTAAATTGTTGATGGATTTGAACTTTGTGTCCCAAATCCCTTTTAGTTTTCCTGGGAAATCCTTGTCCTTTGATGCCATCCATGATATTTCATCGAGTAAAACTATCTTTTTACCTTTCTCTTTTGATACCAAATGGGCTAAAGTGCTCAAGGCTTCATTCCAATTTAAAAAATGGAATTCTGGAAGTTTAAATGAAAGGGCTAAAAGTTCTCCAAAATGTTTTAGCTGGCTTTCATTGCTTAGGTTATCTCTGGGAGGGAGGCCATATATATTAATAAATTTTGATTTCTTAGAGAACTCTTGAATGAGAGTACTTTTCCCGATGCGCCTTCTTCCTCTACAAACAATTAAGCCAGCGGTCTCGCGTTTCTGAAATTCTTTAAGTTTATTAAGCTCTTTTTCTCTGCCGATGAACACGAATTTTCCTTTATTTTTTTTACTTGAAATTGTATGTTTGTTATTTTCAAGTCAATAAAAAAATATTCATATTTTACTTGAAAATAAAACTTAAAAGGCTTCAAGTCTATTTTATGCATCATTTGGATGGCTAAAGATTAAAGTAACTTTCCCGGGTTTTGTTTTAATCAAAGTTTGGAAAAGGGTATCATCAGTCTTCATGGACTCAAATTGTGTTTAAGTCAAGATACATCATCCGATTGATTGGGTGATTCTTAAACTTAAGGACTAGTTTAGCATAGAAGGTAACCAGAGAGAAATCTCAGGCCAGTAAGACACGAGCATTAAAATGCTGATGTTACAAATGAGATAGGGCCACAAAGCTCGAATGACTTTCTGAAGAGGTGTTTCAGCAATTTCAGCAGCGACAATCATACAAACACCCATAGGTGGAGTTGTTAGGCCAATCATGAGGTTGAGGACGACCATGACACCAAAGTGAATGGGGTCCATGCCAATCGCTTCAGAAACTTTTAATAAGGAGGGCGTTAAAATAATGAGAGCAGCTATGGTTTCCATAAAGCTACCGACAAAAAGTAAGAGCAAGTTTATAAGCAATATAATGAGTATGGGGTTGTCGGTTAAGCTCAATATACCTGAGGCTAATATTTCAGGGATATTTTCACAAGCTAAAACCCATGCAAAAATATTGGCCATTCCCACCATGATTAAAAGGGAGGCAGAAGAAATGACAGTATCTTTTAAAATACCTTTCAGTTTTTGGACGTTGAGGGTTCTGTAGATAAACATGCCTAAAAAGAGAGCATAAAGAGAGGCAACAATAGAGGCCTCTGTCGGGGTGAAGATGCCACTAATAATACCATATAAAATAACAAATACGAGAGACAGTGCCCAAAAAGCACATCGGCCTTCTTCGATAACGCGTTTGAATGAGAATTTATCTTCTTTTGGGTAAGCTCGTTTTTTGGAAAGTAGATACGTTGTGATCATCATGCCTATGCCCAGTAGTAACCCTGGGATAGCTCCAGCTAGAAACATTTTCCCTACTGAAATACTAGTGAGCGAACCAATAATAATCATGGGAACGCTAGGGGGTATCATGGGGCCAATGGTGGAAGAGGCTGCTGTTACGGCAGCAGCAAAAGGTTTGTCATAGCCGCTTTTAGTCATGCCTGGAATCATCACGGCTCCAATGCTCGTTGTATCAGCAATGGCGGTTCCAGAGATGCCTCCGAAAAGCATCGATCCGCCAACATTGGCAAGCCCTAAACCGCCACAAATATGCCCAAATAAGGCATTGCAAAAGCGAACGATTTGGTGAGTGATGTTGGCTGCATTCATAATATTTCCTGCTAAAATAAACCCAGGAATACACAATAAAATGAAAGAGTTGATGCCGGCGAAAAAACGCAGTGGCATAATGGTAAGGGGTATATCAGATAAAACCAAAAAAAGCATCGAGGATAGGCCTAGCGAAAATGCAATCGGTACACCTATAAATAGACATAAAGCGAAAAAGCTTAAAAAAAGAGTGACTTCCATTTAAACCTTCTCAGTTGTAGGTTGAGTAAAAGTTTCAACGAGAAGCATTCCCAAACTAGTGAGAGAACTAATGGAGAAAAACAAAATAGTAGATGAAAAAATGAGACTCATTTTAAACCCTAGGGTGGGAGAGGTTTGATTCTCTCCTAGAGCACTATAGATATAGGCATGTTTGAGTAGTAAGCAAGAGAAAATAAAAATGAAAAAGTAAATAAGTTGGTTTAAAACCTTCTGCTGTGTCAGGTTAAATTTTTCTTGAATAAAATCAATCCTAATGTGACGTCTTTCAACCATGACTTGGCTAGAAGCAAAGACAATCATGTAAATAAAGAGATAACGTGTAAGTTCTTCTGTCCATATAGGAGCATTAGGGAAAACATACCGAGCTAGTATTTGTAAGCTTACGACAAAAACAATCGCAATGAGGCAAAGGATAGAGCTCCAAGTGAGCCAACGACTCAAGTTGTTTAAGTGTTTTTCAATGTGAACTTTCATGTTAACGCTTTGCGGATTGTATTTTATTAAATAAGCGAGATTGATCTTCGTTAAGGCTTTGAAGGATGATCGGTTTGGCCTTGCTGGAAAATGCTTTTACATCACTTTGAGTGAAAGTCATGCCATGTTGACGTAATTTTTTACTGAGTTCATTTTCTTCTTTTAAAAATAAAGACCTTTCGTAGTTTTGAGTATCTTGAGCAGCCTTTTTTATAATGGCTTGTAGATGAGGAGGAAAAGCCTTAAATTTTTCTTCTCCGATGACCAAATAAATCCAGCTTCGAACGTGTGCAGTAAGGTTGACATGTTTTTGAACTTCAAAAAAGCTGGCTGAATGAATTAAGCTAATGGGATTCTCTTGCCCTTCTATCGTATTTTGCTGTAGCGAAGTAAATACTTCTCCAAAAGACATAGGGATAGGTTTGGCTCCTAATCCTTGCCATACTTTTAAAAATAGGGGCACATTTGGAACTCGCAACTTAAGACCTTTTAGTTCACTAGGCGTTAAGATAGGTCTATTACTGGTGAGGTGACGAGGTCCTCGTTCAAACCAGGTTAAAGGTAGGAGTCCGGCTTTTTCGCGTATTTCTTCTTCTATTTCTTTTCCAACTTCCCCTGAGGCGGTGTTACGCATATCTTCAGAGCTATTAAATAAGTAAGGGACAGCAAGTAGAGCTGCTTTAGGAGCCCAATTTTGTAAGCTCTCCCCAGAGATAGTTAGATCAACCGCTCCTATTTGAACGCTATTGATTAAATCCATCTCTCCGCCTAATTGAGAGTTCGGATAAACCTGAACCAGAATTTTTTTCTGAGTACGTTCTTCCACGAGTTCTTTAAATTTTAAAGCAGCTAAATGCCAGGTGTTTTTTTCATTGGCTAAGTGAGCTAAGCGCAATTTGTACTGCCCTTTTTCAGTTGGGTCCCCACAAGAACACATCATGAAAACAAGGCTACTTAATAATAAATATTTAATCATATAAATAGTTCGAGTGAATATGAGAGAAAGGGGTCGTGCTGCATTAGATCACCTTTCATCGTTGTTGTGCTTAAGTGCTTTATGTGTGTAAAACGAGTTTGTCATTCTTAAAATATAGTTGAAAACAATTATTTTACAATACACCAAAAAGAGTGTGCTGACTAGAGCAAACCTTTCTGTATCGCTTCTTGTATGGCCGTGGTGACATTGTTGACCTGAAGCTTTTTATAGATATTTCTAACATACATATTGATGGTTGCAGGTGAAAGCTCTAGTTCTAGAGCAATTTCTTTTCTCATTAGGCCTTGGTATAATTTTTCTAAAACTTCCTGTTCTCTATTAGATAAGGAGATGCTCTCGTCGGAAGCGAGTTTTGGGTTTTTTGGGATGACTTTAGAGAAAGCTGTCATGATCATCTGAGCAATTTGTGGGTTGAGGGGGGCTCCTCCTTGAACAACATCTTCTAATTCTTGAATGAGTTTATCTGGGTCTGTGTTTTTAAGTAAGTAACCATTTGCTCCTGCACTAATCGCTTGAAAAACTCTATGGCGGTCACTAAACTGAGTCAGTATAACCACCAGTACTTCAGGTAACAAAACTTTAAGTTGTGGGATGGCTTCTAGTCCTGTGACTCCAGGTAAGCCTAAGTCTAATAAAATAACTTTTGGCGATAATCCAGCATTGATGGCTTGTATGGCAGCGGGTACCATACCAAAGTTTCCGATCAACTCAAAGTTTTCAGACTCCTCTAATTCTTGTGAGATAGCTTCTCTAAAGAATTTGTTGTCTTCTATCACCAAAATGGTTGTTTTGTCTATTTCTGAACTCATATGTGCTTTTGGGATTTAAATTTTAAACGGACTTCACAACCTTTGCCTGGGTGAGAATTTACGAAAAACTCTCCAGAGAGCTTAAGCGCCCTTGCTTTTAATCTGGCTAAATGTTCGTAATCATCTTTGAATGGAGTTAAGTCCATGCCTACGCCGTCATCTTTGATGATAATTTCGAAATGACCTTCTGAATCTTTTTGTTGGATAAGGATCTCAACACTTTCAGCATGAGCGTGTTTTTGAATATTGTTTAAAGCTTCTTTAAACCAAAACACAACGTGCTGTCGATCTTTTAAATGTAAGTTCTCCCAAGCTTCTGCATCTTCAATTTTAAGGTCTACTTTATGTTCACTTAAAAGCCTGTTAGTAGATTCTTGTAACTTTTCAATCAAGTTCATTTTTTGTGGACTGAGTGCCCATACCATCTCTCTCAAAGCTTCTTCAGACTCATCCAAAATTTCTTGTATCGTGACTGCTTTTCTGTCAGATTTGAAACGACTCATGATCAATCGTATTGAAGCTAAGTTACTGCCTATTTCATCATGAAGATCATTGGCAATATCTTTGCGAACAATACTTAAGCGTTGATTTTGACGTTGTTTTGAACGTAACCAAAGGTAATATGCCAAGATGATGGATAAACCAAACATACTTACAATGATTTGAATCCAAAAATTTCTTTGAGCTAACTTTTTACCTTGTAGGTTAAGAAGTGTCTCTCTTTCTAGTTTTAATGAGTTATACTGTGATAATTCCCTAAGCCATTTTTGAAGATCTAAGATCATACCTTTAGGGGTTTGCTGGTCGATAAGCCAGTCTTTCCAATGATGATCTTTTTTGTCTAAACTATTGGGAATATTTTTTATGTTGATGTCGCTCTTTATAGCTATATTTACATTTTCATCATTGATAATTTGAATTTCGCTCAAAGCGAAACTCATTTGTTGAGAGCCAAGTTTAGTATAAAACTCATCGACATATAATCTTATTCCGGCGGCTTTATGTCCTGTATAAAAACAAGCTAAGTTACGTTGTGGGTTATGATAATGGCCCTTGTGTAATACTTGTAATGGTTGATTATTTTCATCTATAGTGAGTAAGCGAAATGAAACTGGAAAACCATAACCATATTGTTCAAGCAGCATTTCATTGACAGGGGCATAAAGGCTAAAAAGCCTCACTTCATGAATATAACTAGGTTCTTCAAAAATGAACTCTATATAGCCAGGGTCTTTTGTTTTAAATTTTCTTATATTAAATCCAAAAATTTTACTTTGTTGCTCTTTATTTATAATAGGTAAGCCAAGTGTTGATTGACCATCCACTAAGTTACTCGCCATATTATTTAAAATATTCTCCTTTATATCAGAGTTTCCATGGACTTTGGCAGATAAGGCTACATTTAGTCCATTTGAAAAGGCAAAAATTTCACTCAGAGCTAAATAAGGGTCTTTTATTTCATGAGATAAAAACTCCACCCGAATACCAGTGACATCATTTTCTGAATTTTCAAATTCTAAAAATAAGGGATGGGCCTCTCTACATTTGTCGATGGTGTCTCCTTCAAAAACAATTTTCTCAGGACCTTTTAAAGTAATTTTTACTTTTTCTGCCATGGCATAAGTTTTTACCCTTCCAGCTTGATAGGTGGCTAAAGGCACTAAAGCTAAACTATCTAGTTTAATCGGATGTGGGAAGGTTAATTCAACCCAAGGTGAAGGGCATTTTTTACTCCATTTATATCCACCTAAGCCTCCAACAGGGTAAGCGGCTCGAGTTGGTAATTGTTTTAATTTAAGTTGAATCTCATTCAATCTATTATCTGGAACTAAATTACTGCCAGAACTACCATATAAACTTCCTATCAAGCCGCCTAGGCTGAGAAATAAACATAACTTATTGAATAACAAATGCCTAATTTTTAAGAAACTCAAATGATGGACTATCTCATCATAATTAAATTAACATACAACTCAAGATATAAATTTAAAAAGATAAAGCAATACATCATTATTGACGTATTGTTCATGAATTGCTTTTCAATACGATTAATGCATCCAATGATGATATTGAAGAAATGAACACAGAAATGACAAAAAAGCAGCTAAAGCGAGGTCAGTTATTACGTGGAGCTGGCTCATTGATAGCCCTGCCTGCTTTGGAATCTCTTGGCTATAAGGCTTTTGCTTCGTCAAAAAGTACAAAATCAGCTACTCCACCGAAAAGAATGGTCTTTCTAGGCATGGGGTTCGGAGTGACTCAAGAAACTTGGTACCCTGATGTAAAGGATACAGGTTTTGACTATCAGCTATCAGAAGGGTTGAGTCCTTTAGCTCGGCACAAAAAAGACTTTACGATTGTTCAGGGTTGCCATCATCAATTTAGTGATCAACCCCATTGGGGCAGTACTTTTTGGTTAACGGGAGCAAACCGTTATGCCATTGCAGGACAAAAGTTTTCTAATTCCATTTCAGTTGATCAAGTAGCAGCTAGGCAGTTTGGTCGTGAGACACGTTTTACATCTTTGCAAATCGATAGTGAAAATGCTGGAAGTACAGGCCATGGCCCAGGGTTATCACTTGCTTGGGATCAAAATGGTAAGCCCTTGGCAGGTCTAGATACGCCATTAAAAGTTTATCACAAATTATTTTCTGAAGATAATTTACCTTTGGCGAAGCGACAAGAGGCGATATCTAAAAAGCGCAGCGTGCTCGATGCTGTCATGTCAGAGGCGAAACGAATTCAATATGGATTGAGTAAAACGGATACAGGTAAGCTAGATGAGTATTTTCAAGGAATTCGCGATATAGAAGTTCGTTTAAGCAAGAATGAGCAATGGTTAGAAGTCCCTAAAGTTAAAGCGCCTCTGAGTGAGCCACGCGAGGGATTAGATGGTCAAGAAGAAGTTGAAGTGATGTACGATTTAATCGTTGCGGCTTTGCAGACAGATAACACTCGAGCTGTGACCTATCGTTTACCAGGCCAATCGCTTTTAGAAAGCCTGGGTATTGAAGCGAGTTGTCATAATGTAAGTCATTATGCGGGGAATCGTTTGGAGGCTTCAAAAATGCGTGATAAAGCTCATAGTAACATGCTGGCTGGCTTAATTGACAAACTTAAAAACACAAAAGAGGCAGATGGCTCTAGTTTATTTGACCATACTTCTTTGACATTTGGATCTAATACTCGATCGATTCATTATATTGATAATTGCCCAACTTTCATCACTGGTAGAGGTGCCAATTTGAAACTCGGTCAGCATCTGGTTTTGAAAAGGAATACGCCATTGTGTAATGTATGGTTAACGATGCTTCAAGGAGCTGGTTTAAAAGCTTCTCATCATGGAGATAGTACTGGAGTTATCAAGGAGCTACAAGCATGAGAAAGTTAAGCTCCATTCTTATTTATTTTGTCATATTCCTAACAACAACATTTGCTTCAGCAAAGCCTCAGGCAATTTTACCTGAGAAAAACTTTGAATTTCTCAATAATTATTGCTTGGATTGTCATGATGCAGAAACGGAGAAAGGAGAGGTTAATCTTGAGGATTTATCTTTTCATATAACAACTATAAAACAGGCTGAACAATGGCAGGCTGTTCTTGACTCTCTTAATTCAGGTGAAATGCCCCCTGAAAAGAAAAAACAACCAAGCGATGATGAGAAGGCAAACTTTCTAGATGATTTAGCTCAGACCATGGTCACTGCACGTAAAACTTTGGCAGATTCTGGTGGTAAGATCACGATGCGTCGTTTGAATCGTCGTGAATACCAAAATACCCTGCAAGAGTTATTGGGAGTTAAAGTCGAAACCAATTCATTACCTCAAGATGGTGGAAATGGTACCTACGATACATCTGGTTCTTCACAATTTGTTTCAAGTGACCAGTTTGAACAGTATTTAAAAATAGGGAAAAAGGCTGCATTAGAGTCCTTTCAACGTCGTTCAACTCGATCCTTCTCTAGACCGATGGTATTTCGCATAGAGCCTGAAGAAACCGTGAACCCCGTTCTGAGGAATGAAGTAAAAGAACTAGATGATCAATATGAGCGGTTTCTAGCTTGGAGAGCTGGTGTCGATAAGGCTGCTGCAGCACCAGAGAATAAAGAGATCATGGCAGAGTTATTAAGTAAAAGCTCCGATAATGTCCCATCGAACGTGAAGTTTTACAGGCATGCTAACTTGCTGAAAGGAATACCAGACCCTAAAGACTATGGCTTTCGCGATATCGGCCGAGCTTCTTTTTCTTATAATGTCAAAAATAGATCCTATACTTACTTTAAACACTATATTGAATTGCCCCATAATGACCGTGGCACTTATTTAAAGACCACTTGGGGCACGGGTCGAATTTTAATAAAACCACCAGCGGGTACTTTATTACCAGGAATTTATAAGTTGCGTATTAAGGCAGGTATAGCAGAAGGTGCAGCCGATTTTCGACAATTCATTCAGTTAGGTCACCCACAAAGACAGAACCATGTTAAAGCTGGGTTAACAGGAGTGATTAGTACTCATCAAATCACAGGAAGTATTGAGTCGCCAGAAATGCTTGAAACGGAAATTGTGGTAGGTGCTGACACGCCTCATGAATTTGCTATTCAAGAACGACAGCCATCCAAAGCGAATGTTTTACGTAAGATATACGGATCTCATAAAAGTGAAAATGGTTATGGTAACCCTCCTTCTATTTGGATTGACTGGGTTGAACTTGAAGGACCTGTTCAACAAAAGGAGACGTTACTAGATCAAGTGATGAAGGAATATCCTTTAATTGAGTCTTCAAATAGTCATACACTGTTTACAGAGCTTGGTCATGTGAGAAAGTTTTTAACAGCCTTTGCAAAAGTTGCCATGCGAGAAACGAAGCCATCTGACTATTTTATGGATAGGCTTATGGAAATTTATAAAAATGAACGCACTGGTGGAGAAGAGCTCAGAGTAAATTGGAATTCAATGGAAGAGGCCATTTCGACTTCTTTAAGTATTATTTTAGCTTCACCTGGGTTTGTTTATTTAAATGAACCAGGGAAGGATGAAACGAGACGTGCTTTGAATCAACGTGAACTAGCGGTGCGTCTCGCCTACTTTCTTTGGAGTAGTCCACCAGATAGGATCTTGTTAGATTTAGCTAAAGCACAAAAATTAAAGCAACCGGAAATTTTAAGACAGCAGGTAGATCGAATGATTGCCGACCCACGATCGGAAAAGTTTGTGGCTGGGTTTGTTCACCAATGGTTAGATATGGACCGTTTGGACTTCTTTCAATTTGATGGACTTAAACACCGAGACTTTGATGAAAGCACTAGAACAGCCGCACGCCAAGAAGTTTATCAGAGTTTTCTTCATTTACTCAGGGGTCATGAAGGTGGAAAGTTAGCTAACTTATTAAATAGTGATTACGTTATGATTAATGGGTTACTAGCAACATATTATGGTATCCCTGGAGTGACGGGTGATAAATTTAGAAAAGTCCAGTTGCCAGCAAATTCTCCACGTGGTGGTCTATTAGGTATGGCTGCCATTCATGCGATGGGAAGCGATGGTATTGAATCGAGTCCAGTAGAGCGTGGCTCATGGGTGCTTCGCCATTTACTGCATTCGCCTCCGCCACCTGCCCCAGCTAATGTACCTCAAATATCGCGTTTAGCGGAAAAAGTTTTGACGAGTAGAGAGCGATTAATAGCCCATCAAGAAAAACCACAGTGTGCTAGCTGTCATCGAAAAATAGACCCTATTGGCTATGGCTTAGAAAACTTCAATGCTGCCGGTAAATGGCGCACAGAAGATCACTATGAGAAAAAAGGCGTTGGCAAAAAAACTTGGACGATCGATGCTTCAGGTGCATTTTATAAAGGCCCAGCCTTTGCGAACTATTTTGAATTAAGAGATAGAGTCGCTGATCAAAAAGATGCTTTTGCTAGAGGTTTCACAGAAGCTTTAGTTGCTTATGGACTAGGTCGTTCCTTTGCTTTTACCGATGAAGAGCTAGCCTCAAAAATTATAGATGTGACTAAAAAGAAAAATTACTCCTTATCTCAATTTATCCATACTCTAGTTCAAACGAAAGAGTTTCAGTCAAAATGAGCTGAGGGTTACCCATGTGTTAATGTTTTGGGAATACGTCAATTTAGATGTATTGATTCGTTTCTGAAAGTAAATAAATTTAGGATAACTTTATTCACTTGATTCCATCATGAGAACCTTTTTAACATCGACCTTTTTGTTACTGACCAGTTTTTCTTTTCTCCAAGGGGAAAAGCTTGAAGAGGGCTTTAAATCCATCTTTAATGGGAAAGATCTCAGTGGTTGGGAGTGCATGGAAGGAATGTGGACGGTAAAAAATGGGGCAATCACTCCTAAAGTTTCTACGGTGAATAACTGGGTTTTCTGGCGCGAGGAACAACCAGCCGACTTTGAATTAAGACTTTCTTTTAGATATCACACAGGTAATTCAGGTGTGCAAGTTCGCAGCCTAGAGCCGAACCCTTTTGAAGCGGTGGGCTATCAAGTTGAAGTGGCAACACAAAGTAAGATGGGCCTGTGGCATCATTCTAAATCTCCAGAAAAGTATCGACATAAACTAGCTTTAGCTGGTGAAGAAACGGTTTATGCAAAAGATGGTAAAAAGACGGTCCTAACCGTTGCAGATCCAGACAAAGTAAAATCTTCCTACAAAGAAGATGGCTGGAATGAAATGGTCGTTATCGCCAAGGGCCCAGTTTTGATTCAAAAGATCAATGGTGTGATATTCTCTAAGTTAACAGACCATGATGAGAAGTATTCTACCTCTAAGGGTTATATTGCATTTCAAGACCACGGCAAAGGCACACATGTCGAGTTTAAGAACGTTAGAATTAAAATAGATAAATAGGTGGAGTTCGAATCTTTGATTTGTTTTATTTAACGAAAAGGCATATGTGTAAAAACCTTCTAAGTTATTTGCTTCCCATCCTTTTTAGCTCATTCATATGGGCCGCAGAGCGACCGCAGCAAAAGGATTTTAGCATCGACATTCTTTCAGAGAACTTGTTCAACCCAATGGAGATGGATATCGCTCCAGATGGTAAAGTTTTTATCGCAGAGCTCATGGGGAATGTTAAAGTTTTTGATCCTGATAAGCAAACAACAAAAACAATAGCACAATTAGATGTCATGGTGAAAGATAAAAAGCAAAAGCTTTGGGATAAAGAGTTTGGGCTCATGGGCTTGGCTCTAGCTCCTGATTTTGAAAAAAGTAAATGGGTATATTTAACTTATTCTAAAGATTCAGATGACCTTTATGCTCTTTATCATTATGTTTCTCGTTTCAAATTTGATGGTGAAAAACTTGACCTTTCTAGTGAACAGACCTTGATAAAAATACCCGCTCGGAGAGATACGAACCGGCTACACGAAGCAGGCTCTCTCGATTTTGATGCAGATGGAAATTTATACATTTCAACGGGAGACAATCAATGGAGAACTCATTACCTCTATGCAGCTAGAACTTCTTCGAATAGTGCCGTCTTAAACGGTAAAGTCCTACGCATTCACCCAGAGCCCGATGGCAGCTATAGCATTCCTAAAGGCAACCTTTTCAAACCTGGTACTCCCAAAACCCTTCCCGAAATTTATGTGATGGGGTGTAGAAACCCTTTTAGGATTCATGTCGACAAAAAGACGGGCTTTTTGTATTGGGGAGAAAATGGTCCGCCACCACACTTTAGCGGTGACATGCTAGTTGAAAAAGATAAACTGCCCGATGGCTATGATGAGTTCAATCAAGCTAAACAGCCTGGCTATCACGGTTGGCCTTTTTTCGTGGGTAAGAATTTCCCTTATCCAAAGTTTGATACTGAAACGGGAAAAACAGGCGAGTTTTATAAGGCCAACGAACCTATAAATGACATGCCTATGAACAATGGCTTAGAGCACTTACCTCCTGTTACGGAGCCTATGATGTGGTATAGCCATAACCCATCCCCAGATTTTCCAAGTTTTGGAATGGGTGGGGCCTCGGCCATTGCTGGCCCAGTTTATCACACTGAAAAAAATATGGCAGAAGATTCTTTTCCTGCTTACTATGATAACTGTTGGTTTATTTCCGATTACTGTCGATCATGGATTAAAGTTGTAAGAATGAATGAGAAAGGCGAAAGAGTCAGTATAGAACCCTTTTTGGGAGAGGTGATGTACTCTAAACCAGTTAACTTAAAGTTTAATGAGAAAGGTCATTTATATGTCCTACAATATGGAAAAGGTGGCTGGAATAGTCGCAATGGATCACTGATACGAATTCGTCATGATAAAAAGGGGCAAAACAGTTTAGTGAGTAGTGATGGTGATAGTGCCCTAAAAGGGTTGAATCCATCTCACCCTGGCACAAAACTTATCATTAAAAATAACTGTATTGCCTGCCATCGAAGTCGCGAGAAAGTGGTCGGCCCTTCCTATCAAGAGGTGGCCGATCGTTATGTTTGCGATGAAGACACCGTTAAAACACTAACAGAACGTATTTTAAAGGGTAGTTCTGGCAACTGGGGAACAACTTATGCGATGCCGGGTCATGGTTATTTAACAGAGAAAGAGCTCACCAATATTTTAGATTCTATCTTTACCCTCAAAGGCAGGAAGGGAAAATGAGAGCATGGTGGTTTAAACTTTTTCTTTATTCTCTTTTCAACTAGATGAGTAACCTCGTATGAAAAATTCCACATTCACTTTAATTGAGCTATTGGTGACAATGGCAACATTATTTGTGTTAGTTTCTTTGCTTCAGCCCTCTCTAATGAAAGTTATTAGTCATGCTGTTGAGTTAGAGAGTAGCCAAGACTTAAGAGTGCTTCATCAAGGCACGATGTTTTATAGTGATGATCGTGATAATTATTTGCCAATGAAATATATGAGAACAGATAGAGGCTGGACTTCATTATGGATGACCTCCGTTGGTGAATATTTAGAAAATGGTACAAAAAACCCAGCCTTTCAAAATTCTAAAGTGCAGAAAAACAGGTTTGCAGACTATGCTCCCAATGACTTTATTATTCAAAGTGATTTCAACTCTAAGTTACACGATCTAGAAGAGCCTGATCAGAAATTCTTATTTTTCGAAGCAGCTCCGAGATCTAACCTAAATGGAGCAGGAGCCTGGACGGCCTGGGGTAAAAAGATTGTTAAGAAGGTGATTTACAACACGACGATTGCTCAAAGGCATGGGCCTTTGGATGACCCCGTTTTTTATAGTGTCTTTGTCGATGGACATACAGAACGTATTCAGTATATCGAATTTTGGGAAGACGATAAGGCTAGAAGGGGAATGACTTCTCCACATTAATATTTTTAGGTACTAAGGTTTTCGAAGGCCTTCTTTCCCGTACTTGCATTAGAAAAATTAGACAGGATTACAGGAAAAAACAGGATTCTAGACAGTCGATAAACTAACTTACTTGTATCTTATTACATTCCTTTAACGAAGATGGCTTAAAAACCACTTTAGGGGGTTGTTGTTAGCGTCAGCAAAGATATTGATATTGTGACTTTTTCCCTCGTAGATCATCATTTTTGCATTGCCTCCTAGTGAATTGATTTCGTCCACAAAGTTAGAGATTCGTACCGGATCACATACTGGATCTGCTGAACCATGAAATGCCCAGACGGGGAGGTTTTTAAAGTTCTTAGCTTGGATGGGCAACTCACCTTTGGGCTCTGTGGCTCCTCCAGCAGCGCTCGGGCATATAGCATTTAAGGATGAGGCTGAACTATTGGCCCACATAAAAGTTCCTGCGCCTCCCATGCTATGACCGGTTACAAAAATATTTTTGGCATCGACTTGATGGTTAGAGATCAAGTGATCTAGAAATAAATCAAGGTCAGATGGTTTCCAGCCGTTTGTAACTTCTGAATTGGGTTTGAATTGTGGAATAGCCAAGGTAAAGGGGTATTTGTTCTCTGAAATTAATCCGCCTAGTCGAGTATTTTGGTAAGTTTGAATATCTCGTTTATGACCACCTGAACCATGTAAATAGATGATAAGAGGAGCTTGTTTTCCTTTTTTAAGAGTTTGCTGACTAAAAAAGAGGTACTTCTGCTTGATGGAGGTTGTTTTTTGAAAAACAGAATCAGGCAATTCAAAGACTTCGGGTTTAATGTAGCTCTGATACACTCGAATGGGTTTGGGCTTATCTTTGCTAGGTGGTTTGGGGCGAGTCTTTTGCATTTCTTTTCTAAAGACTTCAATTTCATCTTTAGATAGGCGTCCATCTTTATTTGAGTCGTACTTTTTAATCATCTCTTCGCGAGACATACGCTCAGCATGAGCTGACATCGGTAGAAATAAAAAAGAGATGGTGAATAAGGCCAATAGAGATTTAGTGACGTTCATAAGAGCTTAAGTTAAATTTTAGGAAGTTCTTTAATCCTATATTATGAGAATTTAGTGTTTTTAAAACAATAAATAAAAAAAAATCTATTAAAAATCTTAAAATATGAGATTTAGTGTTATATTTAAAGTGTTTATGTCCTAGAAATGTATGATTTAGATTGAGACAGTTATCAAGTCATCATCGTTTATTGAGTCTGCTGGAGTACTTTAGTTTAGAGAAGCCCTCATGGACGGCTGATGAGATCATTGATCAGTCAGGTATGGCGAGAAGCACAGTTTATCGTTATCTAAAGACGTTATGTGAATTCAGTTTATTAGAAAATATTGGAAATGATCAATATATTTTAGGGGCTCGTTTCACTGTCATGGATCATGTGATACGTAGCTGTGACCCATTTCTTCAAATTGCTGAGCCTGAAGTACGTTGGTTAAGTGAGCGTACGGGTTTCACCGTTAGCTTAACGAGATTGATCCAGGAGCAGATGGTAGGGGTTCTCATTGTGCGTGGTAGAAATAGTCTTGAGGTGGGTTATGACCGGGGAGAGCTTTTGTCACTGTTTAAAGGTTGTACGGGTAAGGTGATACTTGCTCATCTTCCCCGTAGAATTCTTTTAAAACTATATAACTCCCAAAAAGAAAAGTTAAAGGCCTTGGGCTTGGGTGGTGATTGGAATGAGTTTTTAAAAACAATACGAAGTGTTTCAAAGCTAAAAAGCTTTTCTACTCAGGGTGAAATACAATCGGGTAATTTAGGGATAGCGGCACCTATTTTTGGGAAAGGGAAACAAATTATGGGTAGTATGACATTGATTATGCGGGAGGAGGATTCGGTCGATTTAGATTTGAAATGGGTTCATCAAAATGTTGAAGTTGTGGCTGAACGTATATCAGATCATTTGAGAATACTCGACCTTCAAAAAAATGAAAAACAGGCTCCGCAAAAGCTTTTAAAAGGTTCTAGTGTATTTAATGAATCCTGATAAATTACTTTTTCGAAAAGGGGGTCAAATCAGTAGGGTTTTCTCCAATACGTCAATAATGACGTATTGCTTTAAAAGTACTTTTGACTACCTTTTATTAAACCAATCTGAATCTGAGATGATTCTTTTTATTATAAATAAGTAAATGAAAATTAGTTTTATTTATTTGAGTTTCCTTTTTGTTTGCTTGTCTACGGCTATGGGGCAATCTGAAAATGAAATGAAATGGCCGGCAAAGCCTATTAAAGTGATTGTTCCATTTGGAGCAGGTGGGGGAAGTGATACTTTTGCACGCCAGTTGATTCGTGTCATTGAAAATGAAAAGTACCTATCTCAACCTCTTGTTGTGATCAATGTTGGTGGAGCTGGTGGCTCAATTGGAAGTAGACGTGTTAAAAATGCACGACCAGATGGCTACACGATGCTCATGCTACACGAAGGTATGTTAACGGCCAAGCATGCAGCAAGAGCAGCTTATGGCCCAGAAGCTTTTGAAGCAGTGGCCGGAACGGGTAAAATTGGAGTTGTTATCACGGTTAAAGAGGACTCTCCATTTCAGACGATGTCTGATCTTATGAGTCATGGTTTAGAAAAGCCAAACACCCTTAATTTTGCGGCTAATCTAGGGGCTCCGAGTCACTTTATCGGTTTGCTGATAGAAAAGTCCCAACCAGGTACTCTATTTAATTATGTTCAGTATGGAGGGGGAGCAGACCGTTATGGAGCGATCATAGGAGATCATGTTCAAACAAGTATATTTTCGATAGAAGAGTACCTGCGCTATAAAGATGGGGGCTTGAGAGCCCTTGCTGTCTTTTCACCTGAACGGCACCCTGCTTTACCTGAGCTTCCTAGTGCTACAGAACAAGGTTTTGAGGTGGATAGTTCTAATATGCATTTTTGGTGGATGCCCAAAGGAACACCTCAAAGCATTCAAGACCACATGGCAGAAGCCATTCGCAAAGGGATGCAGTCAAAACCTATGAAAGAATTTATGAAAACAAGTTGGACTGAGCCCGTTATGTTAAGTGGGGAAGGTTTAAATCATGAAATACAAACAAGAGAGTCACGCATAGAGAAAGTTTCTCTTAGAGAAATTGAAGTACTTCCCAAGTTTGAGTTATGGATGATCTCAATGGTGGTGATCCTTTCATTGTTTTATGTTGTACGCATGGCTCGTGATAGTGATTTTCGTTTAGCTGAGAAAGTTTGGAATGCCAGTTCTGTAAAAATATCTTTATTATCTTTGGTTTATGTTTTTATACTTTCTCAAAAAGTTTTAAGCTTTCCAATACTTACGACATTTTTCATTTTTATAATTGGAATGCTCATTTCACCCAATCCTAAAAAATCAATGGGGCCCTTAGCTATTTACTCAGGGCTGATAGCTTTTGGCCTGTTTTATTTGTTTACTAAAGTTTTAGTCGTCGACCTTCCTGGATAACATTTTATGACGACCGATATATTAACTTATCTTTTTTCTCCTTCCACTCTATTGTTGCTGGCTATAGGTACATGGTTGGGTATTTTTGTCGGAGCTATTCCAGGTTTAACTGGAGCCATGCTCATCGCGTTGAGTTTGCCTTTAACTTTTTCGATGGATGGGACGGATGCATTAGCTCTGCTCATATCTATGTATGTCGGTTCTGTGAGTGGAGGACTTATTACAGCAACGTTACTTAAAATGCCCGGTACACCGTCGTCCATTATGACCACACTGGATGGATACCCTTTGGCCTCAAGTGGACAGCCCGGCAGGGCCTTGGGGTTGGGCATTTCTGCTTCGGGGATGGGTGGGTTTATATCATGGATATTCCTGGTCACCTTGGCAACCCCAGTGGCTGCCTTTGCTCATCATTTGGGTCCCTTTGATTATTTTGCTCTCATTATCATGGCCATGGCGCTTATCGCCCTGGTTGGGGATTCGATGCTGGCGGGCTGGCTTTCAGGTTTTCTTGGAATACTTTTTTCAATGCCAGGCTCCTCTCCTGCTAGTGGGGATATTCGTATGACATTTGGGTTCCCAAGTTTGAATGATGGTTTTAAACTTTTACCCGTCATGATAGGTTTGTATGCGATTGGTGAGGTTGTTTTGATGCTCAAGAAAAATGAAGGCAAAACGGAAGAGATTAAAATGAAACCCCAAGGCATGTGGATGAGTCTTTCTGACTGGGGACGACACTTTGTTAATATTTTTCGTTCCTCACTTTTAGGCACCTGGATTGGGGTGTTGCCAGGCATTGGGGCCAATGTGGGGTCTGTTACAGCTTATACTTTAGCAAAGAAATACTCAAAGGAACCTGAAAAGTTTGGCCATGGTAGTGAAGAGGGCATCGTCGCTTCTGAGTCAGCCAATAACGCGACTGTCGGGGGCGCTTTGATTCCATTACTTGCGATGGGCATTCCTGGCAGTGTGATCGATGCCATACTTTTGGGTGGTATGGTGATACATGGTCTTCAACCTGGTCCTTTATTGATGAAAAATAATCCAGAAGCTGTTTGGTCGTTAACGGGGGCGATGTTTATCTCGAACATCATGATGATATTCCTCATGGTGATCAGTGTTGGTTGGCTTTCAAAGTTAGCAAAGATACCAAAGTACTTTTTGGTGCCTTCCATTCTTGTGTTTTGTATTATTGGTTCTTATGCATTGTCTAACCGACTTTTTGATGTATGGGTGATGCTCGCCTTTGGCGTGATTGGGCTTGGTATGAGAAAACTGAAAATCCCTTTGGCTCCTTTTATTATTGGCTTTGTATTGTGGCCTTTGGCGGAAGAGAATTTGGGGACGGCTTTGATGGCACATCATGGTAGTCTTTTGCCTCTTTTTCAAGCCCCCATCGCCTGTTCACTTCTTGTCATTGCAGGTGCTATGATCATCGTGCCTATTTTTAAAAAATATCAACAACGTTCAAAAGTATAAAATAGCTATGTCGAACCCACGCCCTAATATCCTTTGGTACTGTACTGACCAACAGCGTTTTGATACGATAGCTGCCTTGGGCAATGAGTATGTTAAGACTCCGACGATTGATCATTTAGTCAAAGAAGGTGTTAGTTTTACGAACACGTATTGTCAGAGTCCAATTTGTACACCCAGCAGATCCAGTTTTATGACGGGTTTGTATCCCTCCAGAGCTCATAACACTCGTAATGGCAATGATATCTTTGAACACCATCCCCCTCTTATATCAAAAATGATCGCCGACAGTGGGTATGACTGTGGAATGATAGGCAAGTTCCATCTTCTCAGTGCTGGTCGTCGTACAGAGCCAAGGCTAGACGATGGTTTCTCATCATGGAAATTTAGTCATGCTCCTAGAGATGATTGGG
>JACLAC010019043.1_pt1 | contig 23555 bp, 19 predicted proteins | sample 8027881 | NCBI WGS metagenome assembly JACLAC01 (sample SAMN15725517, study PRJNA655200) | protist metagenome | isolation source: fluorescence activated cell sorting (FACS) single amplified genomes of... | place: Spain: Blaines Bay Microbial Observatory, Mediterranean Sea | collected 2016-01-19 | reverse complement strand
ATGATAGTGAAGACTACACCCTGCGGTCCGGGGCAGCTGTCGATGACAACGGGTTTGCCAGCAGCGTGCCCATATCAGCAGGCACCGCAGGTACCGGAAGGGCAGAGAACAAGCAGGGGCTTCTGGCGCGGTGGGCGAACAGGTTATTTGTTGGTGCTGCCATGGACACTGATGTGCCAGACACTGCTGGGCATTTGAGTGTCACCCCACACCGCGTGGAGCAGCATCCTCGTAATACTGAGAGGCCAACTCACTCTTCAGGCGTGGCGGGGTTGCAACAGCAGCAGCAGACCAATGCGAAAAGTAAAAGGTGTTCAATGCCGCCAAATGGGCATTTGCAGAAGCGACGACGACAGCAAAGCGGACGTGCATCGTTTTCCAGGGGTTCGGATGAAGGAAGCGGTGCGTGCTTGGATGGAGGAAACGGCATGGCTGAAATTAAGGAAGGCATCGCGGAAGTGCGAACGGGCATTATCACCGCCGAGCAACAACACCGGGCTGGCACCGCGGCGAGTTTGACGGACGCATTGCTTGAGGAGATCTGGTCATTGGAATGTGCCTTGCGGGCGTGCGAGAAGCGCATTGATGATATGCTGGAGACCGAGCCGCGGCTGTTGAACATTGAGCAGGAGAAACGGGAATTGGAAACCAGGGTACAGGATTTGCTCACTCGAAACCGTGCGTTGGAGCAGTTGGAGCACGAGAACACAACCATGCAAACCGAGCACCAGGTTATTATCCAGCACTGTGCTGAGCTCGAGGAGACTTTGAAAAAATTGGAAGCGGAAAACGCCGAAGGGCATAAAAACTTGGCGAAGGTCTCAGAGGAGTTACTACAGCGAGATGCTGTGATTCAGGTGCACACCGCGGGACACGAAAAAGCAGAACAGCAGTTCAGGGCGGAGCGGGGGAGGGAGTGGTTTGAGAAAACGAGCGAACGTCGCGCACGTTGCGGTATTAAAACTAGCTAACTTACTGACAGCTGCCAAAGAGTAGAAGCGAGTGGGCTGCCGGCCCGGCATGTGAGACCACGGGCGGCAAAGGCCGGGGAAACGATCTGTCACGGGCTCTCCATCGAAGACTAACTTTTATGCAAATGTTGCAAAGAAAATGAGGAACAACGTGGGCGAGCCTGCCGAAAATTAAATACGAAGAGTGCCTGACTGTCTGTGAAGAGAACCGGAACGCCGAGTGGGGACCAATCAAATGCGGACGCCATGCACAGACGCCGATTGCTAGAGGATGTATTTTGCCACCTGCGCGAGAACGACGAGCGCTGCTGAAATTCATGGGTATGCGTCTGACGCAACTGAAACAATGCGTCCGACCCATTCATGGATGCCGAAGAGGAAGATATGGCTGCTGCTGAGTCGGGCGCCTGAACCTGTGCGTCGCCGAAGTTTCTTGGCGCAGAAGAAACGATGTTGAACAGAGATAATACCGGCCTTTGCAAATGCAGACGAAACGAAAAGCGACGCCTACAAGGGACGGCGGCGTCCCACCAAGATTTCTACGCGCGTTCCTCTGGCCTGTACGGCGGGCTACAACCTCGCACGTCCAAAAGCGGAGCCAAAAGCTACTGCGCCTGGCACGCGGCGGCGGCGCCGCGTGCAACTCAACTGCGTCGACCGCCCCCACGCCTGCGGCGGGCCCACGCGTAGCAGGAAACGGCCTGTTCTACTAGTAGGCTACTAGGTCAGATCGCGATTCTACTAGTAGCGAACTAGTAGAAAAACGAGGTCGCGGAAACACCGAATTTGAACTAGTTCGCAGGTAACGCAAAGTCTACTAGTAGAATTTCCCATGCTTTTTGGGGATGAGGTTTCTACTAGTAGGGGAACTAGTAGAAAGGTAGCTTTACCTAGTTTCTACTAGTTCGTCTACTAGTCCAATCGACCACGCAGGTTTCTACTAGTAGAATTTCTAGGTTGAACTAGTTCAAAAATGCTCAGAAATGCGTTATTTCTACTAGTTCGTCTACTAGTTCAAACGTTTCTACTAGTTCATCTACTAGTAGAAAAAAAGCGGCTGCGTCACCTAGGATTTTTATGTATATAATATATCAACAGTATAGACTGTTCAATAGTGGTCGTGGAGTCCGTCAATACTTATTTTCGAAGCTTGTCAAGCCATGGACAATATCATTGAGCACTGTGCGCTCAGCGCTCTCAGTCTATACTACTGTGCCCGCTCACTGTTTCTTCTACGACTTTTTCTCCTCTTGCGAAACACAGCTTTTCCTCTGATTCACTCGGTTCTGCACGGACAACGATTTTCGCGAGAACACATTCGGCACTGCTCAGGGCAAATTCATGCCCCAAATTCAAGCATCGAAATCGTGGAAAATGAAGCATTGAAGAGTCTTAATATTTTTTTCCTGGTCGAGGGGCCGCTGAGACCCACGAGCGCACGCACGTCTTGACACTCTCTGGCGTACGGCAGTGTTGAACTCTTCCGCGTGTCAGGTGATACATAATGCCGTAGAGGATCGGGAACATGGAGAAAACATGATGAAACATATTACTGACATACAGTTGTCATCAGGTGGTTTCACCAGCCGGTGGTACATACAGATGTCACCGGAAACGCACGCCGTCACATTTCACGCCTTTGAGATCACGGGACTCCTTGAGCTTGGGACCAGTTCGTGGACGCAGAGCACCGCATTTAAAGCAAATCTCGACACGCGCAAAATTACGAACGCCACACGTCTCCTTTTTGCACCACCAATCACGACTCGTGTCCTCCACGACTTTATCTTTTTTCTTCCTGTTTTTTGGCGTCCACAATGGAATACAAATGGGCACTCGCATAAATTTATTAGTACAAGTGGGCACTCGAGGTCACAATACTGGAGTGGGCACACAACTCGGCACACAACCCGATGACGCTGCGTGCCGTCGTCACGCTGCAGATGGAAGAAAACTGAATGCAAAAACACCGCAACAACGCTTCACACTTCATTTTTCAATAAAATGACAGGACATCTGCGGGCGCCAAAATGCGACTTAGTTGCACAAGCGGGATCGTAGTAGTCATGCAAGCCATATGGGCAGTGAGCCCATACGAACAATGTGTGAAGCCTGTGTTTACCCCTTGCCGTCATCGACCAGCGCAAGATGCCCCGCCTCCTTCGCTACCATGGCATCGTCCTCGCGAGATACCAATCCGAAGGTTCCCACGGTCATACCCAACGCCTATTTCGCCACACGTACCGGGAATAGACACGCAGCAATGCGATGCTAAAAAAAAAAGCACGTACTGACTCCATACTCATTTCGCCACGTTGTAACAACCGCGTCACTCGCGCCGCCCGTTGGGTGGCTCTCGCGAAATATTGTCCTTAACTGTTCTAGTCAGTAGAATCTCTGGCATCCAGTAAACAATTCTGCCATGGAATACTATGCTTGACGTGAAAGGTCCAGTATATTGTTGTATTGTCGGACGTATTGATAATGATCATTGCCAATTGAATGCTGCTGAGCATTACTGACAGCACTTTTCGTACCCTGGAAACTTTCACGTCGGGATTTCGCGGATCGAGGTTGCGACCGAAGTCAGATCCGAGCATGAATGGTTCCGTGAGCGAAGTTATTTCAGCAAGATCAACATCCAAATGACTGAGTCCCAACGGATTTAACGTTTCTGCGGCAGCGTCGGGCATGCTCTTTCTCTTCTTCGATTTTTTGTCCGCTGTCCAATTTTTCCCTTCGCGCGGGGCAGCTGCTGCTGAGTCGCGAGGAGAAGATGTTGACGAAGAAGACGTGTCTGATTCACTTGATTCAGACGACGATGCCTCTGCGAAGCGGTTTTTCTTTTTCGTGCCCTCCAGCTTTTTCCTTACATGCTTTTTTTTGCGCGCTCGCTTCTCCTTCTTCTGTACTTTCTTCAGTTTTTTCTTCTCCTTCTTGCGCGCTTTCTTCTCTGCTTTCTTCTGCCCATGCTTTTTCACTCCTCTGTGTGACGACACGTCGCGACCTCGTGCACGCAGCGTTCCAGAGCAACCGTCTTCAGCATCTGGAAGAAGTCTCGCATCAACGTCATGATCGTCCCTTCCTCTCCCAGTATGATCCCTGTCTCTGCCACCGCCCATGAGCTCTCTGCTACCGTCCGCGCGGTCCCGCGTCTTCTTCTTCTCCTTCGCCATATCTACCGGGCAATCCTGCCGAGCGCCCAGTAATCACTCGAATGCCGTGCCGCAATCAATGTGTGCAGTGACGTCAATTCGTGCTGCCCTCACCTGCTCGCTGTGGAGCGACAAATACTGTACCTGCTCTGGTTTTTCGAAGGCTCTCTCGAAGGCTCCTCTCCCGCCGCTCCTGACACACGCCACTGCCGAAAACCAGGCTTTTATCACTTGCACAAACAGCAACCGAAGTCTGCCTTCTATCAAATATGACAAGTGCTATGCCCTCGATACTGCTTCGACACTTACAATTGCACGCGGCACAGAGCTGGTCGGATACGAGTATTTGTTACATCTGTTGAGCAGTGTGTCTTGCAGCTCGTTGGATGTTGATCAGACACGGAGGCAAAGCCGCAAAGGAAACATCCTAATTAATGCAATCTGCAATTCGCCTTAACTAGTCCTAGACTTCACTAGCGCCCACCCCTTCTGTTCCCCAGCCCTCCATCTGACCACTAACTTACCAATATTTAATACGTATTCCCATAAGATCCACAGGCTCCGAGGGCTTCAGAGGCGGATAGCTCTCAGATCACATTTGAGACCGCAATTTCACTCTGTGAAGAAATGATGATATCAAGCATTTCGGTCTTCGGAGCTGTTGCAATGAACTTGTCACTACCCGATCTTTTTTTGCTCTTGCTGTCCTCGGCAAGACAGACTCGATGACATCGAAAACTTGATGCTGTGCGGCGAAGTACAATGCATTTTTCAGGCCTCCCACCAATGTTCACTTCCATAAGTAATGAAACAAAAACTTCTGAGAATTGACTAATGCGGCGCGACAATGCGTGAAGCGACGGGCGGAACCTGTCGACGAAAAATGAAGTGTGAGAACACGAGCGTACCTCTTATACACAAGGCGGTTGTTTGCGCGAGTGCGCAGCGATGAGCCTTGCTCGGCTCCCTGCCTGACGTTTTTTCATATTTCTCAGGTGCAACTTTCACCATTACAGCGAGAATTGCTGTTTGCACGCCATGCTTCGTTTTTGCATACGGATGGCACGTAGCACGTGGTCCTGCGACGTTTTCATGATGGTTTCCTATGTGCGGAAGCATGGACGTGACATACCGCTATGTTTCACGCGACCATGCCTCAAAGTGCAATTGAGTCACACGCGGCCACGTCTCAAAGCCCCCGTGGCCCATGGTTGGGAAACGCTGCTGCTGCAGACTGCTTGGCGGCCCCCCCTCGGCTGTTTGTCTTGTACGGCCCCGTGGCTTCAGGCTGCGGTAACTTGTGCCCCGTGGCTTCTACAAGCAAGCTGCTGCGTGTTGAAACGCCAGCTTGTGCTGTCGCCGCAGCTCGGCCGGTGTGTACTCACTTTCTTCGAAGATCTTGTTTTCGACCATCTTGTTTCCTGTTCTCTTCTTGCCACCTTTGCGGCGCTGTCCCGCAGCCACCTCACGAGTGGCTTTGTCATCTTTCGTGCGCCTCGCATCCGCGCACGGCTTAACGTCTTCTTCACGTCTCAATTCCGCGAGTGTCGCTCGAAACCGCTCGTCGCCCGAAAACGACTCTTGCATCTCTCCACTGAGCCCTGCATTTCTCGGTAGGCGGCCCATCTTGTCACTGTGGACTCCTCGATACACGTCAGCAGCACTGGGCCATACGATACCAGAGGGGCAGCTTTCTGGAAATATTGTTCCATGGCGTTTTCATGGTGCAGTGCAGATCTTGACGACGACAAAGCTCCATGCTGCAAATATTGCTCCATGCTGCAAATACTGGCCCTTGTTTCATATCTTCAATTCAGTGTGTTGCAGTTGCTAATGAGATGCACACAGAAGCACACGCATCGCAAATTGTTAGTTGTAAGCTTCTCTCAATTTTGTTTCCCCAGTTACGTCAACAAGCACACGTACGGCGCAACTCGTGTCAAATACGAGAAGGGGAACAGCGATGAAAAAGCAGGTCATCAAATTTTGGTTGTTTGTTCGCGTCTCTGGTTTCAGTCAGTATGACATTGAGCAGCAGTGCAGGGCTCCCGAGTAGCCGTACAAAAGGCACAGTGAGCACAAGTTGGTAGCACCTATTTACCGATGACGTGAGCAGAAGACATGGCAATACTAGTGTGAATACAGAAGGCACAGTGAGCACAACTTGATAGCATCTATTCACGGATGACGTGGGTAGAAGATATGGCAATACTGGTGTGAATTTGATCACAAATTTCAGGGTGCACCTTGGCTCTTACCATAAGTAACAATGCGCAGTTTCCCGCGATGGTACCGACCATGGCGGTTATCCGCCCGGAGCACTCTCGAACGATCAACGTCGGAAAATTGAGATCGAGCGGCTGGTTTGTTGAGATGGGAAACCACAACGGAAAAGTACCCGCATTTCGCGATTAGCGCGTTTCACTTCACATCATCATCTCTTCCTTCGTTTTTTCTCGCATCCCTGATGACATGTCGTATCGTTGGAACTAACCAGTCGGTTAAGTGAACTTCGGCAGCACAGCATATCGATACGGATCAACTCACTGAGCGGACCTTCTCCTACGAAGCTATTTGTTTGATGCACGACCGTTGGGGCCAGTTATAATTGACTCCGTACGTCAGGCGTGGACGGATAGTGACATCATCGTCGCCTATCTACGGAGGCTTCTACGGGTCAAAAAGCGGTATGATGGGGCGGCAGTTTTTGTCGATGAGTACGGTGAGAATGTTTTTGCCGCGCTTTCGCCAGTCATATTGCCTGAGAACGTGGTTATTAGCTTTTCGCATTTATCAGAAGCAGATGTAAGTTGTAGTCGACTGAGTTTTCTGAGTGTTGCAGGTCTGAGTGTTTCAGAACACGGATTTGCACAGGGCCCGAGTCTTGCAGCTGTCATCGACTTGTCGTAATCAGAACAGTAGATTTCGAGGCAGAGGTTACGACTCCATGGACTGAAACAGGTACGACGCACAGCGGGGGGCGCAGTCGTATCTGCTTCTGATACCCGATCAAGGTGCGAGTGATTGATATAGTTGCCCCAGCATCTGAAGACCGCGTGGCTTCTCATTGTTGATTGATGCGGTTTGCGCCGAAGAATGGATTGCATCAGTGAGCTTTTTTTTCGAGCGGTTGTTCTGTGTTATGAGTGTTGAGCGCTCAGGAACAAAAACGTCAAACAGCTTCGACGCACACCGCCTAAAGCGTTCAGGACTTGTGGGACGAACAGCCGGACGGAAGTATCAGAGTCAGCAGCACTGGGCGGGCCATACGATACCAGAGGGGCAGCTGCCACCATCGTCAAATCCGGGGCCTTTCAGCTTTTCTACGCGAATAGCAGTAGCACGCTCAGCACTTTCGCCCATCTCGTCTCCGTGGGCCTCGTCACGCGGTCGTATCGACCGGCAAGCTCCTTTCCGTACCGACCCCCTGCACGCCTCCCCCCACTCTTTCTGCACGTCTCCCAGCACGTCGAATCGAGTGGCTTCGTACACCTTGGAAAACCGGTGGGGGACGCGACAGACCTCTTGGAGTGCGAACTGCGTTCCGCTGCAAAACGCGCTGTCCAGGATCAGGTCGACATAAGGTACCACGTTGCGATCGTCGCACGGCAGCCCGCTACACTCGAAGACGCCGCGAACAAAGGTGTTTACATTCGTACGCGTTTGCGAACAAAGCTTCCCGAACCGTTGCGAACTGAAAAAATCCGCGAGCGCATCAAGTCTCGCGGCGACATAGCATCCTTCGTCGCTCTTCGTACAGTATCCACCACCAGTAGGTTTTTCGTTTTCCCCTTTGCCACGACTCGTTGTCTCGTTCCAGGCTGCTCTCGATACAGTGACACTGCTACTGCTGCTTTCACTTGCGACATGGAATTCACTCAATCTAACGTTCCCTCCGTAGTAGCCGTTTGCTGGCGCCATCCGCATGCTCTGCAGCTTGTCGTACATGGTGAACTGCGGAAACTGTTCCAAAAAGTACCGCAAAATTTCCTTGCGCTTCGGCGTGCATGGCAGGAACAACAACTCGTCCTTCGCGAGAATTATTGAGGAACCATGCACTCTGCCCGGGTCGTAGTTTCATCAGCATGCCCGGGCCGACTGACAATGAATCATACAAAGACCGTATCAACATGTATGCACCTCAACTCGTGACGGCCAGTAGCTTAATGCTGGGTGTAGTGCTTGACTGCTTGTGCGTAGAAACTATGATGCAGTATGCCATGATATATGAGACTGAGCATGGCCGTATGCTGAGATCCTATTAAATACCAATGCTGAGATTCCGGCGCAGCCTCGGGCCAGGCTATTTTGCTTTTTGAATTTCGGGTGCTCGCACAGCAGGCGCAAGGTGTCTACAGTGACAGTTTCGCATGTGAGCCGTTCGTTCAGCATGTCGTGCAGGAGGGTGCGGCCGCGGTTTTCGAAACACACGGTTTTTTGGATGTCCTCAGATGCGGACAACCGATTCTTTAACAAAATAGCCTGGAGCTCCGCGTCGGTGAGCGCAAGCCAGGTCGAGGAAAACCGCAACGTGGGGAAGTCGCAGCAAGCTAATCCGAATGGGAGTAGAAAACGAATGGTTTCCGTCAGACAAACGCTGTCTCGTCGACATTGGCCGCTTATACCGTGGCTGCCATCACATTCAGCTTCTCCGCGAATCTCATCGTGTGCTTTCCACGCGCCGTAACCACTCTCATCTCTCATCATGTGCGACAGGTCGTCATAGTTGCCTGTACAACTGTTGGATGGACAACCATCATCATGATGATGCTGCTGCTGCTGCTCGACATGCTCCGATAACATCGCTGAAGTCGACGCCCCAGGCCCAGAAGCGGAAGGATGAAGAGCAGAAATTATTCCTGAAGCAGCATGGCCGCTGTGACTCTGTGTGTGGGCACGCGGCCCCACAGTAGCCACGTACCTGCCTGCAGCGTGTGGCGGGCACGCTGAATGGTTGGGGGGTCGATCGCCGGTGCCACACATGCTCTCCAATGTAGAGCTCTCGGCGAGTGTGATGCCGTTGTTGGCATGATGCACATGAGCACACGACTCTGGAGTAGTGCATGGCGGGTAACCTCCATGCTCCGTTGTAGTGCTGCCAGCTCCAGGAGGAAGGGGCGAATCTGGGGGGGGCCAACTTCCATGATGAGCAGTTTCCTGGGCATCTTCGTCCTCGTCACCAGTCCCCCAGCCCACCGCATCATCGTCCGCAGCACACGAGTACCCGCATTGCCACAGACAACTGTGCCCCTCGGCATTCACATGGTTCACCAAGCGATACATAGCCTTTTTACTCGGCTTCGCGCCCTGAATAAATGCACGCAAATACACCTCCACCGGATGCTCGATTACGTCGTCGCCATTGGCACCTCGCTGCTCTTTGTCGCCACGGGCCCCTGTCCGATACTTCTTCCTCCTCCTCCTCCTCCTCCGATGTAACGCCCCATGCCCCCTGTCTGCGACATGGTCGTCCTCATCAGGGAAAACACCGCGTGTACGCGTCCGCTGCGATGTACCCGCCGCGGTTGCGATGTGCCGCCCACGGTCTGATATTTCTGATGAGGACGAGGTCGACACGGCACTGTCGGTATCAGATGATGAGGAAGGTGTCGCGGCTTCGTTGTGCTCGGCGTGGCCGTTGTTGTTATCGTCGCTCGCACCCGGTTTTTTTCCTTTTCGCCCCCCTGCGGACTCGACCCCACGTACGCATGCACTGGCCGCCGACGTGCGTGCACAACCTTGGCGACTCTCGGCGGCGGTGGCGCGTGCGGACGGGCGCCGAATCATGTTGGCCTTGTTGCGGACAATCGCCCCGAATTCAGCCAGAGGCGGCTCGCCATCGCCGACACCACTGTCATGCACAGACGCTGCTGAATACGGAGACTCGCGACCTGCTTCAGGTGGCGGTTTCGTCATCTCGTAGTGCTGTGAAACGTCGATGCACGCGAGTTTCGCGAGCAACTCATGATTATAAAACTCGTCCCGTCCACCAGCTGCGTCGCGCACCTGCGTCGCTCCTTGCTTCGCCGCTCTCCGCACCTGAAAGCATCCATCCTGCTCGACATCTGATGCTACAGGATGAGGATCGCCGATGCCGGCATCATGCACAACACCCTGACCATCATCATCATGCACCGCACTCCATGGATGTGCAACACAGCCTCGGTCGCCCCACGCCCGTAGCTCTGCGTTTAGAAACCGCACCAGGGCGATGTGCTTATTGAAACTCCCGTTAGCCCGATCAAATTTGTTCAAATCGTTCGTCTGCTCTACCAGAATTTTCTGCACCTTTTCATATGTGTGCCATCCTGTGTGCACCCGTCACACGGAATGTAAATATGGACGCCACACACCAGTTTGCAGTGCGAAAGAATCTGTCGGAAGACGTATCTCACAAATACGCCTTTAGGTGCTTATATAATAACGTTAAACAAGAGACCGAGGAGAGACAATGAAAACAGACAGATCCTTGTTCGACATGTCATGCAACCAATATAAGAAACCGCGTAAGCAGTCGCAACTCGCTCGTACTTCGAAGTGCTGTCCAATTCAGCATTAGTTCACCAAGGAAGAACGATTTTGTGAGCACGTATTATAAAAGTCGAATCAGGCGTACCAGTATTGTGATATCAAGCAAGCACTGTTGGTTGAAAACGGGTGTGGAGTTACTTACAGTTTCAAAAAATATTATTTAAACTTGAAGTATATCGTCCCTCTCGATTCATCAAGATGAGCAAGATAATGCGCGCTGCGTACTAATAAAACTTTAACTCTGAGTTGATGGACCAGGATGAGCAAGATGATGCTCCTTGCGGGCGGCGGTATTTTTTGAATCGATGGCACTTTCCAATCTTCCGGTCCGTATTTGGCATCGACGCAACAGTGGAGAAGGTCGGCCCTGGTTCTCTCCTTCAGTTTCTCCAACACACTGAAGAAGTCTTCGTCACTCAACCGCAACTGAGGTGTATCGATACAAGGCTCTTCTGACATGCACAACGTCGCATCGCCTCGTCGCCTCCGTCTCGCCGCGTAAATGGTGGTGGCTTCTGGGGCTCCCCTTCGTGCACTCTCCTTTTCTCCGTGTTCTTTTTCCACCGCCTTTTCCGCATGCTTTTTTGACGTTGGGCATGCTCGTGAAGATTGCTTTGTCGTCCCATCTCGTGAGCATTGCGGTGGTGCTGCTGTTGTGCCCGTCAACACATCCGCTCCATCGCGCGATCCAAACGAACCATCACAACCACTCCATCCACCATAGCCATGCCACCTATCATCGGATGATACAGGAGGAGCCGCTGTGTCATGCTCGAACGCCAAATCCGCGTCCGTCAAGATATCGTTTGAAAACAAGATGTACTGTCCGAGCTCACGCTCTGATACACGCGCGTCAACCATCGTCGATCCGTCTGGGCTCGTTCTTCCTCTGCTTTTATTTCGCTCTCCTCCTTTCTTTGCACTGCGGTACTTTTTCTTTGCACTGCGGTAATAAGTAATAACGAAAGCCTGCCGCTGTGCAAAGAAATCGACACGTCGCACTGATGGGAGTGATTAAGGTGCCACGGGCACATCAGTGGTCCAGCATGGCCTTGCTCTCCCTTCTGGCACCGCCATGGCACCCAAAACCGCGTACCCTCGCCCCGCCCTCGAGCGAAGGCTGCAGTATGGCCGGAAACGAGTACGATGCATCTCCCGACTAAGACGCTGCGACTGTGTTCACTTGCTCAGATGAGTGTGTATGTGGTAGCCATGGTGGCATCCTGCGCGATACGTATACCTCACCCATTACCGACCAGTGCCGGCACACAACCTAACATGCATTGCCGTCACACAATCAACCGACTGAAAGAGTGAGTGCACATGATCGTGATCAATATCACGCGATGCTGGGCACGTCGGAAGCTCCTAATCCAAAGCTCTCCGTCCTTATACCACTGATGTCCTTATACCATGACGTAATCACTCAAGCCAGTCAACGAGCACAAATAAATGAGACACGCGTGGAAACTGAACAGTCAATGTTTACTTGGGCTGCAGTCTAAGCATGGGCCGGACAGGAAGGATGACAAAAATACCCATGCACTCACTGATTTGATCACTCCTGAGTGATCAGTTGATCACATCCGATATCATGTAGGACCACAGATTTCGTGTGCGCCAGAAGCGTAGCGGGGAGATATGTTGAAAAAAAAGCTGGAACGAGGAGTCAAGAACGGGTCAGGGAAATTCGTGAATAAAACGAAGAGAGACCAATATTGCGGACAAACAATGAGAAACATCACTCACTTTTCACAGCCTGGGTGGAACTCGGAGTAGTCGGATACAAAGCCGCACCATGCCGTTTCATTTGGTTCTAACTTCACCACCCAGTCTACTCTTGCCGTTCACAGAGGCCAATCACGACCGCGCCCGCCCACGTCTGCGAAAGATGCATAAAATGACAACTGCAGAATTCCGATGCGACTTCCTTGACGTCGATGTTACGGCAAAACTCATTCACAATTTGCATTCCCCCAGAGAGAAAGATTACATCACTCGCTAGGGAAACAACGGAAAACTCCTATGATGCAGAACTGCATTCATGATGACTGTGCAAGACGAAAATAAACACGAAAATCGTTTTCACTTTCTTGCGACATTCGTATGAGCAGACCCTGAGGAAAACGAAGAATAGATCCTGTGTATGAGAAATTCGTCACTAAGTATCCGGCATGAGAAGTCGACAAACAGTCAAGAATAGTCAGCTTTACTTCTGACGCTGTTGCGCCTGTGCACCAAATATCGATACACCTCGAACTCTCATCCTCAGTCAACGCAACAAAACCATCCGGCAACAAAAAATGTCGAAACCGAACCGTTCGAAGCACTCAAGGATGCGTTTAACCACGTCAAAGGATGTATTATAGCTGAACACCGTATGACCCGAACTGGAAAATGAATGTGATATGCAAAAAATTTCCTGCCGCGTTTGCGGGCGGCCGAGATGCCGGTTCGTTATTTGTCTGATTTCATGAACAACGCAAGCATGGTCGTCGCGTACTTCCAATACTGAGCGCGGTCAACTGTCTAGTACTGTTTTTATCAACTTTTTGAATTCCGATACTTTTTGAATTCCGTTCGCGCTCGTAGCTCTGCCCTGTCCCTGTGTATGCCGGCGCGATGCGCTGTGGCCGGGCCATGGCGCCACCATGGATTTCTCCATGATCATGGCGGGTCCACTGGAGGGGTCCGAGATTGGCTCGCTGGTTGCAGCTCATCATACAGTTTCTCAATACTGAAGTCGCTGCCGATCTGAATGCGCTGGGCTGTGTCACCTCTCTCAGATCTCGGCGAGTCTGGCCCTGCAAATTTATGGGTAGCGGGCGCAGGCTCAGCAGGCGTGCCCTCAGCAGGCGATTGCACTGAACAGGCGTGCCCTCAACAGGCGTGCCTTTAGAGTCGCCTGTACCCAGCGCTGCACCGACAGTTTTCCGTATGTCCTCGTCGATCGCCGTCTTCAGATTGTCCCGCTGCGCCACGTAAAAGGGGGCATTCTTGTCGGTGCCTGTTGGTATGCGAATGTAGAGAACCGTAGAACTTCTTGCCATGCCAAACCCTTGCATCTATCATGGGTATGCCGGCGCGATGCGCGGCAGGGCTGCCGTCCATGGCGCCACCTGACCACCACTTGTGGCTCATGGCGTAGTAACATCACAAGGCTGCGGAGGCAATACGAAAAAGGCCATGGAACTGGCAATACGAAAATGGCCATGGAGTGTAGCTTCTTCTGTGCCCCAACCGATGCGGACAACACGCAAATGCCGAGCATTGTGCTTCCATAATGTCGCTCGCCTACACATGCCCGCGCATATCCCTTGGCAACTCCCTAAGCTGACACGCTTGTGTACCTGAGGTACTGACATGAGACCATGTAGCCTGGGTGTTGTGCCCCTGGCTGCTACGACGGCCGTCCGAAGAAGAAGATGCCCATGGCATGCGTCCCATGGCATGAATATGATTGTGCGCCATGATTGACGGCTCCGTGTGTGCGTGCTCGACGTAGCCGTGTTGTCCGTGTCGGAGTATGCCGTCGACGTCGTATCCGCTCTGTCGCAATTGGTGAACCGTGTTGTGCGCACTCGCAACGAGAAGCTCCCAATGACGGACCCAATTATACCCATCACCCTGTGCATTTCCCGCATTCCTCTGCACCAGAGGCGCCGCTCCTACCACCGCTGCGTGTCGAGTACTTCGCGCCCTGGTCGCATCCTGAAAAACGGACCGACACGTGCTATCGCCAGTGCTATTCCCAGCTCTTGCGGCGTTCGCAACGCATCCCACTAGCAGCCCGCGAGCACACAGATAGTGGAGGTAGGCGTAAATGACATCGTGAAATGACTGTAAGTCTCTTTGCGACGACCCATCGCCATGGCGACGACGACCCTTGCGATCGGCCATAAGGAATATGCCCCGTCCAAGTGCATCCTGCATCACTTCCACCACTGCACTTGCGCGCCGAGTACAACCGTGAGCAAATACCTGGGCGCCGACGCTCATACCATAGTCAGCAGCATGCTCTTCTCCGCCCATCGTGCACCTCAGAAGCCCGCGTAGCAGCGTCGTGACCGACTTCTCGTCGACGAGCCCGCTGCGCCGCTTCTGCTGCGAAGAATACTGTACACGCTCTGGCCGCGCCACGGCGGCGCCCCAATACACGTTCAGCGCCGCTGAGATATCGTCGTTCGCCAAACAAGCGGAGATCAGACACGTTGTCACGTGCGAGTTCATCTCAAACCGGTACCGAGCAGGGTACGTATCAACCACCTGCGTGTCATACTTTTTCTCCGAAGGGGTTATACAGCGGGGGCTAAGAGTGGAAAACACAGCAACATACTCCGTCTGCATGACTGCATACTGTACACAGATTCATTGCATCACTCACAACACCCTCCACTCGACACAACCATGGCTCGAAATAGAAGTTTTCTGGACAGGCGATCACGCTATTACTGTGCCAGTTGCAGATACGTACCCCCATAACACTTAGAATCGAAAAACCCACGCCACCGTCAGTTGTTATTATGATCAGCAAGTACGTGCTATTTTTCGATGATGTCATTCTAGTCTTCGACGCATGAGGCGCAACTAGGCAATTGCTTTCAGTACTGAAAATTATGGACATAGTAATACGGCAGTGTTAATGTACTTCGAAGGCCTTTGCGAGCTGCTTTCGCCGGCCCCACATCTTGATCATGATGGTGAGCGTGAAATTCGACGGCACGATCCGGTACGACATCTCCATCCTAGCGATCAACCGATCCGCCATCTGTTTTTCCCCTTTCGCTTAACCGAAAAATCAGCTGCTGATGTAACCGACTTTTGGATTCACACACGCAGAACAACGAAGTCCCACAAATTAGTACTCTGTAAGATCGTCGTCATCGTTGCTCGTCTGGAAGAAAATCGCAATTACATCTAGGAGACGTAGGACGCAACGACTCCGACAAGCTGATTTAGGCAGTGTTGACACTTCTCCGGATGTTTGTGTAGCGGGCATGAGAAAAAACTTCAAAAAAGCTGATCAAGGAATGGAGCAACTGATTCAGTCAACAGGAGTATGTACGTCGAAACGATTGTGCTTCACACACCCGTCCAAAAGCGTGTTGAAGATGATCGCATCCGCTGCAATTTCGCGAACGTTCATCGACTCGAAGACTTGCAAGGCCACGTCCAAGTCCCCGGACACGCAATAACCTATGCAAAACTAAAATCATAGACGCTGACTTGTTGTTCCATAAGTGAAAGATATCTGACTGGCAAAGTTGCGATGCTCTCGCTCTCGCGTGCAAGCCACAACACGTTAGCAGCTGATGTGTCTGGTCAACTGTTCGTTTGCTTCAGCATCTTGCAATGAATGCCCTTCCAGCCACATGCAATTCAAACTCGCACAACACGTTAGAACCATAAGTTTCCTGCATGATTCGGTTCTACATCTATCCATGACTTTGCGCCCACACCAATCAACAACTCGCACACCACCTTGAACTTGTTTGCGTCCACATCTTTCCATGACTTTGCGTCCACACCAATCAACAACTTCCACACCACGTTAGAATAACTTGTTTAATAATAAACTATCCCTTTCCACATCTTTCCGTGACTCTACATCCGCACCAATCAACACCTTGTGCAACACGTGAGGATGTTTCTAGAACTGTCCTTTTCGACATCTTCGAGTGACTGCGCGACCACACGAATCAACAACTCGCACAACACATTAGAATAAAGACCCTGACGTCATCCTCCCTGACGTCCTCTGCAATCCACTTTTCGCCAAAAACCGGTTTTGGAAAATTGCATCTGACGAGAATGCTGTCTTGCAACTTCACTAAGACGAGTGCCATGAATACAATGGCCATGCTCTGAGAAGCTGCTGAGCTCTCTTCACCTTTGATGATTGTGCTGTGCGTGATGAGATCGAGGGGCAAGTTCTCGGCCCTCATGTCATTCAGCAAGCCCACGACAGCGTCCATCCGCCCAGCGCGCGCACACGCATCGATCACAGAGTTGAACGTCACCGAATTCCGTTGGATGCCTACAGGTGTCGTAATTTTCGACAGGTAATCGTTTGGGCTGCGATTTCTGCGTGACGAGCCAGGTCATACTGCAATTCCAGTTTGAAAGAAACACGTATAGAGAACAATAAATCAGGGACATCATGATGCTACACCAGTACATCTGCGCACATCAGCGTATGGCACCCAATGCAATTTCACGTTTTCAACAGAAGAAGAAGGCAATTGCTGAATGCCAAAAAGCGTAGTTCATTGAGTGATTGAGGTTTGTGATTCTGATGTGATCAATACTTTTCCATGGTGGTATGGGTCGGGATTGAAGATCAATTAGTGAATTTCTATTATACGGCATGTACTTAACGGCTGCTGAAAATATAATATGCCGGCGAGTCATCGTGTTCGTTCGAAAAGTACTCTCATATGCCCATGGTGTATGAAAAAAAGAACGACCACCTGCGGTCTTCATCTCCTCGTACATTTCTAAGGCCTTCGCGGCGTTTTTTGACAGTGCGAATCCCTTGATGATGGTCGAGTAGACCACGGTATTCGGCCGCAGCCCCTTCCTGTTGGACGTCCACATGCGGAAAAACAAAAGAGCTTCGTCTGGCTGCTCACTCTTCACCAGCGCGTCCACCATACACCCAAACGTGATCTCATTCGGCTCCAAATTTCCTGCCAAAAGAAATAGCAGTGGTCAACGAGTGAACATTCTACTCGATAATATGAGCACGCCGCCCTGTGCTGCCGCGTACCGCGTGGGATGTCATGATGCCGCGCGCAGATGATTCCACAAGCATCTTGAATGGCATGCGACACGAATTGGTGTGGCAGGCCCCACAGGATGGGTATTTCGCCGTCGAGCGAGTACAGCTGTACTACGCAGACTGCCTCGACACGAGCATTGCACCTACAGGCTGACTCACATACTGGCACTGACCACTACTCGAGGTCTGAAAAAACCATAGTCTACATCATGCTCTCTTGCATGTGAATTAACAGTATACGGTCTTGCGTGAGCTCCCGCCAAAGCGCCCAGCACTCCGGTATGCGTTTCAGCGTGCCGTAGCTCTTAATCAACGACCCGTACGTGTGGATGGATAAGGGCCTTCCTGAAGTTCTGCTCTGGCTGAAGTTGTTATCCAAAATTTGCTCCAGCCGCATGAGGTGCCCATAGCGCATGCAGGTGTCGAGGACAATATTCAGCAGCACCTCGTCCTCGCAAATATCGACGCGACTGCGGTCGAGTAAGTCAAGTGCTCTACGGACGTCATGCACGCTCCGCGTCACCTTCAGCGCCTTCAGCATGATGCTGCATGTGTACCTAAGAAACAACAATGCCCCCACACACACTAATGCACATCGCTATACCAGCTCCAATCCAGGGTCATCATTCACAACTGTCGCAATATAGGCTGCTCTTCTCGTCAGTGTCTACATATGAATGCCCGATAAAACCGCGATGACTAGTATGCATTTTATTCTGCACCCGTATTCCGAAGTCCTATCACAGTACATGCACCTGTGCGGTAATGGAGCTGTGCGAGCAACCATTGACGCTGTGCGGTAATGGAGCTGTCTGTCAGAGAAGGCTGGGTTGCTGCTCTTCGCAAGGAGGAAAATGCTTTTAAGGACAAAGGCACGTATACTGAGATTGAAGCAAAAGATCTTCTTCCCGGTGATAAACCGGTCCCACTGGTCATTTTATTAGAGGAAAAAGAAGGAGGAAGACAGAAGGCGCGGTGTATCGTACTGAGCAACAGGTGTCCAGCAGTCGAGGAAAAGTATGCTCCTGTTGCGAACTGGGAGTCAGTGCGTCTTTTTCTCAATAATATGGTCAATGAGGGTCAGACTTGTGTGTCCTTCGATATCAGCGAAGCATTCCTGCACGGAGAACTCAAGGAGCGGGTAGTGGTCCGCCCCCCACCTCAATTCGAATCGCACGGAAAATTTTGGGTCCTAAATAAAGCGATTTATGGGTTGCAGCAAGCTCCTCTGATGTGGAATAAAAAACTGCACAAGAGTTTGACTGAATTAGGGTGGGCGAGATGCAAAGTCGATCCATGCGTCTACATTCAGCGTGGCATGCGTTTGGTGATTTATGTGGACGACGGACTCATCGTCGGTGATGATGCTGATATTAATCACGAGAGGGACCAGATCCTGAAAGCTTTTAAGGGGCGTAAGACGGATCCAGTTGCAAACGATTATGGAGAAAAAACGATCAAGTTTCTGGGCGCGAAAATCACTATAGGTGAGAGCACGGTGAAAATTAGTCAAGAAGAAATAGTGGAAAAAGTGCTTAAGACTTTCAGTATGGAAGACTCGCATCCAGTAAAGACTCCTTTAGCAAAGAATCTCGAAAACCATGGGGACGCTGCTGACCAGAAGGTGTATCGATCGACCGTGGGCTCGCTCATGTATTTGGTCACCACATCCAGACCGGACTTGGCGTTTGCTGTGAAGGAGCTGTCGAGATTTTTGGAGTGCCCTAAAGCGAGTGCCATGACGGAAGCGAGGCGGGTGCTGAAGTACCTCAAGGGGACGTCGCACTACGGCATCAGTTTTTCGAAGTCTAGTGACGCCTATCTCATCGAAGGCTACTCTGACAGCGATTTTGCAGGCGAAGTACCAGGGCGAAAATCGACTACAGGAAATATCGTTGTAGTGGGTGGTAGCTCTCCTATCTTCTGGAGGAGTTCTACACAACGGTTGACTACTCTGTCGACATCTGAGGCGGAGCTTGTTGCTCTGACAGACCTAGCGAAAGAAGTCAGATACGCGCGCAAGTTGATGCGGGACATTTACCCTGAGAAGTTTGTAAAAGCCCCGAGCCCGATCCACTGTGACAATCAGTCGACGATTAAGATCGTAGCACAGGATGAGAATTTGGGGCGCACTAAACACCTCGATATACGGGGTTGTTTCATCCGAGACAATATTCGTCAGAAAGTATTGCAGTTATTTTATGCGAACACAGAAGTAAACTTGGCGGATTTTCTAACGAAGCCCTTGAGTCGTGCAAAGATTCTCGAGGTGCTAACTCCATAGTAAGTAGTTGTAGTATTGTAAGCGTGTGAGGCTCCACAGAGTTTATTAGCGGGTCGAGTAAACGCAGCAGTAATGGAGCTGTGCGGGCAATCGATTGAGCACACGGAGTGCAAACTCCAAAAACTCTGTCAGATTCTACACTGTGTAAGTATGCCGGATAACTTTTCAGCATGCAGTGGAGGAGAAATACCGGTCGGGTTGGATTCCCTTGCTTTCCATCCTCTGCACCAGACTCCACGCATCCCGCAAGCGCCCCACGCTCACTGCGCAGTTGATCAGGGAATTGTACGAGACGTCATTCGGGTGCATATGCTCCTCTTCCAACGCTTCCATCTCTTCCAGCAACCTCCACGCCGACTGCAAATCTCGCTGCGCGCAGTACCCTGCATACAACACGAAAAGCACTCACCATTGTGCGAGTGCATAGTACTGGCACTGCTTCGACTCTCACAACATGGCGAAGAAGTAGAAACGTAATTACGTAATGGAACAGACGTCAATATTGCGGCGGCCAAGACGCACCATAACCTACCTGTGGATCTGATACAAGTCCCTGTGAGAAAGTCGGACACAATTGTTTGTGTGATCGAAGTACAGAAAAAAGCACGAGAGCGAGGTGCGGAACTGTGATGTCATAGAGAAACCTTTCAGGAGCGTGTTGTATGTGATGATGTCTATCTTTGGCCCTGGAGTTTTTCTCGTTGTCGCGGCTGGTGCCACTTGGTCCTTTGTGTCCGAAGCTGCGTCGGAGCAACTGATGGTAGAGGGCGTGTGGGTGAAATAATGTCGAAGAATCTCGCGCGCTTGTTGCATGTCACCGCAGCTCACGCACACGTCCAACACAGAGTTCACGGCAGCGATGTCTACTTCCACGTGCGCCAGGGCTTCCATTTCTTTCAAAACCGAAACCGCCTTCTGCACGTCGCGTGTTCGGGCAGCAGAGCGGATTAGACTCATGTAGTTTTTGATCTCATGAGTTTCGCTTTCGTCATTTAAGCGACTCAGCAGTGCCGTGCGTCCACACTCCGCCGCGAACTTCATCAAGCACCCGCGCATCAACGCGTCCGGCTTTCCAATTCCGTCCTGCGACATCCCCGCTTCGTACACATCACATGCTTTTTCGTACTCTCCCGCGCATGCGTACGTCTTCATCAAAACCGAATACAGAGCAATGCTGCACGTTGGCTTTTCGTCACAAAAACCGCCTTGATCGCAAACGCTTCCATTGCAACATGCGCCCCCTCCTATGGAACCCATGGGCGCTGTGGCCTCCCCATCTATCTTCCCACCCTTTTCCGCCTCCTCTGACGTTTTGCTGTCATCCGACAAAGCCATGCTCATTTTTTCACCAAGTGGCCGCTTCGTGAGTATGCCACGGGCATGCTGCGTAGTAGCCGTCACAACGTCATGAGTATCTCCAACACTCACTGGGTGCAATGGTTCGTGCTGGGTGAGCATCGTGTCCGTCGAAAGAGGAGGAAAGCCATCTCGTCTGATGACAGGTGCAGAGCTACTGCCAGCCGTGCTGCCCACCATGCTTTCACCGCCTGTAATTTTTCATTTGTTTCGTTGTTCACACCCCATACTACATGCAAGAAATACAATAAATTCTCTGTGCAGAGTTCTTCCACACTCTGTTGTGCCCTCGCAACTTCTTGTTGCAATGGCATGCTCAACGCGTGCAAGCAGAAATACAACACGTAAGAAACAATCTATGCTTCACATACTTGATAACGCCACGTTAATATGAGTTCCACGTGACGATCTGCGACATCCATTACGCTAGTACTTCTGACGATGCGTAAAAATAGCATTCTGAAGGTAACAATGACATCTGTGGAGCAAAGCCTGAAATACTTCAATGCGACCAGTCAAGAGTCGCCTTACTGTAGGGAATTGACATACACTGACTATACAACACATAAGACTGGAAGCCCCGTGTGCGTGATGCAGAAATGCAACCATGCAGAATTATGCTCGACAATAATGCGAGGAACTGAGATTTGCCCGTACCGCCTCAACGCAGTTGAGACAAGAACCGTACGAAACCCACAACACGTTAGAATCGAACTTTTCTGACGAGCTTGTTATGGAAATTAAACTAACACTGCAGTGACGAATAGTCCTGAGGGAAGCGACAATGCAAACCGAAAAGTTGGTTAATTTCTTTTGAGATTAATGATTATTAAACGTGCGAAGCTTAGTGTTACAACACGTTAGAAACGAAGTTGTCTGACCAACACATAATTCAAACACTGTACTCCCGAGAGAGACGACAACGCAAACAGAAAGTTGCATTGATTTCTTTTGGAAACGCGTGAGAAACTCACAACACGTTAGAATCGAAGTTGTCTGACGAGCTTTCAACTGAAACACCAGCCTCCCGAGAGAAACGACTATGCAAACCGAAATTAGGAGTTTTGCGAAAAAGCGTGCGAAGCGTACAACACGTTAGAATGGAACTTGTTTGACAAACATACACCTCAAGCACTGTACTGCCGAGAAGAACGACAACGCAAACCGAAAGTTATAGGAAGTTTTGAAAAGTCAGAAACGTGCGAAAACTTACAACACGTAAGAATCGAAGTTGTCTGCCAATTATGCAACTCAAGCACTGTACTGCCGAGAAAGAGTGAAAGACAACGCAAACCGAAAGTCAGAGTTTTTTTGATAGAGCGCACGAAACGCACAACACGTTAGAATCGAAGCTGCATGACGAGCTTTCCAATCTCAAGCACTGTACTCCCATAATAAAATAAGAATTCTGTTTCTTACGTAAACACAGAAATCTTTGACTTAGCTTCTAAGAATGCACAAGTGTGTATGCTGAATGCTAATACGTCCCCTTGCGTCTGCTTCGATGGAAGGACAGGCCCCGCATTCTGCAGCTGTGGCCATCGCAGTCATGCTGCCAGCAGGAGTGCCGTCGCGGGTGCTGCTGCGTTGCTGTTGTTTTTTGTATTTTTCGAAAACATACTCCGCAAGCTTGACGTGCTTCTGCTCTGCGCAGGCGGCAATGATGCCGACACAGGTGCCCTCCTGCAGAGGAGAGTACTTCGCCAAGAATTCATCGAACAACACCTTTGCGCGTTGCTCGTCCGTCATGTTGCTGTCACGCGTAGGCAAAATGCCTCTGTCAGTGAAGGCATGCAAATTGTCGGTGGTTGGGAGGAACAACGCGGAGGCTGTCGCCTGTGTACCCCTCGCCTGTGTACCCCCCGCCCTGTGTACCCCGCCAGCATACAATTTGATCAACGTCTCATGCCCTGTCCGCGACAGCGCAGCAGCGCTGACACGGGCAGCAGCGCGGCCGTACAGGTCCGTCAGAAGAAGTTGCTCCGCCAGAGCCAGTAACGACGCACTCTTTTTGCTGTATGCGTGCTCCAGAATCACTTCAATTGCTTCCGGCGACAGCTCGATTCCTTCCTCGCTCAGCTCCTTCACCAGCCAGAATAGCTTCTTGTAGCAATGGGCCATGCCTGTGCCGAGCATCGTGCCATTGCCATGCCGCCATGTGTTTTCCTTTTGCTGTGAACAGCCACGCATGCCCATGCCCCACGGTTGAGCGCCACCCCTTTTCCATGCAGCAGATTCTGGGGCGGCACATGTGCTGCGCACATATGCCCCTTGCTCCAACGCGATCTTTACTAGCTGCGGCGTGACGAAGAGCGGCGGCACGTGGGCTCCGATGGGCACCCACGTTTTCGAGCGGTGGAGTCTTTTCAGATACTTGACCGCGTTTTCGAGCAGCTTGAATTTTAAACTCCCCTTTAACAACACGGTCCAGCTGCGCGAGCTGATCTTTTGCCCCATCGCTTCCAAATTTCGCACCA
>JACLAC010013134.1_pt1 | contig 23559 bp, 28 predicted proteins | sample 8027881 | NCBI WGS metagenome assembly JACLAC01 (sample SAMN15725517, study PRJNA655200) | protist metagenome | isolation source: fluorescence activated cell sorting (FACS) single amplified genomes of... | place: Spain: Blaines Bay Microbial Observatory, Mediterranean Sea | collected 2016-01-19 | reverse complement strand
AGGCGAAGAATGCAGCTTAACAAAGTGTTAAGTTGTGCTGAGTTAAGCTTCGGTGTGTCAAAATCCGCGTCCATGCCATCATTTGTGCGATTGTAACTCATTGCGAAACAATTCGAAGGATGCACGAACAAAGCTTACGAACCGTCTCAGAATTACCGTTTTGTAACTGTTCAGAAGGGAGGCATTGATTTCTTTAGAATTTTTTTTTATTTTCATGCAGTGCTTGGCAGAAAGTCCTCATCTAATAACTGCGCAAGTTCATAGGGACATTCGTTTGGAAATTTTGTTGTTGGCAGTTCGGTCTCTTTAGAAGCCAATTTGACGGCTTGAGGATACGCTTTTTCGAGGCTTTCGATAAATTGTTGGTGAAGACTCGGGCTATCCTCCAGTAGTCCATTCAGTTGCAGTCGTTGTTCTTGAATTGAACCACGCCAGCTACCACTTTGGTGGTCTGGTTGGAATTCCCATTTTAGCAAATGAGCGATCAAAATAATGAGCCGATTTATCATTTCTCGTCGATCACGCCTCGCCATGCCCTCCAGTTCATCAATGAGATTTTCCACATCCAGTTCATGCCAGCGTTGGTGAGTCAGTAGATTGACTTGCTGTTGAGTCCATGCGAACAGGTCTTGTTCATAGAGCATAGTTCCTCGTCATTTTACTTCAAAATGAATGTGGTTAGAGGGCGTACATTCTCTAGTATCGACCACAGTGGCAATCCACTGCCGCAGACAGTTATCAATCGACGGAGCAACCTCTCACCCACCATAAACGGCGTCATGATCGCCGACATTCAATAAAATGATTTCTTGATCCGAAATCAGCAACTCAATCGTGATGCGAGAGGCAAGATTGATCGAAATGGAATGCAGTCCTTGCAACCGACCTTGCAGCGCATGCAAACGCAAGGAAGAATGAAATGGATTCAGCTCGAGTAGCTGAAGCGTTTTTAGATAGGTTGCACAAAGATCCGGATGTCGGTTTAACCACTTTGCCGCGCGGCGGTTGTAACTGTTAGTAAAAACCAGCGTAAAACTCACGCCAAAGAGTCCAGCCGAGCAACATGTGCCTCTACCGACTCCTTAATCACTCGGCCCGCAGCAAGATCCGCCCGTGCCTCAACCAAAGAAGCCTCGAGCTCACACGCACGCAAATGTTGGTACTGCTCTAAATCCATTACCACATAGCGGTCTTTACCGCGCACCGACACGATCGCCTCAGAATGGTCCAGCAAGGCGGTCTCAATCGCCGCAATGCCGCGCGTCTTCAAATCATTTGCCGCAAGATGACTCATCGTACTCTCCAGAGGGCTATTAGAAATACTGTTGATCGTACTAAAAACCCTGAAAACCGCAACAAACAACCGGCCGAAGCCGGTTCGTTTTGATACGCCTGCGGCGCTGGATCGCCAGGCGACTGCGACGCTCGCGATGACGTTCAGCGGACAACCCAATTCTCAAGCCTTAGCCCCGACACACGCGAAAACTCGTTTTCGTTGTTTGTGACCAAAACCAAACCCTGTGAGCGCGCATGACCAGCAATCAATTGGTCATAGGGACCAATCGGCGTCCCAAGATTTGCTAATTCTGCGCGAATCTGGCCCGCATGCACGGCGGCCGAGTCGTCCAAAGGCAACACATCGATGCGCGCAATAAAACCCTCCAGACTCGTCAAATTCCGCTCGGGATTTGCAGAACGCTCGGCTCCGTATACCAGTTCCATGTAGGTAATACTGGAGATACACATGCGCCCGTCGTACTTCTTAAACGCCGAGCGCACTGAAGCAGGCTTGTTCTTCATCGTGTAAATCACGATGTTGGTATCGAGCATGTACCTCAGCACTACAGTGCGTCACGCTCTTGATCCGCCGGTTGCTTGCGCGAGGCCATGAAATCATCGGTCACACCCTCTTCATCGAACCAGCTGTCCCAGCCCTCACCCGCCGGCACAATCAAGCGACCACGCCCCAGCGGAATAATGTCCACCCGCTTAACGGATTCGGGTAGCGCAACATCCTTGGGCAAGCGAATCGCCTGCGAGGTGTTGCTTTTAAATACCGCGCCACTTTTCATGAAAGCTCCCACCTGACTTTTGGATATGTAATAAATATATCCAAGATTACGCCGAACTCCAGCGAAATCAAGTTTCCCGTCATTGCGAGACTTCGCAGAAGCCGTGGCAATCCACCGCCCGAAAGGCGGCTATGAACAAGCTAGGGCGTGCCGATCGGATCAAGGCATCGAACGCCGGACGTAAAGAATCGCCTCGTTGTGGGTCACAAGAATCAAGCCTTCGGCCTGGGCTTGCGCAATCAACATACGGTCGAACGGATCTTTGTGCGCCAAAGGCAAACGCCCTACCTGCTCAGCATGAAAGGAAGAAATCGAAAGCGCCTCAAACCCCGACTGTTCGATCAAATCCAGAAGATCATCTGGCGCTTCCAACTTACCCAAGCCTTGCTTAATCGCAATCTCCCAAACGCTCGCCGCGCTCACGAACACCTCGTTCGTTGCATCCTTCAACAGAACCACAACCGAGTCTTTTAAGCGATCACTGCCTTGAAGCCACCACAACACAACGTGCGTATCGAGCAAAAGCCGCTTCATTCACGCATTCCAAACAGCTTGGCGATCTCGGTATCCACCGCATCAAAATCGTCATGAATCACGATTTTGCCTTTTGCCAAACCCATAACGCGTTCCTTCGCGCCCTCCTTGTGCGGCACCAAGTCCAAATAAGGCTTGCCCGCTTTGGCGATCATGATCTACTCGCCTTTCCACACCAGCTCGCCAAGCTTTGAAAGCTGGGACTTGGCTTCATGCATATTTACTTTCATCTGACTTCTCCCAAATTAGCTAGTTTTAGCTCAATCTAGGTAGGGATCGACTATTTTTCAAGGGATACAGCCAAAGAGCAGCAATTGAGGTGCACCTGCGGCGCAGCAGATTGCCGCGTCGGACATTGAATGCGCTTCGCGCTGGATCGCCACGCGACTGCGTCGCTCGCGATGAAGTTTCAAAATCAAAACACGTCATTGCGAGGAGCGAAGCGACAAAGCAATCCACGGTCTGCTCTAGCGCCGCCTCGATCGGCACAGGCGGTACAAACCCAGTTTTTTTCGATAGCACTATTGTAAACTGAATTCGCCCAAAAAATCTTCACGCGAATCGCAAAGCGCTTGCCCGTGATCGCGGCAACGGCAACAAGCCTCTTCCCAATCCAATAGCCCAGTGCATATGGCACGCGCACACAAATCCGCTCCGGCCAGGACCAAACTCAATCCCCCAGCGAGTCCATCCAGCCCATCCACCAGATTGATTGCATTCATCACCCCAACCACCCACAGCACCATCAAAGGACCACCAAACCATCCAATGTCAACCAGTCCAATCAAGGGCAGTTGAAGAGTGTCTGGTCGGAAAATGACAGTAGCTGTGAAGATGCCAAGGACGAGCTGCCCAAGCAGTTTGTAGCGGGCTCTTAGGTTTTGCTGGTCATCGAGAAAACCAAGACCACAAGCAAACGCAGCGCTGATCAAAAGCCAGAGATAGGAACCAGAGAGGGAAGAGGACACCTGTTCAAAAGGCAGCGCTATCGAAAGTAGCAGAGTGCTCAATAGGCCAATCAAGATCCCAACACCACCCCAACGAGGAATTGAAGTCTGATGTTGATCTCGCAATCTTGGGGAGCCCTTATTTGCCTCATTCTGTTTGGTACGACGCAAGAGCACCAGCAAGCTGAGAGTAGTCAGCAGGAGTGCAGCCAAAAGCGCAAAGGCTAGGTTATTGAGAAGGGTAATGGGCATGTAGAAAAACCGTCAAAAATTGAGAGTGAATTACATTTTGCCCGAATTTTTAAAATAGTTCATATACTTTACACAGCAGATAATCGAAAAACCTATTTTCTCATTAAAGCTTCCAAAATCCGTGCGCAAGCTTGGCCATCTCCATAGGGATTGTAAGCTTTCGCCATGTGAGCATAGCTTTCCGGCATGCTAATTAGCTCCGAAACACTGTCGACAATTCGCCCACAGTCTGCACCGACCAATCGAACTGTGCCAGCCTCCACCGCTTCCGGACGCTCCGTCACATCACGCATCACCAGTACGGGTTTGCCAAGGCTTGGGGCCTCTTCCTGAATTCCACCGCTATCGGTAAGAACAAAATAGGCATGCTTGAGCAAGAGCAGAAAGGGCTCATACTCCAGTGGAGGCAAGAGGTGTACATTGGGCAGCGCCTGCAGCAACTCAAAGACTGGCTTCTGTACCGCTGGATTCAGATGAACAGGATAGACGAAATGAACTTTTGGGAAGGAGTGGGCCAGTGAGCGCAGGGCTTCACAAATTTGAAGAAATCCCTGACCAAAATTTTCACGTCGATGACCGGTGATCAGAACGAACCGTTGCGTTTGCCATGGAAAGGACAATTGTCTATTCAGAAATGATTCGATCTTGCTCTTGCGCTGTGGGCCCTCATCCAGACGCTTCAAAACCCAGAACAGGGAATCGATCACAGTGTTCCCTGTCACATGGATGGTTTCCGGAGATACTTTTTCATCAAACAAATTTTGGCGACTCTGCTCGGTCGGAGCAAAGTGCCAGCTGGCTACTCGGCTGACAACCTGACGGTTGAATTCCTCGGGATAAGGTGCTTCCAGGTCATATGTGCGCAGGCCTGCTTCTACATGCCCAACAGCGATACCACTATAGAAACCTGCGATCGCCGTGGCCAAGGCAGTCGTGGTGTCCCCATGCACCAGCAGAGCATCCGGTTTGACTCGCTGCAGCACTTGCTTCATGCCCTGCAGGACTCCACTGGTCACATCGAAGAGATCCTGCCCTGGGCGCATCAGATCCAGATCGATGTCTGGGTGAATCTCAAAAATTTGTAGAACCTGATCCAGCATCTCCCGGTGCTGAGCTGTCACACAGACCGATGATTCAAAATTGGAGTGATCCGCCAGAGCGTGAACCAGGGGCGCCATCTTGATTGCTTCAGGCCGAGTGCCAAAGACCGTCAGGACTTTCATCAGAGAGTCTCCTGAGTACTGGTCAACATCCGTTCCATTGCAGAAACACAGGCTTCCTTGGAAAAGTGTTGGATCGCATAGTTACGTCCAGCAGCCCCGGTTGCTTCAAATCGCTCAGCTTGCCTTAGCATTTTCTTGAAAGCCTCTACACAGGCATCCAAGTCAGCGGAATCAGCAGTGACACCACATTCAGCTGCTTGAACAATTCCGTGTCCATCACTTTGGGACTGGAGGAAAGCCACAACTGGTAGACCAGCTGCCATGTAGCCAAGAATTTTTCCAGGGACGACAGGCGTTTGATTTTGTGGACTCAGACAAACCAAGCCCAGGCTGCAGATCCTCAACAAATCAGGGTAGACATCTCGCCCGATAAATCCTTCAAAGCGAACATTACTCAGATTTTTTTGTGCTGCCAACTGTGCCAGTCTTGATTTCTCAACCCCATCACCAACCAGCAGAAACAGCAGATCGGGTTGCTGCTTCTGAACAAGCTCCGCGACCTCCAGCACTCGTTCTAGGTATTGTGAAGGCCCCATCACTCCAGCAAAGACTGCGACATAGCGTTGTGTGATCTCCCACTTGGCACGAAAATCAATAGTCCCTGTTGCAGACTGGTGATGGCCGACATCGACCCAGTTGTGCAGGATTCGTAGCTTGTTGCTAAAATCTGGGTAGTGTTGCAGAACAGAACTTCTGTTGCCTTCTGAGTGCACAGTTATGACGTCTGCTTTACGATAAACGTAGCCTTCCAACCAGCGAAAAAACCGAATCTGCCAAGGATTGCGCAACACCCCCAAGTCAATTGCATTCTGGGGAAACAGATCCTGTACGTTGAGCAGAAACTTTGCTTTCGACCTCAACCACACGCCAACCAGCGCCAAAGGCAAGGGTGGACTGTACACGATCACAGCATCCGCTTGCAGACGATGTTGCAGAACTTTCCAGATAAACTGCAGCGGCATTAGCAACTGGGCGATTCCACGCACGAGGTAATTGACGTTGTGGTGTGGCAACGTCTTGATTCGTAGAACCTGAATGCCGGCCTCATCTTCCAATTCAGAAATTTGTCGTGGAGTGGAATCCTGATCCAGATTGTATTCAGGCCAAGTGGTCATCACCGTGATTTGATGACCTCTTGAGCGGAGTTCCTCGGCCAGTTCAAGCATCAGGTGGGAAGCAGAACGGATTTCAGGAGGGTAGGAATCCGTGACGAGCAGGATTTTCATGTGAGTTCGCAGACCACAGGTTTGCCTGTTGCCAAGGACTGCTCAATCGCAAAGATCGTCTCCATTGTCGATAGTGCTTCGGCAAAAGCCACCAGAGGCTCCTCCTTATCGGCTACACAGTTGACAAAGTGCTCGAGTTCTTCCCGATAGCCCATCTCTTGTCCTGTCGTCTTGAAACGCTCCGTCTTTCCAGACCCATGACGCTCACTCTCCCTAAAATCCTCGAGCACCAGGGTTTGTCCTTCACAGAAAACTTCAAGCCGCTCACGAGAATAGGCTTTGGCTCCAGATGCTGAATACGTCAGATTGCCAACCGAACCATCACGAAACTTCAGACTGATCACGATATTATCATTGTTGATGACCGCCTGGTTATCACCAGATACACGCTCTGCAATCACTCTTTGCACAAGGGATCCTGTTAACGCTTGTAGCAGATCGATGAAATGCGACATCTCCCCAACAATTCGGCTGCGTCCCTCATCTTCCGAATGCACCCAGTGATCCGCGGGGACGAAGCCTGCGTTGATACGTAGCTGAGCCACTACCGGAGACTGTCGATTCTTTAACCATTGCTGAAGCTGGCGAGTGTGAGGAGAGAAGCGGCGGTTGTGTCCTACCAGAATCAGGGGAAGGCAGGCCTGTTCGGCTACTGTTTGACGAATGGACTGTAATTCCTCGGGGGTAACGCAGAGTGGTTTTTCGAGGAACAAGTGCTTTTGTTGAGCGAGCGCAGTTTGCACCAGCGCTGCGTGATTGCTGTGTGGAGTCAGGCCGACAATCGCCTGAATCTCAGGATTTTCCCAAACAGCCTGAGCGTCTGTGGACTGATGAGCAAAACCGAATTTCCTACCACTGTGCTCGACATTGGCACCTGAATTGGTCGCCAGTGTATGCAGTTGAGCGTTTTCCAACTTGATGAGCGCAGGCAACAGCAGCGCCTTGCCAAACAAACCGGCTCCAATCACCCCCAGGTGAACGCTGCCAACTGAAGAAACCAGCGTGGTTTTTTGGAGAATCGGCAAGGTACGCTGCAGTGGAGCTACTTCAGGATATTCGAGCAAGACCCCAATCGGATTGCTCAGGGCGCCACTAATCAACTGCTGATAAATGGACTCCGCTTCTGTCAGTGGAATTCGGTGTGTGATTAGTTGCTGGACATCGATTCGGTGTTGAGACAAAAGGCGTAAGAATTCCTCTAGGTTGCGACGCTGGGTCCAACGTACATCACCGATCGGCAGATCAATACCCTCCAGTTCATAGAGGGGATCCAATGAACCTGGACCAGCCGCCTTTGAGACCACTAGTTCGATCTCCTTTTGCCACAACTCGTTGCGATCGGGATGTATATCTGCCACACCGACTACAACGATTCGACCCCTGGCTCGACAGAGTTGAATCGCTTGGTCAACTGGCTCTCGTTTCTTGGTGGCTGCCGTAATGATGACCGCATCCGCCCCATTTGCCTGGGTGATGGATTCTGTGAACTTTGAAAGTTCGCTTACCTGATCCGTAACCGCTGTAAAGCCAAACTGCTTGGTCAGCTTTATCTTGTCTGAAGCCGGATCGTAGGCAATCACCTCACAACCGTAGGCTCGGAGTAACTGCACCGTCAGTAAGCCCAGCAGGCCAAGTCCCATCACAACAACACGGGAGCCAAAGCTCAGTTGGGCAGAGCGAATCCCGTGCAAGGCGATGATGCCCAGCATCCCAAAAGCTGCCTCTTCCTCACGCACTCCTTCTGGTATTCGACAGGCTAGGTTGACCGGAACAGAAACAAACTCGGCGTGGCTGGCAAAACCCTGACCGACACAGGCCACCCGGTCTCCAGGCGAAAATTCTGTTGCCGCCAACCCGCATTCTTCAACAATCCCCGCACTGGAATAGCCCAGTGGCGTAGGTGTATCCAAACGCCCCATCGCTTCCTGCCAGGTCTTGAGTAAACCCTCCTTCTTGGCCTTCTCCCAGACTCTTCGTACCAGATCCGGTCGAGCTGCCGCCTTGCCTGCGAGAGACTTACGTCCCAGTTCAATCGTAGAACGCTCTGTCCCAATGCTGATTAGCGATCGGCGGTTGCGCACCAGAATTCGTTTGCTGCCACAGCGAGGAACCGGTACTTCACGTAAAGCCACCTCCCCTGTCTTGTAGCTCTGGACGATTTGTCTCATGAACGCTGCTGCTCTTGCTTGAGCACATAGTTCTTGACCGCAGAGGACATGCCTGGAGGAAACTCTGCGTCAAGCTGAATCGCTTCCCAGTTCTTTTCGAACCAACTAATCGTATTGCGCAGACCTGTTGAAAAATCAGTTTTCGGATCGTAGCCCAACAAATCCCTGGCCCGATCCACGCTCGCCAATAGTCTCGACTTGGTGTCCCACTTGCGCCGATACGTGTAGAGCAATCCGGCCTTGTTGCCTGTCAACTCATTGACCGTGTTGGCCATCTCAACAATTTCGGTTTCTGCCGCGGAGGCAATATTCATTTCTTCACCAATCGCCTCTTCCCGAATCCCTGCTCGCAACAAGGCATCCACGATGTCCTCCACGTAGGTGAAATCCCGGGTCATCTTGCCGTCACCAGTGATTGGCAAAGGTTGTCCCTTCATCGCCCAGTAAATGAAATTAGGGATCACGTTGCGATATTGCCCAGGAACTTCCCCAGGTCCGTAGGAATTGAAGAACCGAGTCTTGACAATCGGCAGACCGTAGTGATGCCAGTAGAAATTACAGTAAAGTTCCCCCCCCATCTTGGAGATCTGGTAAGGAGTGCTCAGGTGCATCGAGACAAACTCTTCCTTCAGTGGCAGGGGTGCCTGCGCCCCATAAATCGCACAGCCGGAACCAGCATAAACAAAGCGCTTGATACCTCCCTGCAAAACCGCATGCTCCAGCATCTTGACCGTTCCCAACTGGCTGACGAGCAAGTCCTTTTCTGGGTAGTCCACAGAGTTCTGGTTGGCGAAGAAGGCAGCCAAGTGAAAGATGAAGGCGGGCTTCTCGTGAAAGACACGCTTTAGGTCTACGTCATTAGTAATGCTGCCCTTGACAAACAGTACATTTGGCAAATTAGGTATGTTCCAAGAGTAGGAAGCAGAAAGATCATCCAGGATGATGACTTTAGCCGCACCGGCTTCCGCCAAAGCTCGGCAGAGATTGCTGCCAATTGCTCCCGCACCACCGGTGACGAGGATAGTTTGGTCTAAGTAGGGCTTTTGATGATCCATAAAACATTCTCAATTCAGAAGATTCTTTGTTAGGACAGTCACACTGACGGAGTGATCTTTACTTCCTAAAATTCCTGAAGATGCTCACAACATTATTTAGTAGATTCTTTTCAATAGAAAGTGATGAATTTTAAAGATCCTTGCTTACTAACATCCCTTCCTGCCTCATCCAATCCAGAGTTTGCTGAACCCCGTCTTGTAGAGTGAATGGGAGTGTTCCCACGATTTTTTCAGTTTTTTCAATTGGGTAATGGGCTCCCGTGAGCATGTTGTTCAGTCGGAAGCTGGTTAGCGGTGGATCACTCCAACCAAGAGCCTTGCAGGCGTCTCCGATCCTGGCGATCAGCCGCATTGCTTCAATCGGAAAAAACGGGGTTTTGCCGGGCCTTCCCAGTTCCTGTCGAATCAGGTCAGCCCACTCCTGGATGGAATGCTGTGGATAATCTCCAAGGTAGTAGGTCTGCTGGTGGACATCCCTTCCCGCCTGTAGCAACAGTTTCTGCATCATGTGAACAGTGTTGCCGACAAAGCTCAATGGTTTGATAATGGGTTGTTGCCCAGGTTGCACATACCAACCACGATCCACAACCTTAAAAAATGTCTTATAGGAATGCTCGAACCACGGACCCCAAATCGAAGTAGGGCGCACAATCACCCAGTCACATGGAATTTTGCTCTCCCGTACCATTTGCTCACCAATTACTTTGCTTTCTCCGTACAAGTTGGGTGGGCAATACTCTGTGTCTGTCTGAGGCACATGCCCATTACGACAGACCAGTAGACTGGAAGTGAACAGGATTCGCTGCAGATTGGGGAGACTCTTTGCGGCCTCCAGTAAGTTGCTCAATCCAACCGTGTTGGCATCAAAGAAGGAGATATCCTGAATATCCATTCCTGTCATTGCGGCCAAGTGCCAAATATGGGTCGGAGCAAATTCCTCAAGAGCAGTGGTGAAGGACGCTTTGTCACGAATGTCGATGGATTGCCAATGTGGCTGGTGTGCTGGGACTTTGGGGGGGTGAATATCAAAATTGACAACGGTATCAACATTATCCAAGGCCCACTGCATCGCAGCCGTCCCAATGAAGCCGGAGCCTCCGGTAATGCAAAGACGGATTGCTGTGTTAATCAAGGTTTTCTACTGATGAGGGCCTCACGCTCGGCACGATGGGGATAATTGATCAACACAGCCCGATACTTTCCCTTGAAAACGAACAGGCTACCTGCAGCAGCGCCAATCAACGAATATTTCTGCACAAGTTGCTGAAGATCATCCAATGAACTTGCTCCTCCAAGGACTGTCAGTGGTATATTGATCGTGGGATAGACTTGGTCGATTATTAGCATATCGTAGCCGGTTTGGGTGCCATCCTGATCGATCGAATTGATAAGAATTTCGCCTGCCCCTAAGGATGCAGCCTGAGCAGCGAAATCAACAGGTGAACGGCCTGTGGGGTGCCTGCCATTTTGTGTGTGAATTTCATAGCGTTTTTGAATCAACCCTGTTTTCTTGACATCCATTACAACAACCACACTTTGACTCCCAACCCTTTGTGCCGCTTCTGAGATCAGTCCGGGCCTCTCAAGTGCTGCACTGCTAATCGAAACCTTCTCCACCCCAAGGCTGATGATGTGCTCAACTTGCTCCGGGGTCTTTACACCACCTCCGTAACAGAGCGGCATGCGGCACTCTCCAGCGAGGTTGGCAATCAGCTTGTAATCCGGCTCAGAACCTTTTGTGCTGGCATCGATGTCCAACACGATCAGTTCATCGACCTCCTTTTCGTTAAAGATTCGTACCGCATTCAAAGGATCACCAACGTACTTCGGATCACGAAACTTCAGGGTTTTGACCAGTCCTCGATTTTGTAACAACAAGCAGGGAATGATGCGTGGCCTCAGCATGTCTTGCTTTCGGCAAAATTTTTCAGCAGTTGAACTCCCCAGTGATGGCTTTTCTCCGGATGAAATTGCACACCATAAATATGGTTGCTGGAGGCAATCGAAGTGAAAGAATGCCCATAATCTGTGGTAGCCAGGATCTGGGAGTCGTGGTGGGCAAGAAAGTGGTATGAATGGAGAAAATAAAATCTAGGACTCGAAATCCCGACAAACAGTGGATCCTCACTGAGAAAATTTACGTCATTCCAACCCATATGGGGGAGCAGAGCATGACTGACCTGCGCAAGCTGAAAGCGTACTACCTCTGCATCAATCCAACCTAGACCTGGAACTTCACCTTCTTCACTGCGGTTGGCCATCATTTGCATGCCAACGCAGACGCCTAGCACTGGAGTCTTTTGATGCAGAACCAGTTCATCCAATCGTGCCCGCATCCCTGATTCGTTCAAGCGAGCCATCGCCCAATCAAAAGCTCCTACACCTGGCAGGATGAGTTTTTCAGCTCCGAGGAGTTGGTTTGCGTTGGAGGCAATCACTACCGGAATATTGAGACGATGGTAGATGTTGGCAAAAGCCTGGATGTTGCCAAGACCGTAGCCAACTAAAGTCACAGTCGTCATGCTTAGAATGCCCCACCGCGGCGGGCACTGCTTATCTTAGAAAGACACCAAGTCCCAATTTCAAAAAGCCGACACAGGTTTTTGTAGTCCCAATAAAACTTTTTGGGCTGCTCATGATAACTCTTCAATTCATCACTAGTGATTCCTAGTTTGGTGGCAACGTATTCAAAATCCTGTTGGATCAGGTCGGGGTCATATGGCGACTGTTCCAACTTAGCCATCGCTTCCTCACGAGTCATCTGGTCAGTCAGAATTAAACTCGACAGATCCACACGGCGCATATCAAACCCAAACCGTGTTGGTAGCCAATAGCCCTCAAAAAAACGTGTGAACCGTGATTCAAAGTGTTTTTGCGGATAGGGCTTCCACTCATAAATTTGTTCAAGGGTTCGCATCGCCTCCTGCTTCACATAAGGCATGTAATTGAGCGGCTTGAAGACTTTGACACCCCGAAAATAACGCAGGTATATTTTATGGTAGAAGATCGAACTAAATGGATAGGTGGGCATTGGGATGGTCCCGAATTTCCCAAGAATGTCCTTGATATGGAGCATGTCTGTGCCCCAATAAATGATTTCCAAGGGACGTGGAACGCACTCTGTTGAGATATTACCTCCATTGAGGATGTATTTGATGCCGTGTTGCTGAGCGAACTTATAAAGCACACCTACAAAAGCCATATCTTGCGGGATGTCTATGTGCGGCAAACCACTCTTGAACATCGCAAGTTGGAAATCCTTCATCTCCTCCCAATTGATCACCTCGGTATAGAGGTCCAGGCCCAACTTATCGATCAATCGATTGATGTTGTGTACCGCCAACTCCGAGTTCCAACCTCCGTCCACATGAAACACAAGGGGGCGCAGTCCAAATTCTGTTACCATCACATGCAGCATGTATGAACTGTCTGCTCCACCACTCAAGCCCATGATGCAATCGAAATCATGGCCAACTCCAGATTGCTTGATCTGGTCCACCATCATCTTTAAGTGAGTACGGCCTTCCGCACCAGGATGCCAGTGGGGCTTCACATAATTATTGAATTCGTGGAAGTGATGACAAACACCAGCAGAATCAAAAGAAATACTGGGGTCGCTGGTATCCATCACCAGTTTTGAGCAGATTTGGTAGGTTTGGTTCGTTGTCATCATTCAGTGAATCTTAACTGCATCTCTGGCTTGCAGAGCAGTTCGGACAATAAACGAGAAGGTCTCTTCCGCGCAGCGTCTCCAAGAATACTGACTAGCCAATTCCCTGGCTCGGGCTGCCAGTTGCTGACACTTCTCGGGATGAACTAAGAGATTTTCAATGGCATTAGCGATGGAGTCAGGATTTTCTGGATCAAAATAAACCCCACCGTCCTTGAGCACTTCGGGCATAGGCCCTCGGTCAGAGCAGGCAATCGGGAGTCCTGCTGCCATCGCTTCTACCAATGTATTCGGCATATTTTCGCAACTGGAGGCAAAGATAAAAAGGTCTGCGCTGGAGAGCAATGCGGGCAAGGTATGTTGTGGAACGAATGCTTGTTGGGTAACGAAAAGCTGCTTGGGATCTCGTTCCTTGAGCTTGGCAAGCAATCGATTCTGTGCTGCCCCTTCTCCACCACCAACCAAGTCGAGTAAAAGGTCGTAGCCACGCTCGCGCAATCTAGCTACTGCTTCAATGACATGCCACTGGTGTTTGTAGGGTAAGGCATTAGAGACATACAAACAGCGTATCGCCCCCCTTGAATTTTGCTGAATTTCACGTTGATTAAGAAATTCTGCACCAACCCCATGAGGCACTTGAACAATATTTTTCAGGATGCCACAGGACTGCTGAATCACGCTGGCGGCATAGTTTGTTAGGAAAATCACGCCATCAGCAGATCGTAAGGATGAATTTTGAACATAGCGCAGGGCAATCAACCGGAGCCGAGCCACACTGAATCCATAGCGCTCAATTTCACCCGGCTCATAAGACAGCATATCCCGGCTCATGGTCACTGCTGGATGAAATCGACAGAGGGATCCCGCATCTACATTGAGTAAAATCTGGCAATTCATTCTTCGCAATGCAACAGGTAGGGAGCAGAATTCCCAAAGTAGCTGTTGGTACAACGGCTTGTTAAGAGCATCTGGAACATGTTTTTCAAGCCAGGAAACTTCTGGCAATGCTGCTGCTAGCTTATCATAGCTCCAAACATGGATCTTCTCGATGCCAAGTGCCCTTGGGTCGCATTCTCTCAAAATTCCAAGCAAGTGCGCAACTCCCCCTCCTGAACGTGCACGTGAGGCATTGATACCGATGTTCAGGCTCACAGGATCGACGGCTTTCTGCCTCGACCTACCAAGTGTCCCCAATGAAAAACCTCAACTTGTTCAAGATTACCTTGTTGGAAGAATTTGGTCACTCCAGCTTTCGATTGTGGGTTGTCATAAGTTGGTGAAAGCATATCGAAGGTGTCCAACAGCGCCCACTCTTTGAGTTGACTCTCAGACAAAGGATAAACACCTCGATAATCCACTACTGGAATGATTCGCTTCGATAACTTGCCAATAACAGAAATCTGGCTAAGTTTACGGCTCCACCAAAGTAGCGCTGGGAGAACTTGTTCTAACATAGCAAAAAGTTTGTTCTGGTCCATTCTTTTGGTAATTGGCCGCAGAAGATACTTTGGATTCATCATGGTTTGGAGCCTGTTCCAATAAAAGTCAGCATATAGTTGCCCACCTGGAATGAGCATTGGAGGCAGAGCGGCAAAAGCAGCTTTTACATCTGGAGTATGCTGCAGTACCCCCAGAGAATAGACGAAGTCAAACGTTTCAGGAGCGAAGGGTAACGCATAAATATCTCCTTGAATCACATGAAGATTCTCGTGATCTCTCAGGTTGGCCCAGCAGGCATCCACAGCACTGGAATAGTCCAGCGCTACAACGTTAGCTCCACTGCTTAGTGCAATTTCCGCAAACCTACCAGCACCACATCCAGCATCCATCACCCACTTGTTTTTCATCACATCAGGATTCCAACCCGTAGCGTTCCAAAAGCGATCAGCCGAAATGGGCTGTCCTGAATAGCTATCCAACTGTGTTTTTCGGAATTTATTCCACTGCAGGCCAAAGCTGTCTGCATAGTTTGACTCAGGCACAAACCGTGGGATTCCCCCACGAATCGGATACTGCTGCGAACCATCTTCACTCGTGAGCATACCATCTATGAGCTGTGATGGGATATCTCCAGAGAGCACTAGCCGCTGCCCCGTAAGAGGACATCTCAGTTTCTCCAAGAGTTCAATCTGCATAATGTTTAATTTATCCGTAGGAAATTTTGTAAGCTCGGCGCCATAATTCAAACTGCACCAATCCAAAGAGGCGCTCGCCGTTGTTCAGCCCGAGGTCCTGCAAGCGTAGCAGCCGATTTACTGCCTTCCTGTCAAAGGTCCCATTTTGCTGAGTCAGCACATCCCAAAATAAGTCGCGGAACGGACCTTGTTTTAACCAGGTATTCAGCGGAATCGAGAATCCTTGTTTGCGTTGCCGGTCGAAGCCATCCGGGAGTAATCGTTCTGTCAGACGCTTCAGTAAAATTTTTTTCTGAGAAGCTGTCGCTTTCAGCTGAGCAGGTATTCGCCCGAAGGCGAACTCTATTACACGATGATCGAGTAGCGGGGCGCGTACTTCCAGAGAGTGAAACATACTGGCTCGATCGACTTTGACCAAAATATCTTCGGGCAGATAATTTTGAAAATCCATGCGAGTGGACCGTTGTAGTATGCTTGCTTGCGGTGGAAGGCTCTTCTGAAAGATTGATTCCGCATCAGGAAAATTAACAATTCGTGACCTCAAAAGTTTTTGACGAGCAGTCTTATTAAAAAGGTAGTTAATCAAGGGCAATCCGTGCTCCAAATCCACTGCTAATGCCTGCACATAATTACGACCTCTGACACCTGTGGGAACAGTGTGTTCTACTACCCATCCGACCATTTGTCCAAGAAGCCTTGGCATGGACTTCAACTTCTCTTGCAGCCACAACAAATGGCTGTAGTGGGCATAGCCACCAAACAATTCGTCCCCACCGTCCCCACCAAGGGCAACTGTACAGTGTTGTCGAACCAGTTGACTAACTAGGTAGGTAGGAATCATTGAGGAATCAACCATCGGTTCATCGAACTGGCGAGCCAGCAATGGAATTAGATCAGCAGTTGCTGGCTCTGCCATCAGTTCAATATGATCTGTACCAAAATGATTGGCAATCAGCCTAGCATGTGGAGTTTCATCAAGTTTGCCGTGCCCAGGAAAGCCGACACTAAACGTTCGAACCTTTGCAGAATGCCGCACTGCCAAAGCAGTGATAATACTTGAATCAACACCTCCGCTCAGTAAAACACCAACAGGTACATCCGCAACGAGCTGCCTGCCAACCGCATCTTCAAGAAGATGCTCCAAGTCATCACACAAGACTTCTTCATCTATCTTCTCTGAAGATAGTTCTGGTAAAGACCAATAGCGCCAGATTTCTTTCCTGCCCTGTCTCAAATCAAAGCTAAGAGCATGGGCTGGTGGCAGCTTGCTGTAACCTTCCAGCATACATAATTCACCGGGCACATATCCCATCGCCAGGTAGCAATCTAGGGCAAGCGGCTCAATTCGTCTGGGTAGTTTAGAGTTAGCGAGGAGTGCCTTCAGTTCGGAAGCAAAATAAAGAGTATTACCTTCTAATCGGTAAAAAAGTGGTTTTTCGCCAGCTCGATCCCGAGCCAACAGCAGTCGTTGTTGCTTGGTATCAAAAAGTGCCAAAATAAACATCCCATTGAAACGTTCAAGACACTCAGCGCCCCACTCAGCGTATGCAGTCAGTAAAACTTCGGTATCGCTCTTGGTTTGAAAAAGGTGGCCCAGGCTTTCCAACTTAAGTCGCAACTCAGCAAAATTGTAGATCTCTCCATTGAAAACCACCGAAAGTCCATGAGCGAACAAGTGCATCGGTTGGCGGCCTAGCGGAGAGAGATCCAGAATAGAGAGTCTTCGGTGTGCGAGTCCAACTTTTCCATCATCAGACCACCATTCGCCAGCATCATCAGGTCCACGGTGCTCTAAAGTATCTCTAGCTAAAAGTAGCCAGGATCGTTCAGTTTGTGGATCTGTGGACGCCACACCAACTAGGCCACACATAGCCAATCAATATGAGTATCAAATTTTGGAATTTGGCAACTTTAGCTTCCTGAATAATTTTTCTAGCGAATCTAAAATTGTCGTATTTGGAGTAGGTGATTTTATCTTTCAAAGTTAAAAGTACTAATTTTACGCAGAAGTATTGAAATATGGTGAGGGACAAAAACATCTAGAATCAAGCGAAAGCACCGAATCGATGGGAACAGTTCCTTGAGTGCCAAGAGGAGTGTCTTATGATCTTTTTCTTTCGCCGAACTTTGCCCATTCAGGTAGATGATCAACATCTCTAGTTTTCTGAGACTTGGTAGTGACGTATCCGTTAAACGTACTCTGGCTTCCTTGACCCAAGTCTGGAGTTCTTTGATATGCATCTGTTGCTTACGAACCGATTCGTTCTCCCCATGAAATCGGAAGTGGGCTATCTGTGATGCAAGAGTAACGATCTGCCACTTTTCAGCTAAGCGCAAAGACAGATCAAAATCACCGATGACATGATAACGTCGATCAAAGCCTCCTAACTCTGCATAGGCAGAACGCCGCAACATGATGGTTAGTAAACCGATGTGGTAGTCAGCGAGTAATTCATTAAGTATAAATCCACTTGGTTTCTGGCCCGTCCATTGAGGTCGACTCCAATTTGATTCCTCATAGAAAACCTCATAATTACCACAGACCAATCCTACATCCTCATTTTCAAAGACAGGGACTTGCATCCCTAGTTTCTTAGGTTCCCACCAATCATCTACATCCAAAAAGGCAAGCAAGGATCCCTGAGCTTCTTTAATTGCCAGGTTGCGAGCCTCGTACAAGAGAGTATGATCGGGTGCATAGAAGTAGCGAATTCTCGAATCATCATAACTTTTGATAATTTCTGCACTGGCGTCCGTTGATTGGTTGTCCCAGAAGATCAATTCCCAATTTTCATAAGTCTGTGCGATGACGCTATCGATGGCTTCCCGGAGATACTTTTCCCCGTTGAAGCAGTTCATGATGACACTGACGAGAGGTTGCTCAGCCATTTTCTCTATACCAGTTAATCGTATGCTCTAAGCCAAGCTCTAGAGGAAACTGAGGTGACCAACCCATGATTTGGCTCGCTTTTGTAGTATCTGCGTAGAGGGACATGTTCTCACTTGCACGATAGGAAATTTTTCCAAATTCTGGTTTGCCTCCACCTATTAATTGCTGGATCGTCTCTATCATCTCCCGAATAGTTATTTTTTCTCCAGATGCGATGTTGAAAACTTCACCTCTAACGCTTTCGTTTTCCAGAGCTATCAAAATAGCCCGAATAACATCTTTGACATAGCAGAAATCTCGGACTTGTTCTCCAGTTGAGGCAGGAAAATTTTCATTGTTCAGACAGCCATGAATGATTTGGGGGAGAAATCTCTTGTGATCCTGGCCAGGACCATAGGTCAAGAATAATCGCAGCACTACTGCAGGAAATGATTCTGTTCGATGCAGCATCTGCAAAAAGTGGGTTGTGGCTACCTTCCCAAGTGAATAAGGCGAGATTGGAGACTCTCTCAAGCCTTCGCTTTGAGGAGCTGGAGCGTCACCGTATTCATCACTACTGCCGATCTGAACAAAGGCTCTTAGACAGTTTCTAGGCAGAACCTCGATTAGATTTTGAACCCCAGTAAAGTGCTCTTCAACTAACTGGCGTCCCCCTCGGCTGAACAGAGAGTGATTGATGTACCCACCGAAATTGACAACATACTCAAAATCTCTTTGCCGAAGACACGAATGAATCTCATCACGATCAAGTAGATTCGCTGCGAGATACTCTACCTCAGCAACATGGCGTTTGGGTTGAGCAGGATGTAGTGATAAACTGCAAACCTTCCAGTTTTTCCGAACAGCAGCACGCAGAAAATGGTGACCAATAAATCCTGTTCCTCCGATAACAAGCAGTCGCTCTACTTCTGCCATGGAGGATGTCCTGAAATAGCTAGGGATTCCAAATTATCCCGATCGCGTTTCGTATCCATACATTGCCAGAAGCCCTGATGCTGGAAGGCAACCAATTCGCCCAACTGAGCGGCCTGTTCCAAAGGTGAACGCTCAAGGATAGTCTGATCGTCGTTGATCAATCTAAAAAACTCTGGTTCCATCACAAAAAATCCCCCATTGATCCAGCCCTCATGAACTTGAGGTTTTTCCTGGAAGGAGGCCACCTGGGCTCCTGCCAATTCTAGTTCACCAAAGCGCGCCGTTGGACGAACAGCAGTAACCGTAACCATCTTGCCCTGCTGACAATGAAACTTTAGTAGCGCATCCAGATCCACATTGGCTACTCCATCTCCGTAGGTGAGCAGGAAAGTTTCATTTCCAATAAATGACTGCATACGTTTGACTCGTCCTCCGGTCATGGTCTGCAATCCAGTATCAACCAGAGTTACTCGCCAGTCCACTTCGTCTAACTGATGGGGTGTAACCGCACCTGTCTGAAGATCAACAGTGAAGTCTGCATTGAGAGCTCGATAGTTAAGGAAATATTCCTTGACAATCTGCGCCTTGTAGCCCAGTGCCAGATAGAAATCTTTGTGCCCATAAGAAGCATATTGCTGCATGATGTGCCAAAGAATCGGCTTTCCTCCAATCCGCACCATTGGTTTTGGGATGGACTCTGTGTACTCGGCGAGTCTAGTTCCAAACCCTCCAGCCAGTAAAACTACTTTCATCGCTCACTCTGCCAATTAAATCCGACTTCTGACAATGTCTTCCGCTTCACCTCTGCCGGGTCATGGGGGATGCATGCTAAATTCAGCAGCAAACTTGGTGTAGTTGCCACCCCCTGAAACCCAAACCAAATTTTTGGGGGAACGGTCAGGCGCTGATAGTTGGATTCCCCAATGATTTCTTCACGGAAGCTTAAAGTGGAAGAATCATGGAAAACAAATCGAACTGAACCGACAGGTACAACAAGATTCATAGTCATCCGTAGATGCTGCTTCCAGGCTTTGATCGCACCTGGTTCTACAAATGAAAAGTAGGCTTCACCAAATCCATGAAAAGCATCCTCCGTTGACTTGAGCGCATGCAACACGTCTCCACCTGGTGTAGGAATTCTTTTCAGCTGTGTCATCTGGATCTGATCCAGCAGGCTCATTGGGCCCAAGTCAACCCCTTCTCTTTGGCATCTAAGTGGTACCGATTGATTTGCGCGTGCGTTTTCTCGGCAATCCGATTCGGTGATTCATAGTAGGTTTTGTACCAATCCGCGGTATCCTTGACCGTCCGCTCAAAGTCCCAATTCGCTAGCCAACCCATTTGATGCAAGGCTTTGTCGCAGTTCAGCTTAAGTAGTCCAGATTCATAAGGGCCTTGCTTCTGCTCTGAGACATCTTGCCAACGAACCTGATCCCAATGTTGAGACATCTGCTCAACTAGTTCACCTACCGAATGATTTTGTGCAGCAGGAGGTCCAAAGTTGAAGGGTTCTCCGTGCAAAAGATTGCTCTCACTCAAAGCCATTGCTAGATTCAAATAGCCACTCAGTGGTTCCAGAACATGCTGCCAGGGGCGTGTGGCGTTCGGGTTGCGTAACAGAACCGTTTCACTCTTCGACCACGCTCGCACACAGTCTGGAACAATCCGATCTTCGGCCCAGTCCCCTCCACCAATCACATTCCCAGCTCGAGCGATTCCTAAGCGCACGTCTCCCTCCTTGGGAAAAAAAGAACGGACATGCGATCGAATGACCAACTCCGTAGCCCCTTTGGAGGCACTGTAGGGATCAGGTCCACCCAATCGATCCGTTTCTCGATACCCCCAAACCCATTCAACATTGTCATAGCACTTGTCACTCGTGATCAGCACCGCCACACAGGGCCTGCCTAGATGACGCAAAGCCTCCAAAACATGCAGCGTTCCCATTAGGTTTGTCGCATAAGTACTCACAGGGTCAGCATAGGATTGCCGGACTAATGGTTGAGCTGCCAAATGAAACAAGAATTCTGGTTGGGCTGAGAAGATCGCTTGCTGTAGCTGTTCTCTCTGCCTTAGGTCAATGCGCAGATCCTCAATATCTTTGTCTAGTTCAGCAGCTTTGTAGTGAGAAGGCAGTGTCGGAGGATCAAGTGCAATTCCAGTTACTCGAGCTCCTAAACTCTTTAACCAAGCAGTGAGCCAGGAACCCTTGAAACCGGTGTGACCTGTGATCAATACATTTCGGCTGTGGAAAATTTGGTGAAAACACATGGAGAAAGGGAATTTTGAAGAAATGATCTAGGGGATCATCAAAAGTTCATATGCACAGCCTCGACTGCCCCAAAGTGCGTCTGAGGCACCAAGTCGTGATTCTCAGATTTAAGCTGTGCCATTGCTCAGTTCCAAAAGGAGAGAGTTAAAAGCAGTTTTAGCTCTGCTTGGGTATTCGACTACCGGATCACTCCGCAAGTTCTTGCTGTTCTGCGAACGGAGGTGAAGGCAGTTGCTTACTTCCCTGCAGGATCACATGATCTTGGAGAATTTCTTGTTGTAACCAATCCGGTAGTTGCACCCAGCTAGAGACATCAACTGTGAAAGGCAGATCGGAATCATCAAGATTTTCCCTCAGAACCCCAAGGTCCAATAAAAGATCCCCTCCTTTGAAAACCACGAGATCCAGATCGGAAAACTCTTTCAATTTTCGGCGGTGTACTCGGGAACCAAATGCCCATACTTCCAAATTCGGGATCGTGTCCGCAAGGATCTTCCGAACCAACTCTAATTCAGAGGTCTTTAGCTCAATTGAATCACTCATTTTTTTGCAGTGCAAGGAGCAACTGCCGAGCATCTTCTAAGAATTCGATTGCATTTTTGGCGACCTGCTCTGCGACACTCTCATCATAAGTGTATGAAGTCAAATTTCGCTGACGTCGATAAGCAAACCATGCATCAGGACGTGCAATCAACTTAAATTTAGCCCCCTCGCGAATCAGCGACTTATAATCCAATGCGACTACCTCAGTTGGACTAGCAGACATCTCCTGCAGTTGCCTACGTAACATCTTGTGGCACAACTCATAGGTGTACTCAAAACGTTGTACCACACTATCCCGAACTTCTTGATCTGTTGGTGTGGCCTCCCAGCGAGTTAAAGCAACTTCTAAACTTTGGATCGCTTTTACCAATGAATTCAGTTGGAGCATTGCTCATTGACCTCAGAGTTCTCAGCAAATATTGACTGGATCAATTGGGTCCATCTGGGCAATTCTTCATCAAGCCAAAAGAAGTCGGACGGTTTTGCTCCGGAAGGAGTCGAAAGCCACTGCTCATCATGGAGAAGTTCCAACATCTCTTCAGCAGAACTCACGAAGCGAGCATTGGGGTAACCACGAATGGGACTGAGATTGAAGTTATTTGGATCTAGGTAGTTGATCACCGGCAAACCAGCAAAAAAATCATAAGCTCTGAAATCCAGAGGGGCCTCAATTCTCTACAGTAACAACGGCAACGATTCGTCGGTACCCTCCAGACCATTGACTTTCCCAAGTAGCAGCTCTGTAACTGGCGGGATACATAGCACATCACAAGATGCATATGTTTTGGTAGTTAGTCTACTACACATGGTACCAATATGCTCTCCAATTAGATCAGTTTTGGCCCCAAATCTATAATGGTGTGTCTGAACCGCGATGCTTACGACTTAGATGTACTGCTTCTGGTAAGCATCAGTGAAGAGTCCCAAGAAGACTTGTTCCCAACTCTTAGAAGGCTCTAAAGAAGATTGTGGCATGATTGGACTCGGAACTCCCAATGGTGTTCAGACATGGGTATCAGGGTATACAGCATTGATGGAACAGAACTGAACATTGACGGACATGCAGTTATCCATGAGAATCTGCATTGGCTGTGCTGACTCGACCAAGATACACGTGTAAAATCGGGGTTGGCGCAGTTGCGTCGTTTATACAAATGAAGTAATCTCTGAGATTTGGAGAACTAACAATGCAATGCCCTCACTGTTCTCATCTTGACTCTATTCGCTATGGCACCAGCCGGGGTGTCCAACGCTACCGTTGCCAAGCCTGCCGACGGATCTTTCAAACGCTACGACGAGGCAAAGATCCAGCCCTCAAGCAACAGGCCTGTCAACTCTATCTCGAAGGGATGGGGATGCGAGCCATCGGTAGGGTTCTCAGCATCCATCACAAGACGGTCTCTCGCTGGTTGGTCCAAGCTTGCCCAGTCACTCCCAGCCAGCCCACCACAGACCGAAGCCTGCTCCTGCATCGAAATCGATGAACTCTGAACGTTCATCGCTAAAAAAAATCCCAATGTTGGCTCTGGCTAGCGGTGGACTCCATCTTTGGCAAAGTCCTCGGCTTTGCCTGCGGAAGAAGGACGATCAAAACTGGTAAGGTCCTTTGGCAGCAGATCAAGCACCTGCCGACGATGGGCTATGGCACGGACATGCT
>JACLAC010011894.1_pt1 | contig 23559 bp, 42 predicted proteins | sample 8027881 | NCBI WGS metagenome assembly JACLAC01 (sample SAMN15725517, study PRJNA655200) | protist metagenome | isolation source: fluorescence activated cell sorting (FACS) single amplified genomes of... | place: Spain: Blaines Bay Microbial Observatory, Mediterranean Sea | collected 2016-01-19 | reverse complement strand
CCGCAAATTCTCGATGTCGCGAATTTCTTCGTCCACGCTTGCATACGGCTGCTTCGTACTTTTCTTGTTCGTTTTAGGATCGTCGATCAGTTCGGTCCCTAGTCGCTTGAGCTGGTCGCACGCACGACGCAAGTCGCCGTATCGCAGTTCCTGTTCCGTGTCGTAAATCGCTTGCGCCAGGACGCCGCGAGACTTGCGAAAGGGCGCCGCCTTCACCCACGTAGCCTGCGTTTCGTCATAGTATTCACGATCGCTATGAGATGGCGGCAGCCCTATCCCGTGCGCGATTCAAATCGCTTTCTGCGCCACCAGCTGTTCCCCCGCGTTCGGATGCGGCAGACCCTCGCCCATCTCGCCTGCTTCGCGCACGCTGTACTTCACAAAAGGTGTGGTCCCATCGCCCCCTTGTTCGACGAGTTCATTTAGCGTGTGCAGCATCTGCAGGTCGTTCTGCTTGGTTCATGTGACGCCCATTGACTGCTTTTGAAGGTACTGGTGTTCCTCGAAAAAAGTGCCGCCGATCATAGCCTTCAAGCCGCGCAGATATTTCGCAGCAGGGTTGGTTTCATGTTCCGCTACTTTTTCTTTTTCCACTTTCGAAGGAGCTGCTTGTGGTGATTGTGCTACTTATGCTTGAGCCACCTTCGCCTTCTTTCCGTCTTTTTTTGCGCCCTTTGCGCTTGTCTTTTTCGACGGTGAAGATCAAGGTGAATTTTCACTTGAACTTGTTGAGGTGGATGCCTCAGATGAAGTAGATGTAATTTCACCTTCTCCTTCCACGTCGGCATTGAAGAACATCTCCAGTCTGTTTTTCACAAGGTCTTTCACCTGCCGCATCAGCCGGCCCTGCACCATGAACTGCATCATGTGCTGGTCCATGCGTTGCATCAGCACAGCCAGTGTGGAGCCGGAAAATAGGTGCGTGTATTTCGCCGTACACGACGAAGCCTTTCATTCCGTGAAATCTGTTACGCTCTCGTGGAAGTCGCCGTGCACGTCGAAGCCTTTCGTTCCGTTGTCGCCGCGGGCTCAGATTTCCATGATGGTTGGGTGGCGCATGCGGTTGTAGGCAACATCAACTTTAGAAGCAGTTTCCACCATTTCAAACTTTCCAAGGACGTTTTCGAGGCGCCATCTACTTTGCTCAACTCTCAACTTTGCAACCGCTTCGCGCTCGTCCAGTCTCTTCAGCAGCGCCCGCGCTCAAGCCTTTCCTGCTCCTGCGCCCTTTCCCGCGGCGATACCTGCCTATTCCGCTTCGTCTTCCAAGTGGTCGACGTACTCCTGCAACCGCTGGCCGAACTCGTGTTCGACAACTGCCTCACTAAACGGAGGCGTTGCGCTGCACGAAGGCCTGCACCAGTGTTTCCACCGACCGGGGCCAGAAGCTCCGGTCTTTCTCCAGCGTTGGTTGCGCAGCGTACGCGGAGCTTACATGTCCGTCGAGGAACGGACGCAGATTGGACTCCAGTTCCGAGTCCGACTGGGAGGAAGAAGAAGAGGAAGTCACTTCTGAAGAAGAAGAAGAAGAACTCTCACCGGCACTTTTGCCTTCGCCTACGCCGTCTCCTTTGATTTCTCCACCAGCAAGGCTCATTGCCTTAGCCTTCTCCTGCGAACCTCCCACGTCTCAGTCCACCCCATCGAGCTTAAACGTCAGCTCCCTCTCTCGCAGGTAGAGCAGCACGACCCTGAACAGGCCGCGAGACGCGGGCTCGAAGTCCTCCTCGCGGATCGCTCGCTTAACTTGTTCCAGACGCGCGAAACTCCTGTCGATCACGGTGGCCAGGGAGAGTTTTTCTGTGTCTGTGTGCGAGTTTTTCTGTGACGAGGTGACATGCGTTGCGAGTTTTTCTGAGATGCGGGCCATTGTGATGGCCCGCATCTCAGAAAATACTCTAGCAACGCGCACCCGGTAGTGAAAAATTATAGCGTCCTGGAGCGGGATTTTTTGCGCGGATGCCAGCATATGGTGCACTTTGCGCTTTAGCTCGTATGCGGTGAGAGGCGTGGTGCGGTCATCGAGAAAAGGGTGTTCATCTGATGGGGTTGACGATGGTGTTGCCCCTGTCGCTGTAGTGGCCATAAGATGACTCTGTGCTTGCGCACTCAGGTCCAAGCCCAGACCCAAATCCCCTAGGCGGAGGTTGCGCTCGGGAGACCGGACGTGCACGGCGTATCGCTGCGGAATAGTGGCGGCGATGGCGGCTTTTACCAAGGGTTGTGATTCGAGTCGGTCCGCCGCGGAATAAGCCTGAGGCACAGGCTCAGGCTCAACGAGAGACTGAGGCTCCACGTGCTCAGGCCTAGGCATGGGCACAGGCTCCACGACAGGCACACCACGCATAGGTATCGGCTCTACAAGCGGACCAAACTCTGCTTCACGTTGGGCCTTGGACATGCCTGCGACTTTCCTTTCATCGATTGGCACTCCAACTATCGTGTCAGTAGGAACGCCGAAGTTAGCCAGAGCGTCGTCGTGTGCATGTCCATGTGCTGATTGTGCATCGAAGCTACACTCGGGGCCGCCAATAACTATATTCGGTGTTGGACTGGTAGGTGATGGCGTTGGCGTTGCTGAGTGTGGCCCGCTCGCGCTACTGCTCGGGCTCGCTGAGTGTGACCCGCTCTCGCTACTGCCGTGACCATTGCCGCTACTGCCCTGCCCGTGCACTTGCGCTTCGGGCGATCTCCTTGTGACACCTTCCCCAGAGTTCCCAGCGCCAGCATTCCCAGTAGGTGTGTCCGCTCCTTCTTCTTCCATCGCTTCTGCATCGGGCAGCTCTGGCTGTCCTGCCAGCCCCAGCCCCAGCTCGCGCGGGATATTGGCATACTCCACGCCGGCAATTACGTTGAGTGTGCCCGGTTTTATGTGGAAGCCAACCAGCGCACTCGGTTGCGGTGCACTGAGGCCATCCTGAGCGTGCACGCGGTCGCTCAGGCTAGGCCAGCCCTCTGCAGCAACACGGTTGCTGGTGGTGCCCATAGCAGCTGCTTTTGGCGGCGTACTCGGTGTACTGGGTCTACTAGGACTAGCTGCAACGCCGTCTATTCCTTCTAATGCGGCGTCAAACGGGCTATCACGACCGCTGTGCCTGTTACTGTTGCGGCTGCTTGAACGACTGCGGCTCCGCACGTCACTGCCGTGATCGCCGCCGACCCGATAACCCATGGCAGCGACTCGATTGGCGATCGGGTCGGCGGCGAAAATCCTGCTTCCCGGCGGCGTGAACACCCGCCGCATCAAACCCAGCTCCGCAAGCTCGTGGTCTTCTAGGCCCGCGCCCGGCTCTTGACCTTCTTCATCTGCATCTCCGTCACTGCTTCACCCGGCAGCAGCATCCTCCCCCAGCAGATACGCCGCGTCAAGACCAAGGCCTGGTGTTCCGCCGTACATGGACAATCCGCCCCCCACGTACACCGCGCCCTGCGCGGTGACGAACTTCAGCGCGACACACCGACTCAGCTGCACCGTCTGGCTCTACAACTGTCAGAGCTCCCTGCGTTGCTTTTCGTTCTCGCGGAAGCTGTGCGCTTTCTAATCCTCGGGCGCGACGTCCGCAAGCGCGGCTCTGTCACTAAGTAGCCTCGTCGGAGAAGGCTCATCGCTCTTACGCAGCGATATATTCGTCCAAGTTGCTTCGTCCAAGTTGCCAGACCGGGCCTGTGGCTGTGCTAGCTTTGACCGCTTCGCGCTCCGGGATGGAGTCCAGCGAGTCGCGGTGTGAGCTGGAGTCAGCTTCAGACGAAGTCACATTCGGTGTCCGCGGGCGCTGCGTCGGCAGGTGCCTATGGAGTGCGTCCGGCTCACATGTCGTGGGCGTCGCCGGCCGACTGCCGGCTCGGCTACTGCTGCGGCTACCGCCTATCGCTCCCAGCCCCGGCATCTGGCCGTTCGAAAAGAACAGTGTGTGTGTGTGACTCTCATCCATATTTAGCTGAGACGGCACAATGCCTAGCGATTGAGATATTCATATTCCTCTTTCATCTTCCATATTGATTTTCAGATTCCTCTTTCACAGCACTCGCAGCTCTTCTAAGCTTTCACTCAAAGTTTTTTGCAGCTCCGCAATTCGTGCCTGCTTTTTCTGACTCTCATCCTCAAGACAAAGCCTTTCCGCATGCTCGTCACTGCCCTGCAGTTGCTGCAGCTGAGCTTGGTACTCGTCTCGCTTCTTCTGGTACTTCTTGTAAAGCAGGAACTCTTCAGAGTGCTCAGCTGTCACAGGAGTCGGAGACTTCTTGCCCTTCTTTTTCGATGACGTCTTGCCATTTGATGGGGAAGTGGAGTCAAGTTTCACATTAACATTTACGTTCGCCATCTACATTTCGAGCTTCTTGATTTTTTTCCGCAGTTCAACACGATTGCTACTGGAATCAGCTAGCACTAGCAGCCGTTCCCCCGTCTCGATTTCTTCGTCGATTATCGCTTCCATTTCCCGTCTTGCGTCCTCTCACGCCCGCACGAGCGCGCGTCACCGCTTTTTGTTGGCGTCCCATTTTTCGTCTTCCACCGTGATCGCCTCGATGCGAACCAGGTAATCGTGCGGCGGCAGCTCCAGATACTCGGCCGGTGATCGCCTCGATTTCAAATCCATGTCTTCTATTTCACTCACCCTCGGATAACGCTCCACAACCGGTGAGCTGTGGAAGCGCATCTGCACGCCAAGGCCAACGCCTTTCATGTCTCCTGTGCTGGCGCTGGTGCCAACGCCAACGCCATTCATGTTTCCCGGTGTTGGTGTACCCGCTTTCATGCGCCGTTGCTGGTGAGCGGCTATCTTTGCTTCTAGCGGGCAGTTTGCACATGCTTCAGGGGACGGTGTATAAATCTCTGTATCTGCACTTCCATTGCTGCTACTACCGCTGCTACTACCGCTGTCACATCCGTACACCTGCACACTCTCCAAAGCGCGATACTCCACCTGTTTGTAAATCGCCGGTTTTGGCGAATCCACTCTGTAAGGATGTGTCGGATCAGCATTAGAATTCAGTTGCGCCTCGCCCCGCGCTGGCACCTGCTGCGCGATCGGCAGCGTGAAGAGCTGCACGTCCCCGTCGCGGCGGCCCACGGTGATGCGCTGCTGGTCCGGGGCCAACGGCTTAGGTTTAGTCTGAGTGGCGCGCCGCTGCGCCTGCTCCGACTGCGCCAACTGTTTCTTCACATATCAGCCATCTACATATCGGTCGTCCTCGTCGATCAACTTCACAGTGCGTTCCAGTTGCTTTATATGACTAAAACCCACCTCGATCTTGTCCAGCAACCCTTTCTTCACCTTTGCCACTTCCTGCACTCTCTGTCCGACCGACAACTGGTCGAAGACCTCGGCCGGCAGATCACTTAATTGCTTGGTCACTTGGTGCGCCTTTCCTGAGTCACCGCGACCTCACTGTGAAGACACTATTTGTTCGAGCCTTTCCTGAGTCACCGCAACCTCCTGCTTGATACTCGCCACTTCTCTATTCGAGCGGGCTTGCACGTACCGCCGCACCACCTGGCTGTTGCGCGCGATCCGCACCACCATCAGCATGTCAGCGACGTCAAACATGTTGCTAGATGCCAGCATGTCCGACAGTGGCAGAGCATGAGCCTGACCGGACTGTAACATTCTTGTGTAGACAGAGGTAGTGTAGAATTCTTTGACGAAGAGTCACCCAATACCCAGCTTCGGGAGCAGGAGCTCCTTTAGCTTAAGATCCAGCATCTTCTTGAAGTCCCCACTTAGCTCATCGTCGAACAGAACCTTCCTCGACTTCCGGAACGCCGTTTCACAAAACTCGCGCAGCTGCGTGCGCACCTCCATTTTCTCCACCGCGTGCACGATGCCGAGTTCCCACTTGCGGCGTTCATGCTCTGCAGGTGCTGCAGATGCAGCTGCAGAGTACCTAGCATCTTGTACTTGTACTTGCGATGTAAGAGTAAGTTCATCTTCGGCCGCCCGCCGGGCAGCTTCTTCGGCCACGCGAAGTAAGTCCGTCTCCAGCCGCAGGAGCGCGAGTCCAAACAGCTTCTTCTTTTCCGCGAGGAGCATCTCGTTCTCGCCCGTTGCCGTTGCCCAAACGAAAGACCGCGGGTCCATGTCGAGCACCTCGCGCATGCGGCGGAGCAGCGCGTCCTTGACCCGCGTGCTGTCTCGCACGTCCTGCATCAGTTGTTTCGTGCTCGCGGCCATCGCGCTTGCATCTAGCTATCACGTCGGCGATTGCGCTGGGCTAGTGCTAGTCGTAGTAGTAGCTCTGGCTATCACGTCGGCGATGGCGCTGTCGAAAGTCGGTGATGTGCCAACAGGTGTCGTCAGGTAGTTCTACAGGTCGATGAGGCCCTCCTAACGCTTCGTGCTCAGGGATCACAGCGCGTTTGCCTCGAAGCCGGCGACTGCGTCTCATCTTTTTTCTTCCTCTGTCCACTCTCTTTTTTGTTTTTCGTTTTCCAATTCCAATTGTTCACCGAAGAAGTTCTAACGAAACCGCGACACCTTGCTCTCCCACTCCGGATCGGGCTCGGGCAGCTGGGCGAGAGGCGCCCCCCCGCTCGCTCGTCTGTAGTCGAAGTCCACAGCCCGAGCCTCGTCAGAAGCTGGAGCTGGAGCTGCTGCCGTTGCCGGTGCCGCTACTGCTGCTGCTGCTGCTGTTGTTTCTACTGCAGCCGACGCAGTCTTTTTTGGCGAATTACGCGTTTTTTGGCTGAAAAACCCGCCCTTGAGACCTCCAAACATCTTCGACGGTGGCGGGCTCTTCACCGTTGAGACCTCTGTCGCCGGTTTTGGAGACGGTGGCGGGCTCTTCACGACGCCACTCGGGCCTGCCCCAGCCTCGCTTGAACTAGAAGTAGAACGTATGCTTCAATCTGCAGCATGTTCCGCTTTGATTTCTTCAATTTGTTTCATTTTTCAGAGCAACGACCTCTCAATGCTTGCTAGTCGCTTCCAGTCGCTCTCTTTCTTTAGACCGTGTTACGTTTGCTGTAGAACTATGACCTCCTGCAAAAGAGCGGCACTCCGGGCATCTCTCTACTCTCTTCGTCAAGACCAAGAGTCTCGCGCCGCTGTGGGTTCAGGCGCGGGCGCAGGCGACGCAGCGGGCGCTGGCGTCGGCGCAGGAGCGCTGGATGGCGCAGGCGACGCAGCGGGCCCAGGAGCAGGCTGAGACCCGCCCGTTCCCGGAGCGTCGCCGCCAGTGGCGTCATCTTCGTCGTCGTCGTCGTCGTCCTCCCGCTTTGTGCCGCCACCACTTCCCCCGCCGTCACCAAGCTTAGGCTTAGGCTTCTTGTCTTTGTCTTTCTTCACCCGCTGCCGCGCGGATGCTGTGGAACTACCGAGGGCCCTCACCTTGTACTTGTCGTAGTCATCAGGTGCTTTTCACGTGTAAGGAACGAACATGCCGGCGAAACCAGTAGCAGCGCTTATGGGCCGAGCGTTAGGGTTAGCATCGCGACAGTTGCGCCGCGCTATCTTTTCGCAGTCGTCTCACGCAATGCGTCCGCACTGTTGCACAGCGCAGTAGGCTTCACGCTTTGACTTCGACGTCGTCGACCGCTTTTCCTGCACCACGACACCGTCCACGGTCGGTACCGCTGCGTCGACGAGGGCGACGCCGTCGACGACGGCAGGTGCAGCAGGTGATAATAATGGGGGCGACGCCGTCGACGACGGCAGATCATCAGGACGATCCACAAGATTTGGCCCAACGTGGAAATTGAAGTCTTCAACTAATGACTCATGTTCCTCTGCCTCTGCGTCTGCCTCTGCTTCACCTTCTTCTTCTTCTTCTTCTTCTTCCTCGTCGAGCGTGAGCTGTTCAGCCCTGCCGGCGAGATCTTGCAAAGCCCCTACCCGCCAGCCAACAGTAGCTGTAGCTGTGGCTGGAGCAGGAGTAGCTACTTCTGGGTTCGTTCTATCTTGGTCTTGTACTTGTTCTTGTCGGGAACTACCGTCACCAGCTTGATCTTGTGTCTGTGCCTGTGCTGCCTGAGCTTGCTGTGCTGACTGAGCTTGCTTAGCATGAGCTTGAGCATGAGATTCCCCTGCCATGCGTCTCGCCGCCCTCCTGAGCTCCGCTTCCGTCTCACCCGCCACTGCCAACAAAACGCGCTTGTAGCGAAGTCGGTTAATCACGTTTTGCGCCGCCACTTGCTGCTGCGCCAGGTACGCAGGACCTTCTTCTTCATTTTCTTGATCTCACCGCGGACGGGGGCGAAGTGACTCGAAATCGACGCGCGACTTCTTCTCGACCACCTGCCTTTCCGTTTCCAAGAGCGTAACACGCGAAGTCGACGACGCGGAATACGGGTAGCCAACAACCGAGTCATCGCCACAGTCATCGCCACCTACCTTACCATCGCTAACGTTCACGAGTCCGGGGACTGCATCGAGTTGCATTAGCGCCGACACCTTGCGCACACTTTCCATAACGCTGCCGTAGTATTTCTCACTCACTGCTTGGTGCGACGCGCGGTGGTGCTCGAAAAGGTCTTCGACATATGCGTCTTGTCACGCTGCTGCAGCCTTGGTCCCCTCAAGCTGTTCCTAGATATCTGCTGCCCCTTGTTCCTACATGCTCTCTACCAGCTTTCGCAAGCTACCTAGAGTTTCTTGATCAACTCTTTCAGAGCCACCATCTACGCGCCAGCCTTCTATTGTCTCTATATTTGACGCCTGCACAAAGTCGAGATACGCGTTGTAGAATTCTCACTTGCGATGATTAGGCGTCATTTCGCCATCGGTTAGTTCCGTAGAATCAGAGACAGAGACATCATCCCGCAGCACGACTTCGCGTAGAGCCCGGATGGCGTCAGCGTAGGTCATCACGTGTTCTGCTTCTGGTGTGGGCTGCTGTGCTGTGGAAGCGGCATCGTCTTCTCACTCTCATTTCGCTCCCGCAGCCACTTATGCTCACCGCGACTCCAACCCCCTCAGCTCGCTCGGAAACATCGCCAAGTCGCTCAACCCGAAGTGCCTCAAAGCAACGCTCACGTCAGCGTATTCCATCACGTTTTGCACCATGTGCTTCAGAGGTAACGCCTGCGCGTAAATGACGTAGTCCATGTACTGCAGCCACGTTTTCTGTGCATGTTCACTATCAGGCCATGGCTCGCCGGATGTGCAGCTGTGTTTCGGCCTTAAGCCGGCAGAGGAAGACGACCTTTTCGTCGGCAGCGTACACGCGCGGGTCGATGTGCACGGGCTCGCCGCTGGCGGTGTGGAGGGTGATCTTCGATGGATCAGCGCCGCTTTCCTGTCGAAATCAGAAGATGTTTTGCACTTCGGCGTCCACGAAGCCGAGATCCTCCTTCAGCTCCTTTTCTGACAGCGTGTAGTAGTACCCGATGCAGGGATCCTCCACTGGCACATGCACGCCGACAGCACCCTCACCTTCGGCGCGCTCCAACTCGCGCGCTCGCATGCGCGCTTTGTGTCCTGAATCCTTCGATTTGGCCTTGGCTTTTTGCTTCGCCTTACCTCCTTCAGCTTCAGAATTAAGATTAGCACTCGACAAAGCACTAGAAGACGTAGACGTAGTAGAATCGGAACTGGACGAAAAGGCTTTGTCTTTGTCTTTGTCTTTGTCATTCTTTCTGAACATTATTTCTTACGCCGCAGCCAGATCTTCGGCACTCATTTTTCCCGATGTAAGTTACTTTTGCAGCCAAATCGGCTGTCATTCTTACTTGTCCGTACCTTTTCAGTCTTTCTCTTTTCAGTCGCTCACCTGCAAGAGCACACTTGCGTGCTCGATCGCGAGCATCACCAAAGGATTGAGAGCGGTGTAGGAGTACGGCAGGCCGCTCGCGTTCAGACCCAGGGCGTCGTGCAACTCCTGCTCTTGTCATGTGCTTCTACCACCGGAATACGGCAGTCCGCTCGCGTTCAGGTCCAGTTCGTCGAGAGCTGCGAACTGGTGGAGGGAGTCGTGCTCGTCGAGAGCGGCGAACTTATCTTTGTCAGCATGAGCATGAGCTTGACTATGACTTGTTCCTCGGTCGGAATGGTCCTACTTCGACGCCCGCATCCGAAGCGGTCCTCATCACATCCGCGCGGACCACATCAAATCTGCGCTCGATTGCGCCGCGCGGTTCACATCCGAAGCGGTCCCCATCACATCCGCGCGGATCACGTCCCCTCACGTTCACGTTCACGTTCACTTTCTCTAGATCTCCCACTTACTAGCGTGCGGCGTCGAAGTGCGCGTCCAGGCACCAACCAAAGTCCGTGGCTGCGCTCACGTCGTGCTTGCTCGTGAAATCCTTACCGACCTCTGCATAGTGGTTTTCCTTGTCGCGCAGCTGCTCTAAAACCTCCTGGTTCGTCATGCCTGCGAAGTGCTTCATGATTCAATCTCACTCTTTTGACTCTTTGTCTCCACCACCACTTCCGGCCTTGGCCAAGTTCACGAGGTCGACGCGCGGGCACTCACCCCAGATCCCAGCGCCAGCGCCTTTCGTGCTACTACGTGTGCCAGTACGCTAGGTTGTGGTTGTCGGCTGCCTCTGCCAGCCACTCAAGGCGCAGCTGCACGCGCTCGTGCGTACGCGTCTTTCTCCAATTTATTCACACGCTGGGGTTCTGCATTTGTTTTTCTCAGAACACGCCGCCGTTCTGATCCCCCAAAACGCGTTCCAGGCCGATCGCGCGCGTGTTGAGGATGTAGAAGGCCCCCGCCACGCGCGGCAGCAGGATTTTGCTTCGACTCAGCACGTCGACTCAGTACTGTCACGTGAGCAGGTCGATGCGGATGCGGTCACTAGCGCCGCTGGAAACTCCGCGCGGGGGAGCCTACGCCCTGGCTCTGCCCATCTTCTTGCCCCTGCCCTGCCTCTTCGTCTGTCTGCCCACTCTTGCCACCCAGTCCCATGTCCAGCCACGCCTCGCCCGAGACCTTCGCGGCGCTTTCCAACGCAGGCGCAACGTGCTTCGCGAAATAACCTTCGTCAAGCAACTGAAATAACTGCACGCGCTTGACCGGCAGCGAGCCAAAGGTGGAGGCGGAACCAGATTCAGATGAAGGTGAAGCTGAAGGCGAAGCAAAGTCTTTCGCCTGCTTGCCAACTATGTCGAAGAGACCGTGGATGCGCTCCAAGACCTTTCTCACCTCGTTGTTTAGCAAGTCCTTCGGACCGTCCACTTTTTCTTTTTTCCTTTCCACGCGTTTCAACATATCACTATTGTGCTTGTGCAGGCCCTGCAAGTTGTCGTAGGCGCGCTTCAGCCTGTGCTTCTGCTCGACGAGCGCACCGCGCAAGCCCAGGCCAGAAGTTCCAGATGAACCTGAGCCGGAAGATGAAGAACCAGAGCCGGAAACCAAGTGCTCTCGCAAATGCGCACTCACGATGTCTGCGGTTTCGAGGTCTTCGAATTCCAAACCGCTCTTTCCATTTTCCTTTTCCTTTTGTGTGTTTGAGTTTACACGCAAGCCCGGGGAGCTCTTGACCACAATCGCTGCCTCATCTTCATCTTCGCCGCCACTTGCACCCTCTGCCTCGTACGGAAACGCGGAAGACACTGCGTTGTCCGAGCTGACGGTTAGGTCGTGTCCGTCCGCGAAGCGCATTTTTCGCCGCAGGTGCGTCTCACCCGTCAGCTGTTTTCTGCCGTGCAGGTAGCCGCTGCTGCGTATCCTCTGCTGCATCTCCATGGCGCGGCGGCGCGACGCAGCCTCATTCGCTCATCTTTCGGTAACAGCCTCCTTTTCAGTTGCATACTTCTGCCGGAGCTCCGCCTCTAGCATGCCAAACTTTTCTTCTTCTGCCGTCGCATCTGTCATTGCCCACCGCCACTCGCGATCCAGCACAGCACTCCGTACAACATCTTTGCTCGGTGAAGAAGATGAAGATGCAGAAGAAGAAGAAGATGCAGAAGAAGAAGATTCGTCGAACACCACGAATGAATCAACAAGACGTTTTGTGAACGTCTCCACCATGTGGTCCACGCCTACCACCAAGTCGCGCATAACCCCTGTGCCCTCGCCGTCGAAAAAAGATTTCGGTGTAACTCCATCTACTACCTGCTGCACCGCTGTCCGCTGGCGCTCGTCGGGGATCGGGTAGGCGTATTTCGGCTTTGCACTTTGACTCTGTTTGGCTCATTTAGCAGTGGCTTTGGCGTTGGCGTTGGCTGTGGTGATGGCTTTGCCATACTCCCCAATGTACTGATACTTGGGCTTGGCCTTGCTTTAGCTTTTCGTCTCTTTCGTATTGGAGCTTCCACGTATTTCGTATTGTGCCAGTGGCGCAGGTGGATCTACCACGTTAGCTAGTCAGACCAGTTCTTTGTCGCTCTCACACGCAATAGCGAATCGAGCGCCTGTACCTGGGCCTGTAGATGCACCTGAAGAGGAAGGCCCAGTGGGAGTAGATGCTGCACTAGCAGTAGCAGTTCCCTGCCAGAAGCTGCTGTACCACACGCTCGAGCGCGCGATCGTGTGGAACGCCACACGCGCCAGCTCCTCCTGCTTTCTCCGCGGCGGCGACATCATGTTCACCACGCTCCACCGCTTACTGAGCTTACTACTTCCGCTGCACCAGCCACACCAGCTGTTCATAATAGACCGCTCACTGCTCGGTGCTGATGCCGGCGGCATCCAGCGTGGCGACGAAGACAGAACTTGCACCCGCAGTGCTGCCTGCCGACGAGGCGACTTCCGACTTTCGGTCGTCTTCGATCGAAGATGTCGATTTGCGTGGCGCTGCGGCTGGAGCAGCTACACCTACAGCCGCCGATCCCAGTGTCAGGTTCTACAAGCTCAGACGCGAGTTGTGGCGGCGTGTCGGGAACGGGGACGATAGAGCACCTACTTCGTCTTCATCCTCTGCGACTGGACCTGCGCCGAAACCACCCCCACCGCATGCGTTTGGTGAGTCGCAGCTCTGCTCTCGAACCACCGCCCGCAGCTTCTTGACCAGGTCCGACCGAAAGTTCCGCTGCGTGGTAATTCACACGCTGGTGTCAGAGACGCGCCATATGCGATCCCGATTCACTTCATGCCCCTCAGCGGCAGAGCCAGCGGCAGCGGCATACAAGTCTGCTAAGTCGATAGAGATATGTGCAGTTCCGTCTGCTCCTTCTTCTGCTCTTTCTGTTCCGTTCTCTCCGTCAGAAGCCTTGGCCCTCGCAATAGCCTCCACCTGTCGCTCGATCTTCCTCCAATCCTTCCACCGCTTCTGTTTTTCTCACTCAGTCACTCATCCCAAACGCAAAGGCAAACCCTCTTTCATAGCTATTTCACTACAGCACTCACGGCTCCAGCTTCAGACTACTAAGAGAACACGTTGAGGCCGTCACTGACGAGCAGCGGGGCCAGCGGAATCGCTCCCGCGTCCGTCTGCGCCAGTGGGACCAGCTCGTTGGGGAGCTTGTAGGCGCCAGCAGGTCTGCTTCTGCCGTCCGCGTGCGTGCCCGTCGCCGTCGCCTGCTTGCTTCCGTGGACAACCACTCCTTCCATAAACTTCTCGCGCCAGAACGCCGGCAGAAAGCAGGGTGCCACCTCGTTCACAGGTGTGCTCGTCCGCGGCGTGGCGGCCGCCACCAGTTCGGCCTTCAGAAGCTAAGACGAAGTAGTTCACCGCTTAGAGAAAATTTGTTCGAAGAGCACTGACTGCGAGAGGGTTCACCGCTTCAGCTGCGCGTTTGCCGCAGTGTCCTCTTTCTCCCCTGCGAGTGCGCTGAAAGTCGAACTCGAACGGACCCCGGCTGGAAGCAAGTGCCCGAACGCCGCACGACGTCTCTTCAGTTGCGCCGCCTCTAGCGCGGCGTTGGCAGTATAAGCATAACCTTTCTCGTCCGCGTCCACGTCTGCGTGCGGTACAGCAGATTCATAAACATCTCCAATGCCGTTGATGTTTCCCTGCTCAGCAACCCGGTTTAGCACGAAAGCGGCTTGGCGCATCCTGGCGTTGATCTTCTCTTAATTGTCAGCAGCGCCAGCCCCAGCGCGTCAGGAAAGTGCTGAAGATTGTTCAGCAAGACTCCAGAACGCGGTGTACGGCCCCAGGCGCATGGCGTAAGGCAGCAGCTCGGTGTTCTCGGCCGCGGCTTCTGCAATTCCAATTGCTTCTGCTGTAGCATCTCAGACTCAGTCCTTGTTGGAGTTCTTGTTGACGGCCGCTGCGTCAGCCCCTGCCATCCGAGCCACTTGAGGCACGTGAGGCACTTGAGGCACTCGACCCGTCGCTGTGGCCACTTGACCTTGACCTTGACCGTCTCTGTGCACGCCGGGCACGCCCACGCACAGCCCCACTTGCATGAAGCATCCCATAATAGTCCGCGCCTGCTAATTCTTATAAGCATCTCAAACTAAGCGCTCAGTCTGCAAATTCTTAATCAGCGCTTCCTGCGTCGGACGCCCGGTCTGCGCCTCAACTGCCCGCAACCACTCGCCAACGAGCGCCCGGTCTACGCTTCACATCACGCGGTCCACTTTCCTCTACATCTGGTCGAGAGCCGCCTGCGCCTTGCGCTGCACACTGCTTAAGGCAGAACCCGCTTCAGGCGATTGCGATTGGGCTTGCATTGAAGCGCCCGCGGCCACGAAGTCCGCCAGCATTTGCCCGAGCCCCGGCAGGTGCATGTGCGCCGGTATCTGGTCCAGCGGAATCTCGTAGCGCGCCGCGATGAAGATCATGCCGCACCGCTGCTGCTCCTCCGAGAAGCCGAACGCGTCTACGTCGACGGCGTCTTGCTTGTCTTTCTTCGCCTTCTTCTTGGAACTGGTCTTACCCTTCGCTGCACCTGCACCTGCACCTGTAGCTGCACCTGTCGCTGCACCTGCACTTGTTGCTTCCCTATCGCTCTACCTCTCTCTCTCTTACCGGGCATGCATTTGCATAGTCCCTGCCGTAGTCACCATGCACAGTTACGCCTTCTCCAGAAACTCTCGGTTCTTTTGCCTGATTTTCTGCGAGGTCGCGGGATCCAGCTTCGCCAGCACTTTTTGCCCGTTTGCCAGCAACATCATATCTCGGTCGCCAGACACGACGCGCATTTTCATGGGTAAACCTAAAGACTGAGAGTCAGTCCCAGTAGAGTACAAGCTCCTTAAACCAGGATAGAGCTCTTCTCCTTCTCGTTCTCAAGATACGCGCTCGTCACCGCCACCAGTTCCAGACGACGACACTGCAACAGCGTCATCTCGCTAAGCATCAGCTCAAGCAACAGCCTGTTTCATAGCATCATTCGAAATTCTCACCTCATCTGTGTCCAGCACATTAAACTCTGCTTTGAGGTCTAAAAAATTAGTGCAGATCGAATTGAACAGACGATTCAGATTGTCAGCAGCAGCACTTGCACCATCTACCTGACTTGCACCTTTGATATCGTTTTGGAACGCCTTCACTTGAGAAAGTACTTCCGTCTTGAATCTTTTCGCGAATACCTCACGAGTTTTCTGATCCAGCTGGCGTACCAAGTTGCTTCTCGGATCGGTGTCTAACACTTCTTGTTCTGAAAGTTTGTCGCATGTCGCCAGCCAGTAGTGGCGACCCCGACCGTCCGGCAAAGCCATGTGGTGTTCTTTGCCGACCTTCTGCCCGAACATGAAGTTGAGGAATTCGCCCATACCCAACATGTTGAGGTAGAACTGGGTCACGCTCCCGTTTCACATCCACTTCTGTTGAAACTGCGCTTGCCAAGTCATGAAGTTGGTAGAGCGCACTCAGTTCTCTACCCACGATGCGCGGTGGTTCGCCACAGCCGCGACCGACTCCCTCCTAAACTTCTCGTAGCGTCCAGCATTCTCCCATCATCACCGCTTTCACGCGGCTTCAGCAGCAGCAGCAGCAGCAGCAGCATCTTCGCGCGCGGCTTCTGCAGGACGCGAGGCGTCGAGCTGGGTCCCCGCTAACAGCTCACGGCGTCGAGCTGGCACCTCGCCGAAGGAGCTGAATACCTCATCTGATAAGCCCGCCAAACTCCTAGCCATGTCGTCGGTCTCCTCAGTGCTGAGCCCCATGTTCTTATCGTCTCCCAATGCACCCAAAGCAGCTAATGATGAAGCACCAGTACCGGCACCACCACCAGCACAACAAAAGGTCACGAACGTCGGCGCGTCGGGTAGCTTAGCGTTTGCGGCCGGATAGCTCCACTGTGCGTCTGGAGTCACGAACCCGGCCGGCTCCAGAAGCACAGTGGAGCGAGGATTAGCATTTGCATTAGCGCAAATCGCTGGGTCATCTTCACTGCCCATCAATATAGGATCGCATCACTTTTTCTGAGTCGTAGCGGTATCTGAGCTTGAGCTTGTGTGCGTCGATGCCTCTGTCTGTGTCTCTGCCTCTGTCTTTGGCGAGTCGTCCTCACCCGGCTGCTGCTGGTGCTGGTGCTGCTGCTGCTGTCCCCTCAGCTTGAGCCGCTCTTTCTACTTTTTGCGCTGCGCCCTAGTTTTGCCGTCGCCAGCTGGTGTAGTCGGAGCAGCAATTTCTTCCTGCTGTGCTGCTTCAGTTTCAACTGCGTGTGACTCACTATTGACCTCTGCGTCAACATCAGTTTTACTCGAAAATTTGCTCGTGTACATGAGTGTCTTCTCGGACTTCTCGTTGCTTGCAGTTGTAGTTGAGCTTGCAGTTGCAGTTGAGCTTGCAGTTGCAAGTGCAACTGCAGGCTCTCAGAAGGTGTCTACTGACGCCTATCATGCATCCAGCGCATCCACCTCTCACTTCCGCCTCTTTTGTCGCTCGCGTTTCAGGCGCTTCCTCTCCTCCTTAGCGTTTCAGGCGCTTAGTCTCGACGTAACTTCCTGCCGCTGAACGGAAATCTCTTCCGAGGATAACAAGGTTGGTTTCTCAGTGTCGCTCTCGCTGCTATCGTCACCGTTGCTCTCGTCGTCGTCGCTGCGTCAGAGTGCACTGAAGGTGGCGACGGTCTTGACTCCCTTCTTGGATGGTGTAAGTGTAAGATTTCGAGCTTTCTGCTGCTCTTCCACAGCCTTAGCTTGCTCCCTCTTGGCCTCTTCAGCCGCCAGTCACTCGAGTCGCTCTCTTTCTGCAGCTCACACTTGCTTAGCCTTATTTTTCTTCGAATTCTTTCCTGGTTTAGGAGTAGCAGGCGAGTTTACAGAAGTTGCACTTTCATGTGAAGTTTCGGGTTCAGCAACAGCAGGTGCAGGCGCCGCTACATGTGCAGCAACTACCGGCATGAGCTTTTGTAACTTTCACTTTGTTTCGAAATGCCAGCTCGCCGCGAAATTGACGTCACCGCTCGAGTAGTTGAGAGCGGTGCGAGCATCCTCCACGGTCAACCCCAGGGCCATGAGGTGTTTTACTTTCGGGTCAACCGGCTCCCGCTCCTGCGACGGTGACGGAGTTTCAGCTGCAGCGAGCGCTGGCGCTGCCAGCGGTCGCGGAACAGGCGCCACTACGGAACCCGAACCCGCACCCGAAGTAGTTGAGCTTGAAATAGAAATAGGTCGCAGCTGTGCGCTCAATTCACCCACCGTCCCCCCGGGCAGTCCAACGTAGTTACTGCCACTGGCAGTGTAAGTAGCCTGTGGCACCACAGACGCGAGCTATGCAAGCACGTCTGTACCTGTACCGCCAATGCCCTGCAGTCTAGGCGATGGCGGGATGCTGCCCGAAGTGTCAGATCCCTTAGAGCTTGCTGAGGTAGGTGTGGCAGAAGACGGAATGTATTGCAGGGGCGTGACTGGATGAGGTTGAGACTGCTGGTGCACGATCGGCACAATTCCGCCTATCGCGACACCAGCCCAACTGGCCTGTGCGTCTGCCTTTTTTGTGTGCTCGTTAACATCGAGCGCAGGTGCAGGCGCATGCAGTTGTTGAGTGTAAGCTCATGTCTCCCGTGCCTCTCGCGTCTTCAGCTCGATCTCGTGCAAATGCCGCTCATAATTGTCCTTCAGTCGCTCGGCGCACCACACAGCTTTCATGAGGCGTTCCGCGAGGAGTCACGTCTTCTCTACCTCAGCTTCATCCTTCGGTACGGCCCGCAGCACGGTGCGCTGCTCGTCGGTTAAGATTAAGCCCACGGCAGACTCGTTTCCGGACTCGGATTGAGACTGAGACTGCAGCCGTTCGACTGATCGTGATCGTGATCGTGATCCAGAAGGAGGAAGTGGAAGCGCATCCAGCAGCGCTTCGTTGACAAAAAAGCTACCTTCTCCACTTTGCCCAGTTCTCATGTTCGCTTCCGCGAACTCGAGCAGCGCGCCCTGGGGCAGTCAGTTGTACATGGTGAACGTGTTCTTCGGCGCGATTTCGAGAAATGTCATGCGCTCCTCGAAGTGCGGAGAACTCAAACTCAAAGACGAAGTATCGTCAGGCGTCCCAGCCCTCGGAACCGGCGACATAATTATCAGCGCCTGCATGCCGTATTCGTCGAAGCAAGCGGTCTTAAGCTCCGCCAGCATTAACTTTCAGGCCTTGACTTTCGCATCAATTCTTTCCTGCACTTCTTCATCCTCGCTCTTGAGTAGTCCTCGCTTTCGGTCTGCTTCCCTGTCCGCAGCCGCTTGCTGAAACGACGCCTGTTGACTTTGAACTTGTTGGTCCTGTTGAGTCAAATTTTCTCGCTCCCGTCGCACTTCATCTTTTATTTCGTCACGCAAAACCCGAAGGTACCCCGCGTCCTGGAGATCTAGCAGTCCTTGCACTTGCTCTTGGTCGTACTTCAGCAGATCATCTTTCCCACAACCACTTGCTTCGTCAACGAACACATCCGGCGGATTAGCATTTGCGTCTGGGACAACCGAGTCTGGAGAAGCAAGTCCAAGTGCTGCAGCTCCACCACTGTCACTTTCAGAACCATTTGCGGCTCCACTCTCAGGCTCTGGCTCAGGTTTACCTTTACCGCTGTCGTCAAGCTCAAGGTCAACCGAGACCGACCCTGGCATTACAAAAGCGCGTGCGGTCGGGTTCAGAGACGAGGAAGGCGAGGGAGCAGACGTAGAAGGCGAGGGTAAAGTGGGCTTTGGCCTCACGTGTTCAGCGTACCAGGCACGGTGGTGTTTGATCAAGTACGTTTGATCGTCGCCAACCACCGGGAGCGGGAGCTCGCGCCGACTGAGCTGCTCGATAAACTGCCGTCACGCTAATACTTCACGTCTTTCGGCGTCAGTCAGCTGCGTAAGCTTCAACTTCTCGGCAAACGTACTACCACTATCCTCTTCGTCACCGCGTCCAAGCTCGAAGTAGCGCGCCTTGGCTACGGCGTTCACGATGTCGACGTCGTGTGCGACCGAAAGCAGAGGAGACGTTGGTGAAGTCATCTTCATCTTGTAGACATACGCATCTTCATCTTGTATATCTGCTTCATCTTGTATATCTGCTTCTCTTCTCGTCGGCTCGACGAAACACCTGGACAGCTCCTTTCCGGACTGTCGCTCCTGCTTCGTGATCTATAGTGGGTGGAAATGCGCGTCCAGATCATCCCGGTCAAAGCGCGTTTGTCTGCACAACATGCCCGTTACAGCGTCTACTTTCACGTAGTGGTTCAGGCTCCGGGCAGCCTTGACCGTAGAAGAGGAAGACAACGTTGGCGGCAGAACCACGCCTAGAAAGAAGTTTTGCAAATAGTCCTGCACCAGGGCGAAGCCAGTCCAATCATGCGGAGATTCAGATTTACCTCTAGCCCGTCACAGGCTTGATCAGAACCGACGCACTCGCTCGCGTTGCGCGTTCAAGTCAACCTCAACTTCATTTGCGCCGTTTACCTTTACACCAGTCGCAGTCTTCTTCGGTAAGTACACTGGATGTATCAGCTCCTTTCGAACTACGTCCGCAAACTGGAGGTAGGATATCCCCAGCAGAATGACCGAGATCGAATTCATTGACGGGTGTTGGTTCTTGCGGTTACGAACCTGCCATTCCGGGGGCGTGCGCTTCACAACGCGCTCGCCCCGTTCGTTGGTGGGATTGATCACTTCCACGATGTCGTCGTCCATGATCTTGGCGAGGCGCTCGACGACCGCATCTTCCAAGGTCTTACTTTTAGAATTAGGTTTTTGTGCGGAACTTGAACTTATTTTTCTCGTCTTGCTCGAGCCTGAGCCTTTCTCATTCGTCAGCAGTAAGAAGGCCGCTCGCTTTTTCTCGTCTTGCTCGAGCCTTTCTCATTCGTCCGTCTTCTTGCTTCACCGTTGCAATGATGCTCTCAAGCTTTGCCGCACAGTCTCCTGCCTCCTCTTGTTGTCGCGATCGACCACCCACTGTCGTTCAGAACTTTCACAGTCCTCGCTCTCGTCACTTTCTGCAACACTCGCTATGCCTATTCCTATCCCAGCCAACGGGTTGAAACTCGCCGCATCAAAATCGCCCAAAAGCTGGTGCACCCACTTCTGGAAAAGCAAGAACTTGTACGCGCGAGATCCCTGATCGAACACCGCATTCGGCACCGACACACCGCCAAGTACGCAGTCCCGAAACAGCAGGTGCCGGTCCCACACACGCCAGCCGTAGCCATAACCTCCGTTTGCCGAAGTTGGCTTTCGCCGTCACACGCTTTCTTGCGACACTTTACTAGTGATCCAACAACGCGCCACCGTCGCCCACCTGCTCCAACTTCCTAATATTCCACAAGATTTGCTCCAGGTTGCTGTCGAAGGACTGCTGCCTGTTTCCCCGATACGGCTCGTAGGGCCAGTGGAAGATCTTCAAACCAGCTCCTGTGTCTCGAACCAGCTGCTGCATGTTCACACTCACTGACAGCTGCTGGGTGTTTCGAACCAGCTGCTGCTGCATTTTCGAGAGTATATCGCCCATGTCTCGCGGACTCACGACAAGCTTGTGCGGGGCTGGGCCTCCTAGGTCTACTTCCTGGGCCTCCTAGGCCTCCTGCTGCAGGTCTCGCTCCAGTTTGGCCGCTTCAGTGTGGTGCTTCTGCTGCAATTCCGACAGACGCTGCGCCTCCGTGTTGCTACTAGAAACGGTCGAGCGACCGCTGCTGCCGCTGCTGGTGCCAGGCCAGCTCTTCGTATTGCCTGGTGTGCATCTCTTGCTTGCGCCGCGCAAACTCCTGCTGCCACTCAAGAACCAACTCTTGCTTGCGCCGCTGGTACTTGGTGCTCGGCAGCTCACTCAAGAACCAACTCTCAGCACTGCTACCGAAGATTCCGTTGGACATTTTGTACACGCTCACGTCAAAGCGGTAGTCGACGTGCGCGCCACCCAGATGGATCTTGAACGGCTACACGTCGATGTACGCTTTCTCCTGAGAGATCTTCTTGTAGTGCCAGCCCTCGACGCGGAATGCCTTTGAAACTTTCTGATCTGTACGACTACCAGTACCACGTTTTTCACGAGGGAAGATCTAGGCAAAGCGCCCTGGCGCACCGTACCGTGCGTCACCGGATGCATCTAATCGCTCGGCCACGGCAGCATAGTAGTGCCGAAACAGCTCGTATACCAGAAACGCAGCGAAGTTGGACACCTTAGCTATTCGCAGTTCATTGCTACGCATAGTCGCGGAGTTGGTTACAATACTCGGATCAACTGAAAACCTATCTTCACTTCACTTTCCATAATGGTTTTGGTTGGCTGGCAGAACCATGAAGCCCCCGTGCACCACATCCGCGTCACTCAGGGCGGTTGCCGCACCGTACACCAGCGAACCTACGACGCGCGGCTCTCGACCGTTCAGGAACAGCTTGAGCACCGTACTTGGGCTCCACTCCTCCTGTTGATATTGATGTTGCTGTTGATATTGTGCTTGCTGGTGCTGGTGCTGGTGTTGATCCAGCAGCACTTTCCTCTCGAAAACGTGCTCGTCGATTCACTTCAGGCGCAGTCCGGAAGGCGCGTTCAGCTGCAGGTGCCTCACTAACGCCCGAACGCTAAGCACTTCCGCTTAGATTTCGGGCGTTAGTGAGCCACCTTGTTGCTCAGCATCCATCTCCATGGTGCTCAGAATGTCCATGTTGCTCAGAATGGTGTAGTACGCCATCTCTGCATCGAACACAGGAGGCATCTGATATGCTGCATATGCTGCACTCTGGAACTGGAAGCCGCCCTCGTACCCTGCTACTTCGTGCAGTAGAAAGTCCGCGATTTCGACGAAGGCCACAATCTCGTCCTTGTTGAAATCTCACCCACTGCCCTTGGAAGTCGAACTTCCGGTGAACGTGTGGAAGAAATATTCGTCCCACACGTCCTGTTCGTGATCTGCCGGTGAACGTGAGGAAGAAATATTCGTCTGACCGTCGTCACCAAAAATGAAGCTCGTGTCGCCATCTGTCTCCCGCGCGACAACTCACTGCATGCGGTACATCTCGATGCATCACCGGGCCTTCAAGCCGCGCCCGCGCTCTTCGCTGAGGGCGTTCCAACCGCCGCGTTCTCATTCGGATATTATTTCTCATTCTTTTTGCAGCCTCTCCAGCTTATCCTTATGCTTCTCGAGCGTCTTGTCGAGCCGGTTGCCCAGTTTTTGCGCCAAGGCAGCGAGCGCCGAGGTCATTGCCTCCTGCTCCATGGAGATGCCCTGCGTTCACCGCGTCTGGTGCAGTATCTTGACCTTGTACTCCACACGCGGATCCAGCCGGTGCTCTTCCTTCATTTCACTTGAACCAGAACCACCCAGAAAAGGTGTTGGCGTCGAATGCCCGCCGTTGCCGTGCGAACCAGAACCACTGCGTCCGCTGCGCCCGCCGGAAAAGCCGTGCGACGCTGCGGCCGCTGCGCCCGCGTTGAGGGGCCCGCCGGAAGACGGAAGACTTCAGTGGCTCTGCGTGTCAACGTCAACTCCGCCGGTGGCGGTGCTTGTTGCGCTATCACGCGTGACTAGCCTCGACGCAGACACTTCCGGCGCGCTCCTTCAACTGGCCGGCAAATCCCTAAGATCGACGGCGCTGTTTGAGTTCGAGTTAGAGTTAGAAGCACTCGCGCCAGGCACAGATTCAGCTCCAGCTGCGGCCCCCAACAACGCATGTACCGCTTCCTTCATGCCCAGGCGATCGATTTCTTCGCCATACAATGCCTCAAACGCTTTTCAGTTTCACGTTCACCTTCACTTCTGCTCTCACGACGATGACGCACTATCAACGTAGTTAACAGTAGTCCACCGCCGTGCCTCATCTCGCACTCTTTTCTGCATCGCTCACCACTCCTTTTTCGACGGCGGGGCAAATTCCTTCACAATCCACCGGATCCACTCGTTGATCACGTCCGGATTCTACAGCGAAACGAAGTCCAACACCGCGTTGAGCCGCTCGTAAAACTTGTGGTTCGGATAAACTGTCCCTGAGAGATATTTTTGCTCGAATCACTGGTCTTTACTAGCTCTCGGAAAACTTGTAGTCGTGTTTCTGCATTGCGTCCATGATGTCTTTGAACATAGTGTAACCGTCGATGCGGCCGAGCGAGTCGTATTTCAGCTGCGGCTGCGGTGCCCGTTGCTGCTGGGACGCAGTCGCGGACTGCTGAAGTTGTTGCTGCTGCTGCTGCAGCTATAGAAGTTGAAGCTGCTGCAACTGTTGACGCTGCTGCTGCACCTGTAGAGCTCGCGCTTGCGCCTGCTCATCCCAGTACTGCTGCTGAGCTCTACCCGCACTTGCACTTGCACCATGGTACTGTTGCTGCAGCTGCGGCTGTGAATACGAGTGCTGCTGCTGTTGCGAATGTGA
>JACLAC010023584.1_pt1 | contig 23565 bp, 9 predicted proteins | sample 8027881 | NCBI WGS metagenome assembly JACLAC01 (sample SAMN15725517, study PRJNA655200) | protist metagenome | isolation source: fluorescence activated cell sorting (FACS) single amplified genomes of... | place: Spain: Blaines Bay Microbial Observatory, Mediterranean Sea | collected 2016-01-19 | reverse complement strand
TATTGTCGCGCTTCTGAAAAAGCAACACAAGGAGCATGCATCGGCGGAAAGTGTCCGTGCCCAGCAGGTAAATTTGGAAATGTAGACAAAGCAAACTGTGAAGGTTCAGAATGTGAAGCGATGGAAGAAGGCGTAAATGGATGCCCGGGCCTTTGTCCGATTGGAAAATATGGCATAGGACCAGGGCATCAGTTTGAATATAGTGCTTGTAAAGTATGTGATGCTGGTAGATATCCAAATTATAGTGCAAAAGAAGGAAGGACGAAGAAAGAAGATGCATGTATCGAATGTGCAGTTGGTACATATAAACAATATAACGACATTGCGTTGTGTACACTTTGCCCTTTGGGTTTCTATGGACTTCTTGGCAATAATCCAAATATAACAACACCTTCAGAATCAACAAATACCGGTAAAAAAACATTTTCAACAGCTTGTACGGAATCGTGCCCACCTGGAAAACATGGAAAAAGTTTAGGTCAATACAATGTTGATACGGGATGCGAAGATTGTGAACCTGGAAAGTATAATGATAAATACGGTCAGATGACATGTGAAAAACAATGTGACCGAGGAAAATACGGTCCTAAACCTGGTGGTACAACAGAGAAAAAGTCATGCCAATTTTGTGAAATGGGAAAGTATAATGGAGAAATAGGAAAAATTAGTTGTAAAGGTTGCCCAAAGGGCAAATATGAAGGTTCCAAGATAGGTATGACGAATCCAAATTTATGCACATGTTGCAAACAAGGGCTTTACAATGACCAGGAAGGTCAAAACCATTGTAAAGGCTGTGCAAACATGACAACGCCTTTAGGTAAAGAATGCCTCAAATCAAAATTATGGTGCAACGTACCACGTACTGAATGCCCACTTGGATACCGGTGTGTTCCAAACGAGCCATACACACCGTGCCCCGCTGGCCGTTGGAATGATGACACTGTAAAAACAGACGACAGATTGAACAAAAACTTTAACATTAGCTGTCCAAAATCTTGTCCTAGTGGACGATACGGCGAAAAAACTGCCGATGCTCGAACAACCATAGATGAAGCATGTATGCATCATTGTAAGCCAGGAATGAGAGGAACTGGCGAAGGGAAGCTGGTAAATAACAACCCCTGTGTGAATTGCAAAGCCGGTCTTTATAATACTGAGAACGGTCAGGCAACATGCACGGGGAATTGCCCAAAAGGTCGATACGGGAATGAGGAAGGTCAAGAATCTTCGGCTTATTGTAAAATATGTTCTGCAGGGAAATTTATAATTAAAAAGCTTGAAGGTCAAACAACTGAAGAAGAGGCATGTGGTGTGTGGTGCGAAAAGGGATATTTTTGTCGCGGACAAGCTGGTAATTTTCAAAATGAACCGTGTAAAGCTGGCCGTTTTGGCTTTGAACCGAAACAAACATCAGAAAATGATGCGTGTTGGGAATGCAACAAAGGTTATTATTGTAAAGGTATCGTGTCACATGTTGCCTGCCCTCCTGGACGGTTTGGAGCTACTATGGGTCAAAGTACGCTAGAGACAGGGTGCCCTGGGCATTGCTCAACTGGTATGTGTTATATATATATATATATATACCCATGGTTCTTTTCTTCTCATCTTTCTAACAAATTTGCTCTATTTTTGTCTCTCTTTATATACAACAACAACAGGAAAATATGGATACATGGTTCAAGACCATGGAATGGGTCATCAAACTGAAGCATCGGCTTGCAAGCTATGTCCAGGTGGTACGTATGGGAAAATGGGCAGCATTGAAACGAAAAACGGAGATGTGAGTCAAGGATGTACTCGTTGTGAACCTGGATTTTATAGTAAAGAAATTGGCTTAGTAAATGAATGCAAGGGTACGTGTATTAGAGGACGCTTTGCAACGAAAGATTTGCTTAAGCATCCATTGCCAGCTAATCAATCAGTGGATGAAAAAGTTATCCAAGATCTGTTGACAATTTCAAAGGATCTTGAAAAAGCATGTGAGGAACTATGCCCAAAAGGTCGCTATGGTTTTAAAGAAGGTGCTAGTGAAATGGAACAGGGCTGTTCAAAATGCAGCCCTGGGCGATATGGCTCAGAAGTAGGGATTCCAAATAAGTGCAAGCACGAATGTCCATTGGGTAGGTATGCAGACCCCGAAACGAAAGAGCCGATAACAATGAATGAAACTTGTATCCATTATTGTAACCCTGGAAAATTTGGTATTAACACGGGGAAATCCGATGTAGATTTAGCTTGCCAAGATTGTAAAGTGGGACGGTATCAAGACGTTAAGGGGCAAAGAATATGCATAAAATGCAAAAGTTATCAATTTGCGAAGGAAGAGGGTCTTACAACATGCCAGGATTGCCCTGGTGTCAAAATAGTAGGTAGTGTACATAAAACGTGCTATAATCATGGAGATTGCGATCAGACAACGGGAACATGCAAATGTGACCAAACTAAAGGATGGATCCCTGGAGAAGGGCAAAATTGTGAACAATGTGACTCACGTGATTGGGATGTTTCAGACGCAACATGCTCTAAATGTGCAGAAGCCCATAGTCCATATCAAGTTAGTGGAGGTAAGATAAAATGCTTACCAAACTGCTTAGACGGTCAAGATCGTATGCTGAGGAAAGATAAACCAGACGATTGGGAATGTCCAAAGACATGGCAAACTACAATAATCAATATTTTGTCGATTGTAGCTGCTGTAGTTTCTTTTATTTTGCTTTTTTACAAAGCATTTTTATTCTATGTGTATAAAAAAAGTGGTAGGTTAAAGAAAGAATACCACAACCTACAAGGTTTCTTTTTAATATTAGCATTTGGGAAAAAAGGAAATCACATGGTCGGATATGAAGAAAATGTTTTAGGAGAAAAAAAACGACGGAGAAAATCTAGAAAAGGCTCAATTCAAAGAAGAAAGTCGTCACTAGTCGAGATGCCAGATGCTATATTTGATAGAAATGGTTCTGATGATAATGACGAAGACAAATGTAGTAGGAGCTCTAGTAAGCGAAGTCGTAGTAGAAGAAAAACTTTTGATGATAATTATACAATTGATTCAAACGGTCACAGCAGCAGTAGCAACAGAAAAAAGGGAAGAAAGACTTTCAGTGACGAATCTACTGAAAAGAAAGCAACAGATACAAAGACGACGGCAAAGACAACGGTGAGATCTATTTTAAAGAAGCCATCTATTGTTTTTAAAGATTATAAATCTGAATCATCAGAAGATGAAGATTCTGCTAAAATTAGCAGTATAGTTAATCAAACAGATATAACAACCAAAGAAGAAACGAATATTGTTAATGATGATGTAAAAATTTCAATTAATGATAGCACAAACAAACCAAACAATGTACAAGATAAAATTAAAATAAGTTTTGCACCATCAGTTGATAAAAAGGCAAACGATGATAAAAAACGTAAAATGCAGCTAAAGATAAGAGAACGACAAAAAACAAATGAACGATATGAAAAAGAAAAAGCAATTAATGCAGAGAAAGAAAAAGACGCAATAAAACGAAAAAAGAAGGAAAAAGCAAAAAATGAAGACAAGCAGAGGAAAAAAATACGAATTGAAGACTTATTAGAAAAATTAAATATGTCACAATATGTAGACAACCTTCAGGACATAGGTTGTGATACACTAGAAATGCTCGTTTTAGCTTCCACGGAAGATTTAGTAAATGATGGTAAAATGAAAAAAATGCATGCCAAGATTTTGATCAAAGCTGCCAGGAAGGTATTGAAGAAATACAACAGGAACAAGCGATAATAATTATTATATGATAAGTGGTAATATAATATTACCGATTAATGATATATATATTATATATATATTTAATGGTTAAAAATTTTATTCTTTTTGAAGCGCAGGAATTATCATGAGTAAAATTAAAAAATAAAATTAATGCGCCGGTTAAATTAAATTAATTAAAAATATTTTAAAAATATAAATTGTGATGTTTATATATATAAAATCCTTGGGATGCCTTGGGATGGCGTAAAAAGCAACCAATCGCATATGTTTTTGGACGGACGATGTGTATTACAGCAGAAGATATTGTGACGAACTTAGTGAAGAAAACTAATGGTTTGTGTTGTCACGTATAATCGGTATGACGAAAAATTGCTAGATTTTGAAAGTGACTCATAATTATACTCTGCTGTAATTGTCCGAACGCATAAGGCGGACTTCGACTTTTGAGTGTACGGGCCTCATAAGTTTAGATGTATATACTCCCGTACATAAATGCTGGGGACGCTGGGATAAGATGTCGGACGATCTCATCGTGTTGACTTTTACTTGCAGTATTTTATGGTTCAATTGATTGATATGCATTCGTGAGGTGGTAACACTCATTTAATTCCGTGAGCTTTACTCCAACCAAATTTTGACTATTTTTTGGGAGGTGAAAACCGCAAAATGGAGCAAATAGTCCAGGTGAGGAAAGCAAGGTTTCCGAGGACCCTTTTAGAAAAGACTCGTGGTGGTAAGAATGTATAGTCCCTTGAAGATATGATTTATCGTGGATTCAAGACCGCCCCGACGGGGGGGGTTACTGTTTTGTAAAATGAACTAGGGCAATGCGTGTGAAAACGGTCAATACCCTGATCCAGGGGGTAGACCGTCGGCAACGATCAGGTCGAAAGTGCCTGTGGAGTCGCTATGGACTGGGTCACGCGTGGTTTCCTAAGTGCCACCTTGAATGGCATACGGAGGCTGATGTACAGTCTGGGAGATACATCAACAGTAGCAATTTGTTCTTTGTAGATATAGTAGAGTAATCTATATCGGAACGTGCTTTGAATATTTTGGTTGGAGAGTTTGATGAGCAGCCTGGTATGATGAATGGCGAGGTGAAAAATCTAGTGGTGTAGGATGCGTAGATTGGGATCCAATAGGCCTACTGATGGATAGAGAATTGACTCGTTTTCAGTTTAGTTGGTTTACAACGAGTCTTCCATTGTATCAGGACTAATATATAAGAGTTGGAGAGTCGTAGTCGCCTGTTAATAGCCGACGTTTAAAATTTAAATTATATATATTTTATTTCTCGTAACCAGGCTAGGGTCTATGATGTATACAATGATAAATCAACTTTGAAAACAGTTCCTTTTGTAGTAGACACTTCAGATGGGAAGAATTTACCTCCAGACGTGCAGACTAACCAACAAAACATCAAGGAGCAAAAACCCAAGATTCATCATTTGTCAACGTTACCAACTCGTGATAATTTTGTGCATTGCAACCACAACCTATTGTCATCCAAGACAATGGTTGCTATGAATCCACCCCTGGGGAATTCAAAACCACCAAACTTTGGAAAACCTATGGACTATTCACATCACTTTCATCGAGTGTGTTATACTGGATGCAGACCTACTTATGCTTATAGAGTATTAGCTTGCGGCGGCGCATGAGAGCTTTATTAATAGTAGGATAGAATATTTATTCTCGAGATTGAGTATTGAGCATATTATTTAACATGAGAAGTAAAATTATTATATAACTTAGATTTTAACCACATGATATATAAAATCTAAGAGTTATACTTCATAAATTAATTTTATTTCTCTTGGCAAATACTATTGCTCAATACTGATTCGGTATAGCACGACACATTTATAATTTTCAATTAAAATATATAAAAAAATTTCTGGAGAGTAGGAATTATCATGAGTAAATTAAAATATAAGTTATGCATTTTAATTATAAATTTTTATAAAAAATTATATTTTATATTTTAAAAAAGTAAATCTACGCCTCTCTCCTTCTCACATAATATTTGTAACACCATCATCCTGTTCCTGAAATGCGTCTTCTTCACTTATACAGTACTCTTGATCATCACTTGAGTACACGCTACTTCCATCATCGCTTGAGTATAAAATGCTCTCTTCCTCGTCAAATGTAGAAAATCTACTACTACGCCTATCGTTATCCTCATCGCTCGAAGAATACAAAATACTTTCATCAACAGTTGAAAATCTTCCTTTTCGCGCTTTAAACCTTATTGCCAACTTTTTTGCAATATAGCGATAAAAAATTATAGAACCAATAAAAATTAGGGTGAGAAAAACACCTAAAGCTAAACTGCCTTCGGCAAATGAGATAATTATGGCAGCAATAAGAACAACAAATGGTAAAAATGATACGCGTTTGCAAAACGTTTGCCAACAATTGTCATTATCTCTTGCTGAAGTTATAATACGAGATATTTCTTCCCCTGTAAGCTCTTCAACGATTTCATCCTTAAAGATTTGAATGAAGGAGCTCCTTCTCCTATCCTTTAACATATCATGGAAGGAACCATATATTTTTCGAAATAAACGAAAATAAATAGTTGCACCCAATAAAGACCCAAACATACCACCCAAAAGTATGAGTGAAAAGATCCATCTCGCGATTTCTGCTGGGTTGTTTTTTATCCAAGTTTTCAAAATTTCACTATAGATCCCGGCACTTATAACGATTACAGTTACTACATACATTAACCATAGCTCCATTTTATTTTGAAAATCATATTTAAAAGGTTTAACCTTTGCATGAATACTAATTGATGCCAGGCAAATCAAAGTTCCTATTAAGACTAATAACCAATTCTTTTCAACCATTCGAGCAAGAATTAAAATAGAAATTTGTCTTGCCCAGATTATAAATTGCCAATATGGCGCATGTGGTCCATAACGTTTCGCCAAATAACTAACTCGTGCATTTAGACGCTTCTTTGACAATTTTACTGGCTTTAAAATACAATAAAATTTTCCATCCCACGTTCCATTTAGAACAAGTGAATCGCGAAAAAATTTAAATGTTATGTAGAACAATCCTAAGGCATATCCAATGGTAACATAAGCGTTCGAAAATGAATTGGAAAGGATCAAAGATGTAAATCTTATAATGAAAAATGACATCATCAAAGCAACGATATTGTATACTTTGTCTATTGTTTTAAATGCCTCCAGATAATCTTTTTTAGTAAAGCCTGAACACCATGAAAAAAATTTTAATACATTAGGCAGGAACATCAGTAATAAAAACAAAGTCAAAAGTAGAATCCAAATGATATCTAATGTTGAACCTTTAATCAAACATTGCTTCAAATTAAATACATGCGGTAAATCGAGTGTAAACGAGTACAATACAGATTCAGCCTTTTTTACTTCTACTGGCCATTTTAGATCCAATTGAAAGACTACAAGCATCATTTGTGCATGGCTTGTAATAATAGATACAGAAGCTACTGTTCCGCCTATAGCACCTGGATATTTTTTCATGTACCATAATAATTTTCTGAAAGACGCTATAAGCAAAAGAAAACAGATCAAAACCATTGGGATAATTACGAATGATTTTACACACGGGCATGAGGTTCCATCGCCTTCACTATCTCTATATAACCAAAAGCCACACGATTTGCATTTTTTTTTACCACCTAAGCTGAAATGGGATGGGTCACATTTTTTGCATGTTGCAATCAGACAAATGCATATAATGGTGTCTTTATTACATGTTTCATACGTTTTTTTATCATGAAAATGATATGTTTTTTTATCCACATAGTTGTTTAATATATGTAAAGTGCACCCTTTGGGCGCAGAAAAAGTATTATCTATAGGCAAATTAAAAGGGGTATTCGGATTTAGCCTTTTATTCGCAGATTTGCATTCTTCCTCTGTTTGTATTGACTGGACACAACCCATATTTCCATCTCCTAAATCTTTTGTATTCCTAGCATAAGATTTCTCGTTTCCATAGCCTGGGTCGCATTGAATTTTTGGAATATCAACATTATTATCTGCATGGCATAGACGGGAATATGATATATTAGTATAGATGACAAGGAACCACGTGATGAATTGACGCATTTTGTAGTATCCTCCTCTCGTATGTAATACGTCTTGCCTCACTTCTTTTAAAATTGGGGGCAACTCAATGTTTGTGGTAGTATAGTATCTATTAATAAATATATTATTATTATTTTTGTATAATATATTATTATTATTATATATAATATAAACAACAAACAGTATTATAGTAGTAGTCTAGTTAGTATTAATGATGGAATTAACTAACTATACCTAAGTAATTTCCTTTTCAAGTATTAGTCTGCGTCGTCAAGTCAGTACGTCGTCAGACTCTTTCGAAAGAAAGACTCATACCTTAAATCGAGGAGGAAAAGTAAATTACGATTAGAAAAGGAGGGGGGCGGAGAGCCCTGGGCCATCTTGCCAGCTAGGAGCGGGAGGAAGGTGAACGATTTATTATCATATCACCAACGCTAACACACCAATACTATAAGTAATAGCTATCTACTGTATATATATATATACTATTTTCTAAATATATGTAGAAATGATTAATTTTACTAATATATATATGTATATATGTTATATAAATATACATATAATTATTCATACTCTTGTACGTAATACAAATCAAGCGCTGGAATTAGTAGTATAAGATGAAGCTTCAATTATTTTTTTTAGTTACGCTATTAGTTTGTATATTATATTCAATTTTATATGTACATGGAAAGGCTAGTGTTGATATAGATCGTGCGAGAATTAATAGTAAAACTGCACGTAAGTTATTATCAACTCGCAATGAACTGTTGAAAACGAATATAGAAAACAAACAACAATGGGGTTGGGGAAAACGACAAGCTAAAAAAATTAAGAAAAAGATAACAAAAGCTGCAACGACAGTTAAAAAAGGCATTTCAAAAGCTGCAACGACAGTTAAAAAACACGTGACGAAAGCTGTCACTGCAGTCAAAGATAAATTTGATACAAATAACGATGTAAGTTGGGAAGAACCAGCGAAAGGGACGAAATTTGGTATTGCCATGCCAGGTGGTGGGATCAAATCTATTTTTGGAATGTGGCAAATTTTATATAATCATGGATTTCAAGTATTAAGCCAAGCACCGATGGTATCAACAAACAGTGGTTCGTCTTGGGGAATAACTCAGTTTTTATTTACGAAAAACGATTATTTTTCCGATTTTGATGATCGTAAAACTGAGATGGACATGAGCGAGTTGTATGATGATATTCTAGAAGCTTCGTTTGGTAAAGGTAAGAAAGGAAGTGCACAATTTGATATAGCTGCAGGCATGTTACCAAGTTTTACTAACGAGGCAGGGCCAAATTGGATGGAACACTTGATAGAGAAAAGTCATAAATACGACGGCTGGAATGAAATAGTAGATGATGTAAACCGTATATCTTCATATGCGCATGGTCGTTCGAAAGCACTCGGTCCAAAACTGAATCTTAATTGGGCACAACATATAGTCCTTTTACCACAGGGTTCGTATGAAGGCCCAAGTTACCGTTATTGTCCCGTGGGTCATAAATCTTTCAAAGGAAGGAAACACCCAGTCAGCGGCACATTTCGTGTTACAAATGGTTTTTGTGAGTTTTGTCCTAGTAAAAGTTGGAATAATTTATTTAAAGCTGGTAAATGCCAAAAAGTGCCAGAAGTACCAAGATCCAAATTATGGAGTTATCGATTAACTGTCGTTGGCGTCCCGGATGATTATCCATCGATTCCAGGATATGCAACGAAACAAACATCAAATCTTAAAAGTGATACATATAAAGTAAGCTTTCCATTTTTAAAAAATAAAAGATTGCAAGTAAAATTTTCACCTGTGCATGGGAAAGCAACCAAAAGTACCAATGGCAAACATTATTTTTTCAAAGACACAAAGACAAATCCATCAAAATTGCTAGATGAGGATCGTATATCATTATCTCATATAAACGTTAAGTATACTAAAATTATAAAAGAAACAGAACGTTATTATAACGATCTGTGGGAACACAAGCGAGCAAGGTTAAGTGCAATTAGTAGTTCTGCAAGTGCATTATTAAACTCAAAAAAACTGTTGAAGACTATGAAACTCAAACTAGGTCCAATACGCTTGAAATTTGCTGAGAAAATTATGCGAGAAATGTTAGATGAAGATTACGATTCAAATGGTAATATTATTTTTGGAGAAGCATTGAAACCAGACAGAGGATGGGTTAATTTAAGGCATATGATTTTCAACGGTGGTTTGATGGGGGCATGGCCAGGTGTTGGTTCTGCAACTCAAATCACTATGGGCAAAGTAGGCTCATCGCCGTTACAATTTAGTTTTGCTGATGGGGGCTATGCCGACAATTTTGGAATAGCTGCACAATTGCAAAAAATGTCGCAAACTGGCAAGACACATCCATTTATATCGCTAGTAGCTATGGATAGTTTCAAAGGTTTTTCTCAATTTTTTAGTGAACGCTTATGCCCATACACTGGTGGATTGATGAGATGTGCTGGCACAACAAATCCAATAGATGACTACGGTTTTGCATCATACGATCAACCAAACTTGGTCATATTCGAAGGTTTACCATTTGATGGCCCGTCTAAAGCTTGTCAAAAAGATCCAAACAAAGATGAATGCCCAACAGTCCATACTGTGAAAGCTGATTTAACAACTGTTCACAATAAATTTTTCGGGATTAAAGGTGGCATAAAAGTCAAAATAATATTTTTGTTTTTCAACCCAGGTCACTTATCATTATTGCCAAGTACGAAAAAGAAAAAGGAAATGCTGGAGTCTGCTCGTCGTTTAAGAACTGTTTTTAAAGATGCTGATGTGGAAAAGTATTTGGTGTAAAACGTACACAAATATTATTTTTATTTTTTTAACTTGTGATATTTTAAATATTAATCATTTGCACGTTGCATTTCTTCCTGAAAAAAATGATGATAAATATTTCCGCAAAAATGATTGATTTTCATCTTCATTTCATATTTTCCTATCAAAATGTAAAGTCTATCAAGTTATAATATTTTTTTTGAAATACACTGTGGTACTGTGGTGGTGTGCCATATTATATATTAATGATAATATAAATGTCATCCATAAAATCTATTAAGGGCCCATCAGATCCAATAGAATTTTCACTAATGTCCAAGAGTTTTAGACTCTGCATATGTTTCATTGCATGCAATAGCGTTAAAACGTTGTTTTCAGTTAAACCGCATGATTTTAAACTTAATATGTCTGAAGAATGTGTGTAAAGATTATGTGTGTAAATATATATTAATACTTTATATCTTGGCCATAGTTTTTTTCATTCCTATAGTGCTGATGCACTGCTATTCGAATAATATATAACTGACGTAGTAGTAGCTAGTTTATAATAGCTCTAGCTACAGCTAGCTGCTATTGCGGTGCTGTGTGATCCTCTGTTGTTGTTTTGCATGACAAATCATCACGCGTCGTTTTATTATACCAGGTATTAAGAATATATAAATTTTATACATTACCTAACATATTTTTACCTAACATATATATATTGAAAACGTCTACGGAAGAACAACTATCATAATATACAACATTATTGAAAACATCTACAAGAATTATATGGAAGATCAACCATCATAATATACAACATATGCAAAATAACAAAACATGAAGAAATTTAATAATCCAATTCACCTACCATCTAATAATGTAATCCCAACGAAACCGAAACAAATTTTAAATACGAAGACACCAAATGCACATTTTAAAGCAAAACGATTATTATAGGCGCAAGTTTTAATAATCGCAGTTTGTATATCTCTACATGTAGTAGAAATCCAATTGGAAGCTGCGAGCTCCTTTACTTCGGCTTTGTTCGAGATCTTTGCAAACTTTGTTTTAGCGATTGCTTTTAAAAAGGTAATAGCAACGGAGCAAAAATTACCTAACGTGTGTGGAGTTATAAGGAGGGCTGGAGTGGAGGGCCAGCCCAGCCAGAGAGGGCGGAAAAAAGCTGAAATATTTGAGAACTTGAGAACACTACACTACAAGTTTTAGTGTACTAAGAGGCCACTAACTGTTTTTTTGTTGTTTTTTTTTTGGTTTGAAGAAGTGCTCGTAAGACGGAAGCAATTTTGATTCATTTGACAAGCAATTCAGCAGCGATGAAATTGGCTGATTTTCCACTTACGCACTAGAAAAATAGGCCAACACGCACAAGCTGATTTTCGTTAAAAAAGTCTCCAGGAGGACTTATAATTTATTATATTACTGGGTGGCATGGCTCAAACAACAGTTTGGATTTTTGCAATATTTATAGTTTTAGTGTTATGTCCTTACTAAAGTAAAAATGATTAATTTATTTGTTATTTTTGTACACTTTTTTATAGAATTTTTTTGTACTAAATTGATAGTAAAAATCCAATATTTTTTTGGATAGAATTTTCCTATATAAAAGTATATTATTTTATGTGATAAGTAAGAGAAAATTAAGTTGCAAAGGGTTTTTCGTGTGTTTTGGTGTAAAAATGTGATACTTTTATTAGTATTGAAATAGCAGGTAAATTTTGTGATTTTGATGGAGACAAAAGTTAAAATTGTTTGTGTTTTTGCTACATTTTGTGTTTGAGCAAGTATTTTAACTAACAATTTGCTTCTACAGTGGACACAGCAGGGCTTTAAAAATGTGCAAAAAAAGTCTAAAAAATCACCGGTGGAACAAATTGCCATGGCTATTTTTTTCACTAAGATTTGCAACAACAAAAAATTGTGAAAGATGTATCTTTTGGAAAGGCTCAATTTTCTCTATGTCTAAAAAACACTTTTCTTAAAGGTAAAATATCTGATCGCCTGCACAAACACATTAGGAAAAAGTAAAAAAAATTTTGGGACCAAAATATTTTTTCTTGGCAGAGAAAAAAATTTACGCATAAACGTGTTGTTTGAGCCATGCCACCCAGTATTTTTATTGCCATATGTATCGCTATCTTTTATATTTTTATTATTATATTAATATATGAATTATAACACTGTGTGTTGTAGCCTTAACATTATTACTGGAAGAGGAAAGGTGCGTGTTTAAAATGAATCCTATACAAACACTGTGGGTAAAACATACTTCTCTTTTTATTGATAATAAACAACAAAACACAACATCTACAATACACCATGAGATTTCGAAATTCTATACAAATATTCATTATTCTTAGTATTATTATTGCCACGTCAATTCTACAACAACAACAAAGTGAAGCTGTCCGACGGTTAAAACGAAAACATTTGCAATCTATTGTTGGTAAAGCCGTGAAATATATTAATAATAATGATACAGAAGGAAACCTAGGTACACGAAAGTTAGCTGTAACAAAAACAGGACTTTTAGGCGATGTAGCCTTGACGGTAGTATCAGGATTTGCAACGCAGGAAAATGGTGCGAATGTAGGCACTGCTGGTGCAACACGAATTGCTGGAGAAAATATCTATGGACCATTTGAAGCTGGTTTTGGACCGACACAAAATATGGTAATAACTGGACAAATGGGTTGTACTCCAGATACAAGTTTGTGCTATTCAGAAGGTGGTTCAGATGTAACTATCGCTGAGAAAATATGTGCATACAATTGCGATATTACACTTCCAAGAACAGAAGATGGAAAATACTACGGCTTCTTAGATAATTGTGGTGGGCATACGCAAGCTTACCATTATCATAAAGATTTAGGTTGTTTATATACCACTGCGGCAAATTCAAAACATTCGATTCGAGTAGCAGAAGTACAGGAAAATGCTGGTGGTTGGAATGGTGGTGGAGGCGGTGGAGGCGGTGGAGGTTCTTGGGGTGGAGGCTCTGGTGGTCCAGGCGGCGGCGGTGGAGGCTCTGGCGGTGGAGGCTCTGGCCGTCCAGGCGGCGGCGGTGGTGGCGGTAGACGACGATTGGCAGCTGGGCAAGGTGTATATGGCAAATGGGAAGACTTTTCAAATTCATTGTTACCAACCCTAGATGCCTGTAATGGTCAATGGGGTAGGACACCGGATTCACCAGATGAAGATATTTATCATTATCATATCACGGAGCACCCACCATTTACTATCGGTTGCTATGGACCAAATGATGATAATTCTCTAGTTACCGTGCAGCAATGTAGAGATGTATATGACGAATGTAGTGAAACAGCAAAGTTAGAATTATTCACGGTTAAGGATAAAAATGGTGTAGTAAAAACATTTCCATATCAACCATGGTGCCCATGTTGGGATAAATCAGGAGCTGGTCCAGATGGTGTAGGTTTGAATGTTGGTAATGTAGAAAGCACACGACAATGGGTTGTGCGAAAATATGTAAATGGTGCTTATCAAGACGATTCTACAGGCACATTTGCTGATTTATCTGATTATTCAAATGGAATTACCATAGTAGATATAAATAATTCACCAACAACGACACCATCAGTATCAAGTTCATCAACAACAACACCGGTAGCAGTATCAAGTTCATCAACAACGACACCGGTAGCAGTATCAAGTTCATCAGCAACAACACCAGTAACAGTATCAACTTCATCAGCAACGACACCGATAGCAGTATCAAGTTCATCAACAACAACACCAGTATCAGTATCAAGTTCATCAGCAATAACAACAAAAACCATGCCAATCACAACAACGCTAGCTCTTATTAGTAGCAACAAAAATGAAAAAGAAAACGATAAAGAAATTAAGATCCCTGAAGAAACAATAAGCAATGCGTATTCAATCGTAAGAATTCACAGCAAAAAAGGAAACCACTTTTACATGACAATGATTTTTTTCATCGTCATCACCTATATAGTATATGTTTAAAGTTTCAACAAATATGAAAACAACAAATTTACTCTCTCCACTAACTGTTTTTTTGTTGTTTTTTTTTTGGTTTGAAGAAGTGCTCGTAAGACGGAAGCATTTTTTGATTCATTTGGTTTTTTTTTAGGAGCCGGCCGGAGATAAAACTTATATAGGTTAAATAAGGTTATACTATAGTACAAATAACACTATACTTAATAATTAAAAAAATTCTGAACCAACATTTGACAAGCAATTCTTTCTTTGTTAGCTTTACCATTCCTCTTTCGCATGTCATATTATTTAAGCCTGTATGCCTGCTATACAATTTTGACATTTTACCTGGTATTATATACGAAGTTGTTATTAGTAATAACACTATTATAATATAATATTACCTCCCTTTATACAACAAATATGAAAACAAATAGAAGAGATAGATATATAGATTATAAAGATACGACAAATTAAAAAAGATATATTCCTTCAATGCCTATAAACCTGTATTGATAGAAAAATTAATGTCAATTCAGTTATTAAGAGCTAATATATCAAAAATGGACGAAATAAATTGATACAAAATCTAGATTTTGCATTAAGCAATGAAATGAAAAGAATGGCATCGGACCTTTGGCTGTAACTTTTGCTTTGTTGACGAGCCTTTCTTCAAATATGTATGCCCTTTTCTTTGAAACGATGGTGATGGCGTATGTACGAAACGTTTCTTAGGTTTTGGTGTTGTAAATGGACTAAACCCTACCTTTTGCTGCTGCTGCTTTTTGCCCTTGTTAAAGCTGTTGTTATCTACCCGATTAAAACGACTAACATTGTTTCGGCGAGGTCGTCGATGATTATTGCCTAATGATTTCTTCTGCCTTGAATTTGTAGTTATGGTAGTCTTTTTTACAGTTTCATGTCCATTTCTATTTTCTATATTTCTACTTTGAACATGTATGGTCACATTTTCATTGTATTTATTTATATAATCGTGTATGCGGTGGTCTATGGTTTCGTTGCGTTCTGTTACTGTGTTTATAATTTCACCTGCAGACATCAATGGCATTGGTTTGTACTTAGAATACATTGAATTCAGATTTGTGTAGCCGGCAACAATGGTTACAGCAACTACAGTATATACTTTTAGATGATAAAAATGGGGATAAGTTATGCATTTAATTAAAACTAATATATAATACTCGTATAAAATATATTTTTATGATACTTCGTAATGCTTTTTAATAATATGCATTTTACATCACAATTAATTTACGTCGAACTTTTTTTAGCTTCTCTATATATTCGTATTTATTTTTACTCACAAACGCGTGTCTCAAGCTCTATTTTGTCTCAGGACTATTTGCAGCAGTTGCAGTAGCTTTTTCATCGATTTCTTCCTTCTCATAAAATGGTTTCCATTGTTTTATTTCTATTCCAAGATTTTTCTTTAATGGCCATTTATATTTCATATTAAGATGAATACGACGCTTCTTGTTTTTTTTCTTTCCTTTATTAGTTCCTGAATACGGAAGTTTGCGATTCATGAAAATATATTTTTTACTTATTGCATCTTTTGCTCCTCTATCCCTTCTTGCTGGTGCGCTTTGCGGTCTTGCTTTTTTCTTAAATTCTGCTATTTTTGGCTTATGTACATACTTTCGACTGAAATTTCTTGCAATTTGATGATTTCTATCAACAATTTTTCTACGCCTTCCAGCCGTCACAGGCCTTCTCTTATTATGGTTTGCAACCTTGGTTCTCGATCGCATTCTTCCAGCAGTAGATGGCCTTTTCTTCATCTTCTTAATATTTAAGCTTTGATTCATGCTTACATACGGAATGAAATTTGGATCTCGCATCTCTGGATTTGAAAGCAGATTGGCATTTATTTTAGATTTCTTTATCATGATGCTGTTTTTCAAATTCTTTAAAGATGGTTTTGGCGAAAGTAAACTTCGATATTCCGAAAATGGACTTCCAATCATACGATCTCCTGTTTTGTGATGAATTGCAATTGATGATGGATTCTGTCCTTCATAAATTAAATTTAATTGTGAATTTCCAGAGAAATATTTTGGATTTTCTTTCAATTTTAACATGGTTTCTACATTTTTATCAATATTTTTTTTGTCAAGTGGTGGTGGTGAAGATATAATGTTTAGACGATTTTTACCATTTGCATGGTTACCTTCACTTACACTTGTTGGCGATGGGCTTTTTCGAGGCCCTAAATGCAAGTCCAATGTCTCCTCAGCAGTATAAAAACTTTTTTTTGGAGAATTAATCGCATTTGTTTTTCGCGTAATATGCTTAATAGCAGCTAATAAGTCTGAAGGCTCAATTTGAAATGTTGATAAAGGTGGTGATAGATTGACATTGTGATTAAAATTATTATTTGTATTGCCAAAGTTGTGCAATCTATTTTTGCGTGCTCTTTTTGCTTTCAGACGTTGACTTGCTAATAACTTTGCACCTATAAATTCACTAATACAGTTGAGATTACTATTAATTTGAGTAGGCATTATGGTTTTTACCTATGGAAGATTATGTTGATTTTAACAATGGTATGTTTTCTGTCATGGATCGTATTTTACTTAGATGAATTTCAATCACGAGTTGAAATTGGTTTGACATTATTTCTTTCAGCAATCGCATTTTTATATATTGTATCAGACAGTTTACCAAAACTCGGATTTTTGACTACTATGGATGTCATGGTATTAGGATGTTTCTTTAACATTTTCTTAACAATTGTGGAAAGCTTTGTAGTATTTAAAATAATAAAAGATGAGAATACACGGGAATCAATAGATGGAATTGCAAAACTTTGTTTCCCTCTGCTCTTTTTAATTGGCACATATGGAGTGATGTTCAAATCGTTGTACAATAAATCAATAGTGTATAACAAATTAGTACATGGTGATGAAATTGGTATATCAAAAGATTTGTATGACTAAAAACGCAGCAAAGCCGCAAGAGCAACAAATGTAAATGTTAATAAGATTTTTTTATAGTGCAAGTTGCTAGATAGTACTAGTTAGAATAGTACTAATTTACATCCAATGCTATGAGGATGCTATAATGTATATTTAGGAGCATACCTGTACCAGCTTTATACTCTCTTGTAATAGCTACGTATATTTTATAATGCATATTGTATGTGATGATTCAATGCATCAGGCTTATATTATTCTACCAGGTATATCCAGCTATCAACTTAAACTTATTGGTTATTGGCTTTTTATGCATATATATATATAGGTTTTACACACATTTATACTTCTGTATATTGCACTAATGCACTAATGTATAATGTACATACATTTAGATATGTTGATATAAAATAGATTATAAGAAAAGGTAAAACAACAAACTGTACACAAAATAGACATGCCAGGAAAACGGAGACATATTAATAAGTTAGAGAAATCAAAAAAAAATAGATTGTTTAATACAAAACATGATCGTAAGCATTAGAAAAAATTCCATCATTGGGATTTTCATATGTTAATAATGACATGTTAGAAGAGGATGAACAAGCAGCAGCGTGGGTGAAGCGTAATCGTAATTGTGATTTATTTATGAAGAGAGTAGATCCACAGGTTGGTGGTGATACATATTCAATACACGAAGAAGCTCGTAAAGCAGATACATCTAGTCATATGTTTAGCGTTCATTATCAAGGTTGCTTGTATATGCCAAACGGATCAGTATGGGATGGAAATAAATTATTGCGCGTTCGAACATTGGCAGCAATTAAGAAAAGGAAAGCAAAAAAACGAAGAAAAAAAGAACGAAAAGAGCAGAGACGTAAAGATAGAGAAGAGAAAATGAGAGGCGTGTAAAAAAATGTATTATATTTTTTTAAAATACGAGCTAGCGGCTAGTTATCAGAGTGTGTAATTTTTCCACCATTTAAATTTTTTTACACGAGCTTCGTATGTGTGTTTTAAATTTTTATTGTTTTGTATTTTTTAAAAATACAAAACAAGAATATACTCGTAAAATTTATTTATTATTATCATATTATATCAAATATTTTAAAAATTTTATAAAAAAAGTGATATTATATGCAGATCATATAATATATAAAAAAATATACGTATCATACCAAGTACGAATAATACTTTTCGTACGCGTACATATATATTTAATAATATTATTTATTTAATAAAAAAGCAAAAAGAGACAGAGGCATCATGCGACGATAAAACATTTTACATTATGTACATCGTATTCTACTCCCTCTATCTGCTGTGTCACTCTACACATTTCTTACAAAACACACATGTACTGGAAAAGTTGTTTTATGCCAAAATTTTTCAAATTCCTCTTTCATTGCGTTGGCTATAAATTGACAAGGTACTAATTCTTCCGTATTTTCTGGATTACGAACCAGAAAATCTTCTTGCCTAATATCTAACGGTAAAAATCGCCATAAATCTTGAACATACTTATCATTGATACTTTGTATTATATCACCTTCTTTAATATTTTTCACAGCTTCTTTAACTTTATCTGGTATAACTCTTATAACTGGCTCTCCACTTTGACAATCTACTTTTATGCCTGGGGTTTTATCAAATGTATGTTGATACCAAGTTACTAAATTAGGATTACCTTTTTCAATTCGTTCAACATGTTTTTTACTAGTAGAAAGTTGATGATTTGATCCATACTTAGTCCATTTTGCATAATCATCTCCACCTATACCATTCTTTCCATTATTTTTATCATTATCATTATTGTTGTTGTTATTATTATTATTATTATTATTATCAATTGCACTACGGCTCATACTCTGAGCTGCCAAAGACCGTGCGCCACCAGTCGTTGTTGCTGTCGTGTTTGATATCGATGAGACATATCCAACTGTACTGGCACTGGAATTATTGCTGTCATATTTTACTACTTCAAAGCTATTTCCATCACGCATTCTATGCACTTTTAGTCCTTTTGGCTGCCTATTTGGCTCAATTGAAATGGTTTCCATAGTAGATGTACTATCTTTCTTGCCATCAGATTTTAATATTCCACTTAACATATCTGCTTCTCGTTTCAACTTGTTTATTGTGAAACTTGGTAGTAACTTCTTAATATCAGATTTACCCATAACTTTTGCATATTGTCGCAGACGTTTATATGATTCACTTGTTTTTACAAATTCACATTGCCAATATATTGCACCAGTCTCGATTTTTGGATCCAAAAGGAAAGATGTGATCATCCCAAGCTCTTGAAAAACATAATATGTATGTCGCTTCTTATCATCTCTACTTATCATTTTGTATTTATTTAATATATTGTTCTTTTCATTTGCATATTTACCATCTTTTAAATTCCAAGCAACGTTATACAATTTCAGTATTTGTGGCCACATTTTGTACAATTTATCTTTAATATGTCCTGGCATTTTTGGATTTGTAGGATTTGTACCTTTTGGTACCCGTTCAGTGAAAAACTGAATGTACAACGTTGTTACTTGCATGCATAATTGAAAGATCAAAGATTCAATTGGTGTCGTTCTACCGTGGTACTCTTTAATTATATCTAGTAAAACTTCCATGCCTTTATTGGTCAACGTAAATGCTTCCCTCGATACGGTGGCATGATCTGCTGCTAATGAAAATGCAATGTGAAAATAGCATAATGTATAATTCACGATTTTTTTAAACTTAATTTTACGCCGTGTTGAAAAGGAATATTTCGCATCTAGCGAAAGTTTTATAAAATTAAACGAATCATTGACATCGTCTTGCGTCAAAATTTGTTGATCTGTATTATTTTCAAACATATTTTTCCAATTGTCAATGCAAGGTTCATGATAAAATTTACATTTACTTGACAATCCTTCACATCTTTTTGTAATACTAGTTTCATCACAATATTCAATATTATGATCCTTTATCGATTTTAAAAATGGCAACATGATTGAATCTTTCATACATACTTCATGGTATTTTGGACCAGCATTTTTATCCGAATCTGGCAATTTTACATGATGTAAACGTCTTCTTAAAATAGAACGGTAGAGATTACTACATGCTTTTAATACATCTTTTGCCGCACTTGAAGTATTTTGTCCGTGTCTACTTAAGCTCAAGATGACGGAAAACCCACTATTAAATATTGTTGATTCTTTAGCCAACATTTTTAAATGCAAAATGCGAGTTTGTATTGCTTTACTTAACTCGAACCGGTGCTCTTCACTACATTTTGCATAACAAGTTAACCAACGACTTCCTAAACTCAGCATGATGCGACTGGATGTTTTTTCTGCAGCAGGATCCCATTCACTTTCTGTACTAGCATGTTTTGGTGGACGCCATGTACGTGCTACCATGACCTCAGTCATTGCATCTAATATGACAAATTTAGATATCCATTTCTCTTCATTTTTCACCATTCTTGTTGCGAAAAATAATTTTTGAAACCATGACGTGACATGTTTAAAATTATGTATCAAGACAGATTTAGTCGCACGACCAACTTTTTTCATTTTCGCCTCTCCAGCTTCATACAATCGCCAAGAACGATCCATTCGTAATCGAACACGTTGAAATTCTGCATATAATTCATATGGTGTTCCTTTTTGTTGGGTTGTTCCATCACTATCTTTCGGGTTTGTTAAATTGACTAATAAATTTTGTACCGGATTTAACTTTAACCATTTCTTCACTTGCCAATGAGGAGAGTCTTTCGACGGGTATGCATTGCAATGGTGTTCATTCAGCGCATTTGGCCGTTCAGGATTAAACCATTCTTCACATTCCGATGCGGGCTTATCACAAATGAAACAATAACATTTCATACATGTAATATGATTGCCTTTGAATATATTTTGCGGATGAAATTTATGCGTTTGACAATATTCTCGTTGGTGGGGAAATAATTGTTTTTCCATATTACTAGATACTAATTGTATCTCATCGTCAGAATCTTCAAATAATTCTGTACTTGCGTCGTTCGAACCGCTCGTAGTACTACCAGCAGCCGCATTCGTCTCGAGCTCACTTGGATCTCGAACTTCTTTTACATCTGGTAAGTTATCTACCTCACCAAAGCCTAATTTAGCTTCGGCCAATCGTACCTCTGGTTTTGCAAGGCGAAAGTAATCGCTTTCATTTTCCGCGGGGGGTTCCGTTACTTTCGCTTTTTTTTTTCTCCTTGACGTGGAAATATTACTTTTATTACTTGATTGTTTTCTTTTTACACCCATGATTATTTTAAATTCTTTTTATATATACTATAGCTACGTATTTAATTGAATTTGGTTGTGTGATGGAAGGAAATTTACAAAAGATAATTGTTGTTTCTGCGTAATATATATATATATATATTTATATATACCGTACCACTCTAAAAATGTATATCGCTCTTTTTAGAGATTTGTTATTTTTTCTTTAATAAGATAAGTTGTGATTGTACTTGATTGATATGACTTATATATATTTTGTTTGTTTTCTCCTTCATAGGTCTAATATATATAGGGCGTTTTTTTTTATTTGTAGCTCGTTTATGTATTCATTCAATTCTATGATAGAGAATAAAGGAGGAGAGGTATATCGATATATAAATTGGCAAAATGTGATGATGATTTGATGGATACCAGTACTATCGTTGTCTAGTGCTATCTAGGTGCTAGCTGAGCTAATGAATGACCAGTGTTAAACAAAAAATCTTTAATTAGCCGAGGAGGTAGTTTTTGTATCATTAGCTATACGAGTATAAAACCTTATTCAATAATGCAGCAGAAATATATATAGGATTATATGGAATAATTACACTACCAAGCGGGCAAGGTAGTGCAGAGGGACTTAGACTTTTTTTTTGTTGTTGTTATTGTAATTGTTCGTTACATTATTTTTTTGAAATGAATACCTGAAATAAACTTTATACAAATAATAATATCATATCCTGATACTGTATATTCAAATTAAAAGAAGTATTATACGTAATATGCACATACGTATATTATTAGAATATATTTCAGAGAAGAAGAATAGTAGATAGATATTATTTATATTAATTAATTATATCGTTATATATACGTACGTACATATATTACCTATCACAACAAGAACCATATAAGAACAAGAACAACGACAATTTCAACAACAAAAACAAAATATCATGCCAAAGAAAAAAAGTGAAGAAAAAAAAGAGGAGGAAGAAGAAAATAATGGTGAGGAAGAATATGTCATTGATACGGACCATGTTGATTATGGAAAATCATGTAGTATCGTATGGGTATTTTATTTGAAAAACATATTAGAATATTGCCAACCGAAACAATTAGTAAATAATACAACGGTGTGTAAGAAATGGAAGAAATCTGTAGATACATTTGACTCAATATTTTCTACTTTTGTACAGTCGAGTTTTACCTCATCATTTTTACCACCTTTACCATCCGTTAGTTCCAATAGGGAAATGATAGCTCACTTGTATAATGGTAGCTTCGAAATGAGTGAAAGGGAACGTAAAGAGAAAGCTATATATTTAAGATTGACCACTAACCAAGCAAAACAATTCAATGCATGGAAAGATGAAGTTGTCGATAGCGTTGAAACACTTGTTCCAAAAGCGTATTTACCATGGGAAACAGTTGATGAAGCAGCTGAGCCAGATGCTACAAAAATACATTTTCAATTATTTGGAAGATATTGTTTAGTCACAATTCGCAATGAAGTTGCATCTCGTATAGGTTGTTCAAATTGCCAAATGAAATTTTGGAATGATTTATTAACGATGGATGATTCAGATCAGGAAGAGGAAGAGGAGGAAGAATATGATTCAGAAGATGAGGACGAGGATGAACTTATATCAGAATTTATTATTGATGGATCTGATTATGATAAATATAATCATTGGAAAAAAAAACATGCAACTAAACGTATCAATGAAAATAGTTGTCTACCAAGTGGTACTTATAGCGGTACAGTTGTATATA
>JACLAC010010552.1_pt1 | contig 23570 bp, 25 predicted proteins | sample 8027881 | NCBI WGS metagenome assembly JACLAC01 (sample SAMN15725517, study PRJNA655200) | protist metagenome | isolation source: fluorescence activated cell sorting (FACS) single amplified genomes of... | place: Spain: Blaines Bay Microbial Observatory, Mediterranean Sea | collected 2016-01-19 | reverse complement strand
ATGCCGATGGTGCAATGGGCATTGCCAGCTCCTCTAATGGTTTTCTCGCAAAGAATGTACGTTTCATAGGGCGGGCGGCTCACGCCGGCGGCGCGCCTGAAAAGGGGGTCAATGCCCTCAGCGCGGCAACCCTGGCACTCAGCGCAATCAATGCCCAGCGTGAGACCTTTAGAGACCAGGACTGCGTACGGGTTCACCCGATTATTAGCAAGGGCGGAGACTTGGTTAATATCATACCGGCAGAAGTGCGCATGGAAACCTATGTCAGGGCGCGCACCACCGAGGCTATGCTCGATGCCGCGCACAAGGTCGACAGGGCACTGAAGGGAGCGGCAATGGCCCTGGGCTGTTCGGTGGAGATTGAAACCGTACCCGGCTACCTGCCTTTGAATAATGACCCCGGGTTGGGGGAAATCTTTAAGGAAAATGCGGCCAGCATATTCGGCTTGGAGCAATACCGCGACTATCCGCACAGTGGCGGTTCGACCGATGCTGGGGACCTCAGCCAGATCATGCCCGTTTTGCATCCGGCTATGACCGGGGCCAGCGGCACAATCCACGGCACCGATTGGACGATCGCTGACCCTGCTGCCGGATATCTGGCCCCGGCTAAAACCATGGCAATGATGGCCGTTGACTTATTGTATGGCGATGCGGCAGCGGCGCATAAAATCCTTAGGGCCTGCAAGCCGAATATGAGTAAGGACGAATATCTGAAGCAACAGAAAGCGATCTTTCGTCAAGAACTTTACGATGGGGCAAACCAGGAGACACGAAAATTATGAAATTGGGTATCGTTACATATAATATCGCTCGCGATTGGGATCTCGAAACGCTCATCGCTAATTGCGAAGAAACCGGATTTGCAGGAGTTGAACTGCGCACAACACATGCACATGGCGTCGAAGTCGAACTGAGTGCGGACGAGAGGGCCAGAGTGCGCGATCGCTTTGCAGATTCGGCGGTAGAATTGGTGGGCCTGGGTAGCGCTTTCGAATACGATGCGGTCGACCCTATTGAAGTGCAACAGCATATTGAAGGCACCAAGGATTACGTCCGTCTAGCGCATGATCTCGGCGTAGGGGGGGTTAAAGTGCGACCGAACAAAGTACATGTAGATGAGGGCGTCGACATAGAAAAAACCCTGGAGCAGATCGGGGTAAGCTTGGCCGAGTGTGGTGAATTCGCTCGCGATCTCGGTGTTCAAATACGCCTGGAGGTGCACGGCCGTACCACTTCCGACCCAGCCAATATCCGCAAGATCATCGACTATGCCAACCACGACAATGTGTTTGTATGCTGGAACTCGAATATGGGCGACTTGGTCGAAGGTTCAATCGATGCAAGTTTTGCTTCTTTGCAGGAATCCATTCGGCTGGTTCATATCAACGAATTGTGGAGTGACTATCCCTGGCACCGACTCTTTGAACTTTTGCACAAAAGCGGTTACGACGGGTATTGCCTCGCCGAGATACCCGCCAGCGATGATGCGGTCCGTCTGATGCGTTATTATCGGGCCTTGTGGCAGTCTTTGGCCGGGATCTAGCGAGTAGACTATGCCCGAGATCGCTTATGTCAATGGCGCATTTTTACCACTATTGGAGGCCGTAGTATCGGTCGAGGATCGGGGCTACCAGTTCGCAGATGGCGTCTATGAGGTCATCGCGACTTATGGAGGCCGACCCTATGCCGTAGAGCCCCATATGACCCGTTTGCAGAGCAGTCTCGAAGCGTTGCGCCTGCCCCTGGAAATCGGCGCCTATGGCTTGAGGGACAAATTATCGGAAGGCCTTGCGCGCAGTGGTTTTCCCGAGACGTTGATTTACATTCAAGTGACGCGCGGAGTCGCTGCCAGACGCCATGAATTTCCGGCCAAACCGGTCGAGCCGACGGTGGTGATGACCTTCAAGGAATTGTATAGAATACCGCCAAAGCTTTATCGCGAAGGCGTCGAAGTCATCACCGTTCCGGATCTACGTTGGCAGCGTTGTGATATCAAAAGTATTTCTTTATTGCCCAACATTCTGGCTAAGCAAGAGGCTGCGCAGGCAGGTGCTTTTGAAGCCCTATTGGTTAACGCAGAAGGGCAGATTACAGAAGGTGCTTCAACCAGTGCATTCTGTGTGCGGTCGGGCTGTATCCATACCACCCCTACCGGACCTCATATACTGCCTAGTATCACGCGCAGTGTGTTGTTGGATTTGGCCCGAGAGCTTGAGATCAAACTCTACGAGCATTTTTCTAGCGTCGACGAGTTCTGTGCCTCCGATGAGGTTTTCCTAGCGGGAACGACGACCGAAGCGATGCCGGTAGTCAGCATTGATGGCCAGCGGATTGGCTCGGGCGATCCGGGACCGATCGCACAGAAGTTGCGGGCCGCATTTATGCACAAGGTAGGAATGGATTAGCTGGGTTCGTAATTTTGACTATGCGGAGGGCGGCCGATGGCCGCCCTTTTTTGTTGCAAGTCATTTCCGTTCGGTTGGTTATGTTGATTTTATGCATCGTGTTGTGCCTGTATCGTTTTGATCTAGGGGCATATTGAGTGGATGTGGCGAAGATTCACGCTATGGATACGGGTAGTATTTGCCGTCTGTCTGGACAGAATGAATTTACGCATCGGTGGGAACAGCATAATCTTGAATTGGGTGAGTTCGACTTGGTCGAATGCGCCGTGGGGGTGGTGCAAGAACCTCGCCCGGTGCGTCCGCTTGCGGTAGAGGGCGATGGGCAGAATGGAATCGGCGTGGGCCGATACTATAGCCTTCCAACGGCCAAGTTCGCTTCTACACCTAATATACCGGGGCCAAAATACATCGCTGGGGCAACGCCTATCGCGCGGAGCTACAACGATAGATGCCACCGAGTAATCGTCGCTGACGGGCAAAAACAGCGTCCACAGGCAAAAGCAAGGTCAAAAGAAGCCCCAAGCCATAAGTGAAATAATAGCCAACCCGACGCATGTAAATCGCGTTGGCGACAATATGGAACTCAAGATTGAGGTGAGGCAAAAAGAGGTTCAGCTTGGCAGGGATGAAATGTATGTTGATGGAGTTCTGGGCCAAATTTTCCTGAAAATTAGGCCCGATGAAGGCGGCTCGATGCTCAATGTTTGTGCTCGACGGAATCCCAAGACGGGTGAGATGGCCCTGCAGATGCGGCGAGGGCAAAGGCGCACTGTTGTAAAAGGCAAAGACGGCATGTGGCGACAAGTAAAATAGCTAGATAATTGTAATCGGCTAAGCTTTAGTGAGCCCGTAGTTTGAATCTATTCACAAAAAGGGAGAGGCATGCAAATCGCCCCTCCCTTTTTGCCGAACAGCTCTGTTGCTTAATGAATGACGACCATCTTGGTTTCGGTCATTTCCTGCACGGCGTATTTGGGGCCTTCCTTGCCCATGCCGCTTTCCTTTAGTCCGCCATAGGGCATCATATCGGCGCGCCACTGCGTGCCCCAGTTTACGTGGATATTACCCGAATCAACCTGCTGCGCGAATTTGAGTGCCCAGTTGAGATTTTCGGTAAAAATGGCTGCGCTCAAGCCGTAGTGGGTGTCGTTGGCCATGGCGATCGCTTCATCAATGCCTGCGACTCGGCTTACGCCGAGAGCTGGACCAAAAATCTCATCGCAGGAGACTTTCATATCGGGGGCGACATCGGCGAGGATAGTCGGTGCGTACATGGTGCCTTCGCGGCTGCCGCCAGTGACAATATTAGCGCCTGAGGAGACGGCTTCCTGAACCCAGGCCTCAACGCGTTCGGCGTCTTGTGCGCGGATCATTGGCCCCATCTTGACGCCTTCGTCTAGTGGGTTACCGGTCGTCAATGCCTCTACGGCCGGCTTCAGTGCGTCGATGAAATCGCCGTAGATTTCCTGGCTTGCAAAAACCCGCTGTGTCGATATGCAGACTTGCCCGGCATTGGCGAAGCCCGAAGAAGCGGTGGCGGCAGCGACTTTTTCGAGATCGGCGTCGGGCATGATGATAAGCGGTGCGTTGGAGCCGAGTTCCATCGTCACTTTTTTTAAGCCGGCAACCTGACAGATATGCTCGCCGACATCCCGGCTGCCGGTGAAGCTGATCTTGCGGACAATGGGACTCGAACTGATCGCGTCGCCGATCACTCCGCCGGAACCTGTGACGCATTGGATCGCTTCGGGCGGCAAACCGGCATCGATAAATATCTCAGTCAGTTTCAAAGCCGAAAGGGGCGTGTCGCTGGCGGGTTTAATGATGACGGCATTGCCCGCAGCGAGGGCAGGGCCGACTTTGTGGCAGACGAGGTTGAGCGGAAAGTTAAAAGGGGTGATGGCGGCCACTACACCGCAGGGAACTCTCAAGGTAAAACCGAATTTGCCCGCTCCGGCGGATGAGCCGCTCAAGTCCAGGGTTTCACCGGTTAGACGTTTGGCTTCCTCGGCGGACAGGACGATGGTTTCCGCTGCCCGAGCGGCCTCGCCCATACCCTCTGCAATGATTTTGCCCTCTTCAAGGGTGATGGTTCGGCCAAGGTCATCGAGCCGTTCGAGCATGAGATCAGCTGCGCGGTGGATGATCTGATAGCGTTCGTATGCGCTCAAAGCGGCCATGGCTTTGGCCCCTCGTTCGGCTGAGGCGATGGCGGTCTCGACATCTGAGGGTTCGGCGCGGGGCACGGTGTCAATCACCGAACCGTCGAAGGGGTTCGTCACGTCTATGGCGTGCGGTTTGTCGACCCATTTACCTGCGATATACATCTTCATGCTCATGTTCCTCGTTTGGGGTGATGGCCGTCTTTTTACAAAATAGTCGGGCTTCGGCGCCTGTCAAGAATGCCTAATCGTCAATATCCATCGCGCAGCGAAATCCCTGTAACTCGGTTTTTACGTGTGGGGCGCCGTAGAGGCGGGTTGCAATGCGCACGTGGTATTTATCCGATCCGTAAGACCCACCCTTTATCACCTTGTTGCGGCCCGATTGTGGTCCGAGCGGATCCTGGGCCCCTTTGGTCTTGTTGAAATATCCAAGATCTAACCAATCATTCACCCATTCCTCGGCGTTGCCGGCCATATCCATGACACCGAAAGGGCTTATACCATCGGGAAACGAACCTACATCTGCAGAGTGGCGATAACCATCGAGATCCAGTCCGGCTATGGGCCGATAGCTGGCGCGCCAGATGCCCTCGGCGTCGGGCTCGTCGTTGCCCCAGGGATATTTGCGGTAGACTGTGCCGGCCCCACGTGCGGCATATTCCCATTCCGCTTCGGTCGGTAGGCGTTTTCCAGCCCATTTGCAGTAGGCGTAGGCGTCAAACCAGTTGAGCCCAACGGCCGGTTGTTGATCACCGGCGAGTTCCTCGACAAGATAGCGCTGGCTATGGTCCAGATTGTCGGGTTGATCTGGATGGTCGGCGCTGCGGTCTCCCGACTCTAAGAAGCGGCGGTAGAGAGCGTTGGTCGTTTCGAATTTATCGATATAAAAACGGCTGATTTTGACTTGATGCACGGGACCTTCGGAAAGGTAGTTGATATAATTATTTTTTTCCATGTTCTCCACATCTTCAGGGCGCCCACCCATGGCGAACTCGCCCGACTCGATCAGCAGCATGGTCGCGCCGTCCTCACCGGTAATAACGTTGCCCGGTTCGCCGCCACAGTGGACCAGCAGTAGACAAAGGGGCCAGAGCAGAAGATGTCTGGAGAGAAAAGATGGGTGAATCATAGATCTTGCGACTCCTTATTGCAGGTGGTTGAACGGGCATAAACTACGGACTTCGAATATAACGTCTCACCAGGCCATGAGTTCGCTCTATAATTTAGCGGCTGTTGAATAAACAGCTGCCTAGCCTGTTGGTGTAAGGCAATTTCTGACCTTCGGCGTCTACTAGGTCTCGTGCAACGGACTGTTTTTGCGTCGACAAACTAACGACTACCAGAGCTACGGCTGCAAAGGGCACCGCAAGCAAGTCCGCCGGCATGTCCGGGGCCGTAAATGTCAATATCTGCCAGGCAAAAAGCCCGGCAATTATGGAGGCTAAAGCTCCATAGTCGTTGCTGCGGGGCCACCACAAGCCTGCGGTCAGCGGAACGAAGAGCGAGGCGAGCAGGACGGACCAAGAATTGACCATCAGATCGTATACCGATGATGTTTGGAGGGCGATCGCCAAGGAAAAAATGCCCAAGCCGAGTACTGATAGACGGGTCAGGCGCAGCGATAGTCGTTCGTCGGCATTGGGTTTAAAGTAGTGTAACAGATCCCAGCCGATCACGCTGGCTGGGGCGAGTAAGGCGCTGTCGGCACTCGATAACAGAGCAGATACTAATGCACCCATAAACAGTACCAAGGCGAGATCCGGCAGGTATTTTACGGCCAAGGACATCATAATCAGATCCGGATCCGCCAAACCCGGTAAAACTATGGCTCCGGCCATGCCGAGAAAGACCGGCAGCAGGCCGACGGTAATGTAGAGCAAGCCGGCTAGGTATGCGCTGCGGTAGGCAATTTTCTCATCGCGGCTCGAGAGGCTGCGTTGTATTAGATCCTGCCCGGCCAAGTTGCCCAGGCCGATCACCAGCCAGTCTCGGGCATAACTAAACCAACTGGCGGAATCTCCCTGCTGTGGAAAAAAATCAAATCGGTGAGAGGGAATTTGCGCAACAATAGCCGTCCAACCGCCCATATCGCTGATGAGTATAGGGGTCAGAATAAAGAGGCCGAGGATCAGGATGACGACTTGCACCAAATCGGTCAGGGTTACGGCCCACATGCCACCTGCCCAGGTATAGACGAGTACAATGGCTGCGGCAATGCAAATTCCGGTAAAAGGCTCAATGCCCGTCAGCGTCTGTAGGATGCGGCCGAAAGCGACCAATAAAGATCCGACCCAGCCCACATAGGCGGGTATAGTACACAAACTGGCCAATAAGCCGGCCCGGGGACCGAAGCGACTGGTGAAAAATGAAGCTATCGTCATCAGGCCCATCCGTCGCATGAGGCGGACATAAAAAAGCCCGGCCAGGAAAAGACATAGGGCTGCGCCAAAGGGGTCGGCCACGACTGCCAGCAGGCCACCTTTATAGGCCGCGCTCGCGGCGCCAATGCATATCCCGCCACCAAACCAAGTTGCCGCTAAAGTGGCCGTGCACAACAGTAGGGAAAGGCGTTTGCCGGCGACGATGAAGTCGGCAGATCCCTTTACGCGCCGACTGGCATAGAGGCCGATGCCAATCATGAGCAATAAATAAAATCCCAGGCCGGCAAGGACCAGTGGATTAGCCATGAGGTACTCTCTTCAAATGGGTAAAAATGTGAATATAGACCTTCTAATTAGATAGCAAAAGTAGGTGGTATGAAAGTGTCGCGTCGGGAAAATGGCGAATCCAGCCAATGTAATTGGCGAGGTAGGCCAGAACTGAAGTAACCAATCTTGTAATGTAATACGTGTAACTAATTGTACAGGAATATATTAATCCGAAGTAACCATCTCAGCAATGCTGCGGCACGCCACTTGCACGGTGGGGTATAGCATCGTATTATGGCCTTATTAAAGGAAAAGGAGCGTAGATAATGGCAAAGGGAGTTTTTACACGAATCAGTGATATTCTCAAATCCAATCTCAACGAGATGCTTGACCGGGCCGAAGAGCCTGACAAAATGATTCGCCAGATGATTCGGGATATGGAAGAGGCCGTGAATAAAGCTACGGCTTCGGTGGGTACTGCGGTTGCCAATCACAAGCGGCTTGAACGCCAATATAATGAAAAGCAGAACCAGGCCGGAGAATGGCAGCGCAAAGCCGAACGGGCGGTAGAAACTGGTGAGGACGATTTGGCGCGCCGGGCATTAGAGCGCAAGACGATGTTCAGCAAGGCATCCGAAGATTTAGGGCCGGTCGTCGAAGAGAGCAAGCAGACGGCCGAGCAGCTGCGCGAGCAATTGCGTGAGCTCAAAACCAAGCTTGAAGAAGCACGAAACCGCCAGGGTGCTCTTGTTGCCCGTCATCAGGCGGCTGAAGCGCGCAAACGCCTGGCCCAGAGCATTTCTGGCTTGGGCAAGGATGCCTTCTCCAGCTTCGAACGCTTTGAACAGCGGGTTGAGGCGAGTGAGGCAGAGGCATCTGCTCACGGTGATATCTCTGGTGAGATGGAGGATATCGAAAAACAGATCCAGAAAATCGATACCAATCGGAGCGTGGACGACGAACTGAAGGCTTTAAAAGCAAAGTTGAAGGAAGATGGGCAGTAACAAAACCCGCAGTCGTTGCAGCGGGCTCTATAAGGTGGCGATGGACTTTGCAGGCATCAATTCTATCGAGGATGCGAAAATCAAGGTAAGTAGTGCTATGGAAGGCGGATTCAAACGAATGGGCGCCCTTTTTTTAAAAGTGTTGGCGGTGCCGCTGGTGCCGGTGGGATTGGGCATGATGTTTTACGGGCTATTTCAGATCCTCGATCGGAATGAACGTAGCCCAGTCTATTCGGATGGAGCAATCGTGCCTTTTGCCGTGGGAGTTTCGCAAATCATTTTCGGTAGTATGCTCTGGCTAATATCTAAAAAACTTGATGCTGCTGCGCACATAGTGCGCTACCGCAGGCAGCAAAATCGGGTCGTGCGTTTGGCGCAGCAACGCGGTGGTCGCCTAACAGTCACCGAAGCCGCCGCCGATACGGCGCTGACGGTGGAAGAGGTGGGTGATATTCTCAAGCGGATGGCTGATGGTGGCTTTGTCGAGGTCGAGATAACGGATTCTGGCATGATGGTCTACCGCTTTCCAGAAGTGCTCTCTGCCCACGAGAAACAATGGAGTCGAGGCCTAGAGAGCGCCTGAACGGGATCGCAGCAGGGATTTAAGCTGGATGTTGCAGATTTCGATTGGAATTAGCCTGATCATCTTGTGCGGCGGTGTCGTCAACTGGGTCAATATGTTCTGCGAAAGTCGCTATTCGCGAAATACAAAGGACCGCGGGGAAGAAGATCAACTGGGGATGCCGCTTGACGCTATTGACCATCGGTTGACTGAGGTGCAGGATGTGATGATCGCCCTCAGTGAGAAAATCGACCGCATTGAGGAGAGGGGAAGAATCTAGTCATGGGTAGGCTCGCTGCTAAGGCTCCAGTAGTGGCGGTTGTCTTGGCGGGCATTGTTGCAATCGGCATAATCGATAACGATTGACGGTATTGCTTTGGGAGCGTATGCGATTTGTCTGCTACTGGATTATCTCAAACTGAAAGCGACCGTATCGGGAGAAAAAAGTATCCCGGAGGACGAAATGCGGAACCGATTGAGCGAGATTGATCGGCGGATGACAGATGTGCAAGACGTGATGATTGGGCTCAGTGAAAAAATCGACTGCCTGGATATGGGTGAGAAACGCGATATGAAGTAAGGGGAATACGATAAAGTCAGGTGCAAATACGGAAATCTCGGCTGGAGTAGCGCTTGTCATATACGGGGTCGCGCTAGTGAAGCATGTTCATGAGCGATTCGAAAAAGGGGCTCGGGCCATGCGTAGGCCGAACAACACCAGCGCTGTATTAAGCAACCTACCCCAATCCGCCCAGTCGATAGACTAGATAAACTCGAACGACAAGATCGCATGCAGCGAGGGTAAGCCTTTGACCGAGCAGACCGAGACGAACGCAGGTTGTGTAGTCGCCTGGCACCGGCAGGTGGCAAAAGCGATGCAGGCAGAGCAATGGGCAGCGGCGCTGACGCTCTGCAAAAATGGTATAGCAGAGCATTCGGGCGATGCTGAGTTGTATCATCAAATGGGATTGTGCCAAATGCAATTAGGGCGTCCCAATGATGCGGAAAACGCTTGGCGCGCGAGCGCTGTTGCGGGTCATTTGGACAGTCGTTTTCAACTCGGCTTATTGGCTTTGCGCCAAGGCTCGCGGAGACCTGAAGACAGCAAGAAGGCCATCGAGTATTTCGAGTCGATATTGCAGGAGGTCGAACGGGGGGCCGAATACGAAGGACTCGATCGCGTGTATTTTGCCTTGGGTGGCCAATATGCCGACGATCCACAGAAGCGGACGGAAGCGGTGAAAGCCTATCGGCTTGGTTTGGCGGCCAATCCGTTATCGGCGGTGGGACACAACAATCTCGGTCAGCTGCTATTGAAAAAAGGCCAGGTGTTGGGGGCTTTGGGCGAATTCAAGGTCGCGATCCAACTCGACCCCAACCTCAGTTCGGCTTATGCCAACCTCGCTCGTTTGTTACTTCGACATATTAACCCCATGGAATTAGAGCAAGAATACCAGCATATTTTGGTGGAATTTGAGGAAGGTGCACCCCAAGTCCTCGCACTTTTATCGCTTGAGATGGTTGAGTTGGGCAAGGAGCAGGTTTACGAGGGATTCTATACCAAGGGGCATAGAATCAAAAACCTGATGGGTATAATCGGTAGTCGGATGCGAGGACTGGGGCGCAAGGCCGAAGGAAGTTTGCAGGAAGAATTGAATAGCTTGTGCGGCGAATGCGAGGCGCTCTATGACGAGTGGGTGGGTTTTCTTTCGGCCACGAAGACGGAGAAGATTCGTCCGGGTGTCATCGAACCGGATCGCTTAGCGCGTCGCGTCGCAGAATTGGTCCGCAGTCAGCCCTGGAAGTCCGAAATTCAAGTGCGCGTCCAGGACGGAGTGCCCCGCATAGAGGCCGACGAGAGAATGCTGCGCGAGGCGATGGTAAATCTCTGCCTTAATGCCCTGGAAGTCCTCGAAGAGGGCAGTGGTGGGCAAGTCGTTATCGGCGTCGGCTACGACCAGGAAGGCGCGCAGGTCTACTTAGAGGTCGAAGATGACGGGCCGGGAATTGACGACGAATATATCAAATTGATTTTTGAACCGGGCTTTTCTACTCGAGAACGGGGCAATGGGTATGGTTTAAGCATTGCCCGCCGAATTGCCCAAGCTCACCATGGCGCATTGCGAGTCAAGAGTAGAACGGGACACGGGACGGTATTTCGGCTTGATTTGCCCGTTATTTTTACCACCGACGAAAACTAAGATTAGCTCGCATATTTGAAGGCACAACATGGCAACAAAAAAGCATAAATCCGTTTTGATCGCAGACGATCAACAGGAATTGCGCGATCTGTTGGCGGAGAAACTGCGCGCTCTGGGCAAGGAGGTGATTTCCTTTTCAAATGGGCGCCGTTTGTTGGGACACCTTAAAGCGGGCCCCGAGGATGTCGAACTCGTGGTGTTGGATTTGGATTTTGGCGCCGGCGAGCCCGGTGGTATCGAGATATTGAAAGATATCAAAGCTAGATGCACAGACTTACCGGTCATCATTTTGACCGGTAAGGGCAGTGTTGACGCGGCAGTTGAGGCAGTGCAGTTCGGCGCAGCTGATTTTATCGAGAAAGACCTCTATGTCGAAGACAAGCTCGAACTTGGCATGGAGAAGGTCGAACGCATGTTAGCGGTGTTGCGGGAGAATGCTCGGCTCAAAGCCGAAAATGAGGCATTAGGGCGCGAAAATACCTTTTATCGGACCGAACATGGCCAGCGCTATCGCATGGTTGGCGCCAGTCCGTTGATCGAAAGATTGCTCGAACAGGTCGATCAAGTGGCATCAATTCCCCGGCCGGTTTTGATATGCGGAGAGCGCGGTACGGGCAAAGAACTCATTGCCGCCGCGCTGCATTATGGCGGGAACCGCAGGGATAGAGCCTTTGTTAAACTGAATTGCGCGGCACTGTCGGATACGCTTTTGCAGAGCGAGCTATTTGGACATGAGAAGGGTGCTTTTACGGGTGCGGCTGAAATGAGGCAGGGCCGGTTCGAATCTGCCGATGGTGGCACGCTCTTTCTCGATGAGATCGGCAATACTTCGCTCGATTTTCAAAAAAACGTGCTGCGGGTTATTGAGTACCAAGAATTCGAACGCACTGGCGGTTCGCAGACCATCCAGGTAGATGTCCGGGTGGTGGCAGCGACTAATGCCGATTTGGAAAGGGAAATCAAGGAGGGCCGGTTTCGCGCCGATCTATACGACCGCCTACGGTTTAGTGTAATGCAGTTGCCTACGTTGCGGGAGCGTCTGGAAGATATCCAACCCTTAGTCGATTATTTTACCGGGCAAATTTGCGATGAAGTGCCCTCAATAAAAAGGCGAATATTCTCGCCGAGTGCATTAGCGACGTTACAAAACTATTCTTGGCCCGGCAACGTACGCGAGCTCAAATTTGCCGTCGAAAGGGCGCTGTGTGTTGCGCGTGATGACGAGGTCGATATTGTGGATTTGCCGCATGAAGTGCGCGGCGACGGGCGGATTTCACTACCGGACAGCGGCGATTTTGATGAGCAGATTGACGGGGTCGCTAGGGGCTTGTTGATGCGCGCCTTAGAACAGACCCAAAACAGCCAAAAGGAAGCCGCGGAACAATTGGGATTGAGCTATGATCGCTTTCGCCACCTCTTGCGCAAGCACGAAATTATTGGCAGATAACAAAATCTGTATGGCCTTGGTTCCCTGCTCTTCTGATGTGCCCTATGATATTCTGAATTCTTTTAAGACTTGGCATTATGGTTTTTGTCAGAGGTGCAATGGCCCCCGGTAAAATAGTTGCCGGATTATGTGTTGGACTTGTTTTGGCACTGACGGCTGTTCCTTCAAGCCTCGGTGCCTTCGAAGGCAAGTCGCTAAGGCTTGATGGCGTTGACGACTTCGTTGAAACGCCGCAGGGTCCAGGATTGCATTGGGGGCGCGAACTGACCTTTACCGGTTGGTTTCTTGTCGATGATTTAGCTAACGAGTCAGAGGGTTGGCAAAATATGTTTTGGAAGGGGATGCTCCGGATCGTGCTCCTTACAATGCGCGAGAGTACAGTCTTAGACTCTATGGCGCGGGTCTTACCCTGCTCGAGGCGACCCCTGAGGGCCCAAAAGAAATCGGTAACCTTTCACTGCCGACGGATACGGATATCATCCGGGCCGGAGAATGGCATCATTTTGCCGCCATTGTCAGCGCTTCTCGAAACCAAATGCAGTTGTATGTCAACGGGCTATTGCAAGTCAGCAGGCCGTTCGATCCCAAGGGTGTGGCCGAGACCTCCGCCCCACTGCAATTCGGCCGTGTTGCGAGGCGCGACTATTTCGGCGGAAGACTTGATGAAGTGCAATTGTGGAATCGCGCGCTATCCCGTGCCGAAATTGACAATAGCATGAGCAGCATCGGCGGGTTGGCGCCGGGGTTGGTAGCCTATTACGATTTTAATGAATTGGACACCAGTCGAATGGTGCCCGATCGCTCCGGCAATGGTCACCGACTCTATTTGCGCAACGGCGCCCGCATCGCGAATCCGGAAATACGTGTGCCGCCCATTGCCGATGCCGGCCCCAATGGATCGGGTGGGATATTCGTCCGCGCGCTGAGTCTCAATGGTGGTGGCGATTACCTAGAGGTGCCCGCGGCCGTCAGTTTGCACTTGCAGGGCGAGATGACGATCGAAGCGTGGATTCGGCCCGAGAATATTGTAGCCGCGTCGCAGGGCATTTTTATAGAGGGCATCGGCACTGGCCCTATATTGGGCTCCGATCGGCAAAATCGTTCACAGTTGAACCGCAGCGGAGCCCTGCATCTGATATCGACCCCGAAAGACCATGCAGCGCAACTCAAACTACAGACGCGTGACAATAGTATCCACACGGGCCAGTGGCAGCATTTCGCCGTCGTAGTTAGTGGTCGCGATGACCTTTTTAGGTGCCGGCATCGCACTAAGAATCGGTACCGATTTTGAGGCCGCGGATTTCGCTGGGCAAATAGATGAAATAAGAGTCTGGAACCGCGGCTTGTCGCCGATCGAAATCGAGCGATATAGGCGGCAAAGACTGCGCGGAATTGAAGAGGGATTACTGGTTTATTATTCTTTCGACAGCGTTGATGAGGGACGGGTTGTCGCCGATTTATCTAGGTATGGTCACGATGGTTTGTTGCGCGGGGATGCGCATGCCGCTTCAGCGCACGCGGTGCAACTCGCCGCCACCGAACTCATTCAAGGCAAAGCGGCAGATCTGCTTATCCTCGCTTTGCGTCATCGCGATTCCAGCGTGCGTCGCCATGCAGCCCAGGCGTTGGATAAGGTAGCCCGATCGGATTTCAATAGGGTCATGGCTGTTGCGTTACAGCACCACGATACACAGGTACGGCACCGAGCCGACGAGTCCTTAGCAGATGCAGATCTGGTTGGTTTGCGGGAGGGTACCCGTGACCACGCGTTGGTAATGGTACTCAATCATTGGGATGCCGCTGTTCGACCCAGCGCAGTCGATGCATTGGGACGACTAACGCTGGCCGACGCCACCGAAGCGATGAAAGTCGCAGTAGGCCACCGCGATACCGTGGTTCAGCGACGGGCGACCGATTTTTTGGGTCGTGATGAATTAGCCTCGGTAGCAGTCGAATTAGCGCCACCGGACGGTCCTGTTGGGCTGGCGGATAGGCAAGTGGCAGAGGGGCAGTTGGTCCCAGAAGATTATAGTGGTTGGTAAAGGCGTTGGGATCTGGCCCTGACGAATTACTGGAATCTTGAGCCAGAAGGTCTTATGGGGCGATATAATCGAGTCGAAGGCGGGTATTTGCCTTGGTTTTTGCCACGGGTCTATCACCGGGGGTCTGGCTTGGCCAAGTATGGCGAAGTCGGCTACAGTTTGGGCCAACGGCAATATAGCTATCGGGCTGGGGTTGAAGGCTTTTCCTTCTTCAAACTCGCTAATGCCAACGGCAACCTAGTGAGCGTTGGCGGCGAATTGCATGATCTGACCGATAGCCAAGATGGTTGGTTGATCACCGAGGAGGAGAATAGCCTGGATGCGGCGATGTTCCGCCGCGATTATCGCGATTATTATCGTCGTTCCGGCTGGAGCATCTATGTCGGGCACAATTTTGGCGGTAATTTAAACGCGACTGGACGTTATAGTTGGGAGGGGTGTGCTTCGCTGGCCAATGGCGTCGACTGGGTGGCCTTTAGCAATCGCTTTGGTCGCGCCGCCTTCAGACCGAATCCAAGGGTCGATAAGGTGCAGATTCGCAGGTTGCGCGCCGATATTCAGCTCGATATGCGCGCTAATCGCTCCGAGTTGGGTCGGGGCTGGTTTGCGAATGCGATGTTTGATCCGGCGGGTGGTGTGCTCGGTGGCGACGCGGAATATAAGCGTTAATTAGGTGATTTACGGCGCTATCAGACGCTAGGACGGGGGACGCGCGCCGATGTGCGGCTCAGGCTCGGAATGGCAAAGGGCTCATTACCAAGCCAGTATCTCTACGATTTAGGCGGTCTTTCGACATTGCGGGGCTAAGGGTTTAAGCAATTTACCGGTGACCGGATGGTGCTCTTCAATGTCGAGTATTGGATTGACGCCGATGCATACTGGCACCGGGGGCAATGCTCATGGACGACCTATCGATGGGCATTTTTGTCGACGTAGGTTCGGCTTGGTTCGCCGCAGACGCGCAAAATCCGCACGACCGTAGTGATTATCTGGGCAGCCGACCGAGCCTGATTGAGCGCCACATGGATCTGAAGAAGAGTTTTGATTTTGGCCTCCAATTAGGCAATAGTCGGTTGAATATCGCCAAAGCGTTGGATGGCGTCGGTCGGGGGTGGGAATTTTTCGCCCGTTTTGGCCGTACATTCTAAGCGCGGATCTGGTGGTCTGCACGCGAGGTTTCTCCACCCGGCGATTGCCATTTTATCGGTTCGGACATCCAAGTTAGCGTATTGACAGCGAAGACCCTCCCGATATATTAGCGGCTAGGGGCAATGACCACTAAGCGGGCAGGGGCGCATGGATAAAGTTTTTAAAGTCGAGACTACGCTTTCCCACGGGCTGGCCGAACTATATGCTGCCCTTGAAGAGGAATTCAACCGCAAGAGCAGTATTCCCTTGTCGGACGTTAATCGCACTTTACTGCAAACGGGTTTGATCCACCACCTTGCGATGATGAACGGCTTGGGGTTAATTGAACCCGATAAAGCGGCAAGGTTGGATGAGCTGATGGACGAAGTCGCGAAGGATACCATTCTCTGGGAAGTGTTACAGATGGTTCGTACTTATTGGCGCGATTGCGGTGGGGGCAGCCAGGGCGGATCGGTTGATTTAAAGGCATGAACTTCGATAAACAATGAGGCTATCCGGTAGAATTTGGACTTGTATGTGGAATCCCGCTGGCAATTGCTTGGTAGATGCCCTTCTGTTTTGCCGCGTGCCACCCCTCTGGCAATACCCGTTAGCTACGTTTCCAAAGAAGTGGATCTGAACAGTAAAATTCAATGGTTACAGGAGTGCATAAAGTATTGTATAGGTTACAGTTCAGTGCAGTGGCTACCAGGTTGACAATGAGTGCGGCCTCAAGTATATTGATTGCAAAATGTGCTAAGATTAGGCGCACATTTTGCTCCGAATGTGTGGGAGCAAAATCTTCGGTATGAACAGTGCTTTTAGTGATATCGTTCTCGATCATTACCGTAACCCCCGGAATGCGGGGCAAATTGACGACGCCAATGCCTGCGGCCGAGCCGAAAATGCGGCTTGTGGCGATGAGATGCATTTATACGCGCTAATAGAGGGTGACGTTATTATTCGCGCCAGCTGTAAGACCTTTGGCTGTGCTCCTTCAGTGGCCGCCGGCTCAGTAGTCACCGAGTTGCTGTCTGGTGCAAAACTTGAAGATGCCTCCGCATTGGGGGTGGTGCAAATTGAGCAAGCGCTGGGCGGTCTGCCTCCGATGAAACGGCACGCCGCTCAACTGGCTGCCGACGCTGTTCGCGCTCTGATGTCGAAATATGATTTGAATACCATTGCGAAAGCTTAGCTTATCTCCGTAAAAACCCAATACGAAAGGACTGCATGATGGCTCATTCACTTCCGGATCTCCCCTACGCCTACGACGCGCTAGAGCCCGTCATAGACGCCAGAACCATGGAAATCCACCACACCAAGCACCACAATACCTATGTGACGGGCATCAACACCGCATTAGAAGGGCATGATGATCTTGCTGCCAAAGGCATCGAAGATTTGATCAGCGACCTCGACGCGGTTCCCGAGGACATTCGCACGGCCGTGCGCAATCACGGTGGCGGTCACGCCAATCACAGCCTGTTCTGGCAGATCATGGCCCCTGAGGCCGACCGGGGTGCGCCTTCCGCCGAGTTCCTGGCGGCATGTGCAGCTACTTTTGACAGTTTCGAAGCGGCCCATGAAGCTTTTGTCAAAGCAGCTACGACCCGCTTCGGCAGCGGGTGGGCATGGGTGGTGGTCAAAGACGGAAAACTCGGCATCATGAGCACTGCCAACCAGGACAACCCGCTGATGACCGGTGATGGCACCCCGATCATTGGTCTCGATGTCTGGGAACACGCCTATTATCTCAACTACCAGAACCGTCGCCCCGATTACATCCAGGCCTGGTCTGGCATTGTCAACTGGAACGAAGTCAATCGCCGTTTCTCCGCCGCCACGGGAGCCTGAGTCATGGCGGCTAATGTTGGTGACAGCGCTCCAGGATTCAGTCTCAAAAATACTGATTTGCAAGACGTAAGTCTTGCCGATTATGCCGGCAAGAATGTCGTATTGCTGTTCGTGCCCTTAGCCTTCACCGGCGTTTGCACACAAGAACTCTGCGATATTTCCGCCGGGATCAACGCCTACGATGACCTTGGCGCCCAAGTCTTAGGGATCAGCGTTGACAGTCCCTTTAGTCTAAAAGCCTGGGCCGAAAAGGAAGGCATTACGATTCCGCTGCTCAGCGACTTCAATAAGGAAGTCTCTGCAGCTTATGGCGCCCAGTTCGAAGATCTTATGGGCTTGAAGGGGATTGCCAAGCGTTCGGCTTTCGTCGTCGACGGTGCGGGAACTATTCGCTATGCCTCAGTCTCTGACGATCCCAAGATCCTACCGGATTTTGCAGCGATAAAAGCGTGTTTGCAGTCGCTCAACTAAACCGTCTTACCAACCTGTAATAGAGTGGGGCAAGCCACAGTCGGCTTTGCCCCACTCTATTTATGTGGAAGGTGAGTTTATTCGTATTCGCCATGCAAGCGAGAAAGTATCGATGGTAGATTCGAAAATAGATCCTCTTGAAGAGAGGGATTTGCCCTGGCTGAAGGGCAAGAACAAGGGCAAGGCCGCCGAAATTGCTCGCCATTTTACCGAGATAATGAAGGTGTTAGAACTCGATCTCAGCGATCCCCATTTCCAGGAGACTCCAGAGCGGGTCGGGCGCATGTATTTGGAGATTTTTCGAGGCTTGGAAGACTTGCACGAGCCTGCGATTACCACCTTTCCCAATAGCGAGGGATATAAAAACATGGTAATCGTTAAAGAAATTGAATTTTACTCCGTCTGTTCACATCACATGATACCATTTTTCGGCAAAGCCCACGTAGCCTATATCCCCGACCAAGCCATTGTTGGACTAAGCAAGATTGCCCGTATCGTTGAATTTTATGCTAGACGGCCACAGCTACAAGAACGTCTAACCGAACAGGTCGTAGATTTTATCGAGGCCAAACTCGCCCCTAAGGGTTCAATCGTCGTGATGGAAGCTAGGCACCTGTGTATGGAAATGCGCGGGGTTGAAAAAACCGGCGCCATGACTTCGACATCGGCGCTACGAGGGTGTTTCGAAGATCAAAAGGTCCGCGAGGAATTCTTTGATTTGTTGCAGAGAGACTAAGAATACAACAGCCCAAACAGGATATGCCCATGTCTGAAGGTGAAAAAACGGTTTTGTCGACGCCGCCTGCGATCAAGCCCCCGGTCGACCTGGCGGTATTGGCTCATAAGGAATTTCGTGACGACGAATACTGGCGAGCGATTCCAGCCTATGCCGGTTTGCCTGCCGACGAATTTCACGACCACCGCTTTCAGAGTCGAAATAGCGTTACAAGCCTGAAGAAATTGCATCACACCCTCGGCGACGTGGTACCCGATTCATTCTACCAGGACGTTGAAAAAGGGCTCTCGCTTTCGCCGATGAGCTTGCGGATTTCTCCGTACCTAATGAGCCTGATCGACTGGAGCGAACCGGCGACCGATCCATTGCGAATACAGTTTCTGCCGATGGGTTCACGTATGCTACCAGACCATCCTGAACTCAGTCTCGATTCGCTACACGAACAAGAAGATTCGCCGGTGCCCGGCCTGACGCACCGCTACGCGGATCGCGCGTTGTTTCTAACGCTGGATACCTGTCCCGTTTACTGCCGTTTCTGTACCCGTTCTTATGCAGTCGGTCTGGATACCGAAGAAGTCGAAAAGGTCCATTTCGGCGCCATTGTCGAGCGTTGGCAGCAGGTTTTTTCTTATATCGAATCGCGGCCCGAATTGGAGGATATCGTCATCAGTGGGGGGGATGTGGCGAATCTTAAATCGGAACATATCGAATATATCGGCGACCGTTTGCTCAATATCGAGCACGTGCGGCGGATGCGTTTTGCAACGAAGGCCCCGGCGATAATGCCGCAGAAACTGGTCACGGACTTGGAATGGGTTGATGCGCTTACCCGCGTGGTCGACAAGGGGCGTAAACTCCACAAGGAAGTCGTTCTCCACACCCATTTCAATCACCCGCGTGAAATTACGGATATTAGCCGTCGAGGGTTAAACGAGTTGATGGCGCGGGGGATTACGGTGCGTAATCAAATGGTGTTGCAAAGAGGGGTTAACGACGACGTGGACACCATGCATTTGCTGATACGAAGACTAAGTTATGTCAATGTTCATCCCTATTATACCTTTGTGCACGATATGGTTCGCGGTGTGGAGGAATTGCGTACCACGCTGGCTTCGGCTGTCGATTTAGAAAAGAAGGTCCGGGGGTGTACGGCCGGTTTCAACACGCCGACTTTCGTGCTCGACACAATGGGAGGCGGGGGTAAGCGGAATGTGCATTCATTCGAACACTACGATCGCGAGACGGGGATTGCTGTATTTACCAGTCCAAGCGTAAGACCGGGCGCATATTTTTTCTATTTTGACCCGATAGACCAACTCAATCCCGACTCTGCCGAACGCTGGGTCAATCCCTTAGAACGGGAAAATATGTTGAAAGCGGCCCTAGATTCGGTTCGATCCTGATCCCGTCATCGCATTGGGGGGTGTTATTTGCACTTGTAGACCGCTTTGACTATCAGCATATAATACTTAATTTTCAATGTGGTTTGAGACTATTGGATATTCTATGAGATACGCCAAATCAAATATCATCAAGGTTTACTATAATGACATATGCGGATCTTACCGCGGTGTTGGCCGGATTGGGCATCCTGATATTAGGTTGTGCTATCGGTTTCACTGTGAGTCACATATTGAGGAAAAGCGCTCTAAATCAAGCCGAAAATGAAGCTGAGGACCGGGTCCGTCGGCAGTTGGCGGAAGAAGAACGTGCCCAGCGGCTTGGTTTACTTGAGGAGAAGGATGATTGGTATAAGGTCAAAGTTCAGCAAGAGAATGAATTTGAAGATCAGCTTGCAGAGTTAAATCGCCGCGATAGTGGCTTGGTACAGAGAGATCGCGAACTGAATTCAAAAACAGAAGATTTGAGCAAAGAGGTAGGGCGATTTAAGAATCGAGAACGACGGGTCGGGCAGCGGGAGCAAGGCATCAATAAAAAAGAAGGCGAACTGCAAGAAAAAATCGGAGAATATCGCCAGCGGCTTGAGTTGGTGGGTGGCATCACTATGGACGAGGCTCGCGAGCAAATAATGGAACAGCTTTCCGTCGAGGTGCGGGGACGTGCGGCGGCGATGATCCGCGCGGAAAGGGCCAAAGCCAAAGAAGAGTCTGAACGGGAGGCGAAAAAAATAATCGCCCAAGCGATACAGCGGTGTGTAGTAGAAGAGGCCGTACAGGTGACAACTTCGACAGTGCCTCTGCCAAATGAGGGTATCAAAAGTCGTATTATTGGCAAGGAAGGGCGCAATGTGCGGACATTCGAGACCGCGACCGGTGTCAAAGTTGTCGTGGATGATACGCCCGATACTGTATTGCTTTCCTCCTATGATCCCGCCCGGCGCGAAGTCGCCAGTCGGGCGATGCGGCAATTAATCGCCGATGGTGGGTTTACCCCGGCCAGAATTGAAGAAGTGGTTGAAGCATGTCGCATTGCGCTGGATGAAGATATGATTCAGGCCGGGAAAAAAGCCCTAGTCGAAGTCGGTGCAGACGAGTACCACGGCGAATTGCCACACTATGTAGGCATGTTAAAATACCGGGCTAGTTTTGGGCAGAATCTGCTGCAACACTGCCTTGAAGTCGCGCATTTATCAGGTCTTATGGCATCTGAAATCGGCTTGGATGTCAGTTTAGCCAAAAGAGCGGGTTTACTGCACGACATCGGCAAGACGGTAAGCCGCGAGATGGAAGGATCTCATGTGGAGTTAGGTATTGAGTTGGGCGACCGTTTCCAAGAGGACTCGGTGGTGAGGGAGGTCATCGCCGAGCATCACGAAGACGATGAACGGCTCTCTCCTATCTGTTTCGTGGTCAAGGCTGCCGATACCATCTCGTCGATCCGTCCTGGCGGCCGGCGAGAAGATCTCGAAGGGTATGCCCGCAGAATCATGCGCCTAGAGGAGATCGCAACGTCCTTTGAGGGTGTCAAAGACGTTTTTGCGATCAATGCGGGTCGCGAAATTCGCGTGATGGTGCAAGGTGATAAGATCGGCGACGACGATGCTGAAATGTTAGCATTTGATATTGCGGAACGGGTCAAGACCGAATTGACTTTTGCCGGTCAGGTTAAAGTCATGGTGGTGCGCGAAACCCAGTCCGTGCGCTATACTGGACGGGATCGCGGTGAGAATCGCCGCAACAATGGTCAACGCAATGGCGGTGGGGGTCGCCGTCCGCGCAATGCAGGGCGAAGGGGACGCGGTAGCGGCAACGGCAATATCAGTCCCAATTAGAGAGTGAGTGGATGAGTTTTATTGCTCAATGCGTGCGAGCACTACGGCCTTTAAGTCGGACTGGAAGCAATTTCTGGCGGCGCCGAACAACTCGACGCTATCCGCGGACGCAGACAAAGGCACGGCTGCAGCCCGATCTGGTCTACGATGATCAGGGGCGGGAACATTGTTTGGCTTGCCATCTGTGTATTGCCGCCTGTCCGACCGATTGTCTCTATATTGAAGCTGAACTGTCACTGGATCAACAGCGAGAAAAACAACCTCGAATGGCTGAAATAGACCTTGGTCGTTGTCTTAACTGTGGGCTGTGTGCCGCTTCGTGTCCGCAGGATGCAATCGAGTTGGTCCCGCGCGCCGGGATCGGTAGCCCGTTAAAAAGAAACATGGTGCGTAACGGACCACAATAGCCTACGAACTTCGATAAGCAATGTTGATATTGGCGTCCGTACGGTGATGGCGGGCGCTTTTGCTTTGCCCGGTTGGGCATTTTAGGGGCGAAATATGGCCGTCCTTACTATATTTCAGTGAGGACTAACATAGGGGAAGGGATATGGCCGTAAAGGGTAAAAAAGTAGCGATTCTCGGCTGTACTGGATCCATTGGCGACTCCTGTTTCAAAGTGCTGGAGAATCTGGGCGGTGAATACGAAATTCTGGCATTGAGCGGCGGAGCGAAGATCGAAAAGCTTGTCGCACGTGCGTTGCGCTGGCGGCCGAAGATGGTCTGCGTTTTGGATCGGGCAACCGCTGCAGCTGTCCGTGGACAACTACCTGAGTCAAAGATCGTCTGTGCAGCCGAAGGCCTCGTCGAAATGGCGACAGACCCCGATGTCGATTTGGTGCTCAATGGTCTAGTCGGTGCCGTCGGACTTGAGCCTACCCTCGCGGCGTTGGCTGCAGGTAAGACCGTGGCCATGGCCAACAAGGAGCCCATTGTAATGGCCGGAGGCTTGCTATTGCAGCAGGCGCGAATCGGCGGCGGTACTATTTTGCCCCTGGACAGTGAGCCAAATGCCATATGGCAGTGTTTGAAAGGGGAGGATGCAAAGGGATTGCGCCGCATTATTCTCACCGCATCGGGAGGCCCTTTTTATGGCCGTACCTTGCCGCAGATGCGCGATATAAGTCCGGCCCAAGCTCTTGACCATCCCACTTGGAAGATGGGGCCGAAGATCACCGTCGATTCGGCCACCTTGATGAATAAGGGTTTTGAGGTGATTGAGGCCGCATGGTTGTTTGCAGTGGGCGTGGAGCAGGTCGACGTGGTCGTCCATCGACAATCGGTAGTGCATTCACTGGTCGAGTTTGCAGATGGGGCAATGCTCGCGCACATGGGCAAAACCGACATGTTATTGCCGATTCAATATGCACTGACTCACCCTGAAAGAAGGGCGGCACCCATCGAACCACTCGATCTAGTGAAATTGCATCAATTGACTTTCGCTGCACCGGACAGGGAAAGCTTCCCCTGTCTCGATCTGTGTTATGAAGCCGGTAGCAAGGGGGGCACGGCCCCGGCGGCTCTCAACGCCGCCAATGAAGAGGCAGTAGCGGCTTTTCTCGCCGGGCATATCGGATTTATCGAGATCGGTGACTTGAATCGCAGAGTTCTCGATGCGTGCAATGCGCAGGAGGTAGTGGATATCGAGCAAGTGTTTACAGAGGATGATCGA
>JACLAC010008048.1_pt1 | contig 23578 bp, 18 predicted proteins | sample 8027881 | NCBI WGS metagenome assembly JACLAC01 (sample SAMN15725517, study PRJNA655200) | protist metagenome | isolation source: fluorescence activated cell sorting (FACS) single amplified genomes of... | place: Spain: Blaines Bay Microbial Observatory, Mediterranean Sea | collected 2016-01-19 | reverse complement strand
GCTGATTTCAATTGTTGGCGATACAAGTGAAATGGATTTAGAATCTCTATCTAAGCACGGTAAAATTACTAGGATTTCATTAGAACAGATCTTTCCTTTTTAGATTCTTGCTTGCTCATCAAGTTTTTCAGTGATCAATGCTTGACTGAATTCCGCAGACGATCAAGGACTAATCAATGACATTATAGGACGAGATTAGCCTTGATCTCATCTACACGATACTGAGTTTTTTGAATTGGCACGGTAAGATACAGGGTTTTCATTTCTGTGACAGCCTAACTCCTGATGTTCCTTTACGGTTGAAATAGTTCTCTATGTTTCTGTACTTATAAAGCCCATGATTTGTACCCAAATATGTTTTCAACATAACACGTGCCGTTCTATCACAATATGATCTTAAAATGTGGAGTTATTACTCCAAGGCGTGTAAGGTCAGAACTTGGTGTTCCTTGAAATTAACTGCATTTAGTGGCGTAAGATCTCACAATATCCCTCAAGTATCCAATTTTCACTCTAATTTGTTATATAGACTGACGAATGAGCTTGTTTTGAGTACTACTCAAAAGCTTATTCGTTAGAAATTAGAAACAGATTGGTTAGTTAGACGTATGTATACTTGACATTAACCTGACCTGCTACTTCGATTGTATTCTCTCGGTTGCTAGAATCTTTCTTTTTAGCTGAGATTGCGTGATGGAAAGTAAAAAGCCAAAACTTAATTTAGATGATCTTTTGAGAGAGCTGTAGGAGTGAAAACATGGTGATTAAAGAACAGAACGTGATTAATAAGCATAGAAATTATCGTTTGTCGCGGCTCATATGCGCATTAACAGTAGTGATTGTTAGTGCCATTTTCATGGCTTGTGGAAAAAAAATGGGGAAGATCGACCTAGAAAACGTTGAAGTTGTAATCGCCCAATCGGAAATTGCCCTAGATCAAGCTTATTTAACCAATGCGAAACTACATTCGCCACAATTAGTAAAAAGCGCTGAGCAACAGATAGATTCGGCAAAAAAAGCAAAAGATGAAAAGGATGGCCTGACCGCACTTCAAAAGGCTTATTATGCGTTAGTTGATGCTCAAGTGGCTACTCAAGAAGCAATGGCAATTTCACGGGAACAAGAACTCAATAATCTGCTAGATGAGAGATCGCGCGAACTTAAAAAAATAAAAGCTGAAATTCGGAAAGCGGTCGTCGAATTGAAACAGACTCGATCAAAGATGGAATCTATCAGCCAACAAAAAGATGAATCCATCGAAAAATTAGAACAAACAATCCAAGAAAAGACTGACGAAATAAGGCAAAGTAAATCGCAAATAATTCAAGTTCAAAAGAATCAGAGTAAGTTACAGGGACGGTATAACGAGATTCAGGTAGAATATGACCAAGCCAAAAATAAAATTAAAAAATATCAGAAAGAAGTACGCCAGTATCAAAATCAATTAGATAAAGCAAAATCTGAAGTGGAGTTAGCACGTCGAATTTCAGAAAAAGCGAAAAATAAGGCTATTGTTCAAGGTGAGAAATACTCGAAACAAATTGAATACTTAAACCAAGGTCGTACTGTTCTGGAAGATCATGACCTACTGTTAGACCAAAAAATTCGAGAAGCTAGAGCCTTTGTTGAAACCCGTCAGGTCACGTCCCCTATAAGGCGAACTGGGGCAACTTCCCTAAGCCAAAATCAAATTGTCAATGCTCAACGAACCTTGGAGTCATGGAACCAGGATTGGTGGAATAAAAGAGTTGAAGCTCACCTAGGTTATTATAGTCCTCAAATTCAAGTTGAACAGACAATCATACAAACAAACGGAGAAAAATATAGTTCTTTAAATCATCAACAGATGAAGTCCGTTATTCGGCAGATGGCTCATAATACTTGGACCCAACAGGCTTCCATAGAGAAACCAAAAATTGTTGCCGAAGGCGATAACCTAATTGCTAATTATCGGTTGCATAAACCTTCTGGTTACGGACAAACACAACCCATTCTATATAATATCTGGGAGCGTGAAGTTTGGATAGAAGAACAGAATGAACAGTGGTATATACAGAAGGAAATATGGCGAATTTACAAAGATGTACCGAAGTACTAAATGGCAAACACAGCAGAGGTGGGTTATGAATAATCAAAACCAAAATAATTGGTATGGGAATACATTACTAGGTAGGATTCGCCGCATTGTCAAAAAACGTCAAATAGTACTTGCTGTTGGAGGATGTTTAGGCATTATTTTTGTATCTGTAATTGCTGCGAACTTTGTTGGAAAAGCGGAAACGATTGAGCAATTTGCCAATCGATATAAAGATGCGGTCGAATCTAAGAACGAACAAAAATTCCAAAGTTTATGGGACCCAACAGTACTACGAAATGATGAAAAAGCAAAGTCGCAGTATAGAGAAGCAATCAAACGTATTCGCCCTTATGATGAAGTTTCGGTTCAGATCGAGGATATTTCTCACCGGGTAGACCCACGAAATAAAGAAAGGTATAACATTGACTCAATACCACTTGGATTGTTCAAAGGTGGGCAAATGTTGATGAAAACCTATCGTGATTTAGTTATTACTCAGAAGGGTATTCGGAAAAAATGGTATCTCGTAAGTGATTTCGAATTGAGAGATCGGCAAGAGTTTCCACAAAGTAGTGAAGCCTCGGTAGCAGTTGAAACCTCCAATAAGACATCACAAGACAGTTCTGTAATTGTCCAAGAGGCAACTTCTGGACTATCAAACGACTCACCTGTTGATACTCAACTCAAAATCAGGCAAGTTTTGGGGCTTTGGCAAAAATCATGGCAAAATAAAGACGTAGAAACCTACATGAACCAGTATGCAGACGAAGCTAAGATCACTAGGGTGACTGTTGTAAATGGTAGAGAAGATATGGAAAAGAAACGCGTTCTCGGCAAAAGACAATTACGTCAAGGAATGCAAAGACTTAACAAACGATATAGCAAAATTGAGGTTTTGATTTCGAATTTACAGATCAATGGTGACACGGCGGTCGCGGATGTAGGCTTTTTACAAACTTACAAAGCCTACACACCAGCGTCTGGGAATAAGCCTGCATACCGCGATTTTGGCACTAAAACTCTGATTCTAGCAATTGATGCTAGTGATGGAGTTTGGAAAATTTATAAAGAGAGTTGGAAGAATTACAAGGATGTACCTGATTACCCAAAGTTATAAACATGGCTCACTAAGCAATCCTGTCTAACTAGTATGACTAATCCGATTTCTTGTATTTTAAACTGGCAACCTTCTAGTGTACATGGCTGGGGGGTTTACGGAATCAACCTAGCACTTAATTGGCTTCGAGAAGGTCGACTGTTTCCAATTTTTTCTCAAGCTTTTCAAATGGAACTTATCCGTCTTGACCCAATCCGTCAGGCAAGATTTCATACCTTACACCAAGCAACTACTGAATTAGAACGCCAATTGCTTCAACAGCCAGTTGGCCAAAGTCTAAACCTGGATCTCCCAGTGGTTCATGCCTTGGCCAATGGTTTAAAAACGAACTCATCTTTCAACCAACAAATGTTGATCAGCTCTTGTCTGACAGGAGTCGTTTTTTTTGAGGATACTAACCTAACATTAGACGCTTTTCAGCGAGCTAACTTATATCGATTAATCATTACAGGTTCAACTTGGAATCAGCGCGTGTTAGAAGCCAATGGCTGCCAAAATGTTACCACAATAATGCAAGGTGTCGACCATACCATATTTCATGCAGAGAATAAAGCTTCACCTACACCGGAGCGGTTTTTGGTTTTTTCGGGTGGGAAATTAGAATTTAGAAAAGGACAAGATTTAGTAGTAAAAGCGTTTAGTCGATTTGTTGAGATATACCCTGACGCAGTTTTAGTAACTGCATGGCACAGCCCTTGGCAGAATTTAGCCCAAGAGTTAGACCACTCTGGTATTACTACGCCGATTGTTTATGACCAAAACGGTAGGGTTAACGTATCTGATTGGTTGATACAAAATGGTATTCCTTCTCAAAACTTCATGGATCTTGGTTTAATCCCCAACAACCAAATTGCTAATACAATCCGACAAATGGATTTAGCATTGTTTCCTAATCGGGCTGAGGGAGGAACTAATTTAGTCGCAATGGAATGTATGGCATGTGGAATACCAGTCATCTTATCTGGCAATACGGGGCATCTCGATCTAGTCCAAGATGGTAACTGCCTGATTTTAAAAGATCAAAAACCAGTTAGCCATTTCAAAGTTGGTACGGATGGGTGGGGAGAAAGTCAGGTTGATGAGATCATGGATCACCTGATATTTGCATATAACAACCGAGATTATCTAGCACATATTGGTGCCCAAGGTGCTGATTTCATGAAACAATATAGCTGGGAAAAGCAATCGGCTAAATTGGGGGATTTGATATTGGCACTAAGTGGTAACTGATGATTAATTAGCTCAAATGTCCAGAGCTATAGCTAGCTTATTGTATTCAGCAGGTTATACCTGTATCAGTTTTTGAAACTTAACTTTGTACATAATTACCAACTGAATTTTTCTGTCAACCTTCATCGCTAACACAATAGACAAGTAACATATTTTGGTTAATTATGAAACCCAAAATTGAAGTCTAAGTGAGAAGCTCATAATGAATTTATAGTTCTAGTGTAGTAAAAGAACTAGATTGCTTCCCTGTGATATTTAGGCCGAGCGTATTATTTGCTAATTTTATAATTCGGAAGCCCACAGAATGATCAAGCCTAATATATAATTACCAGATATCATTATAAATCTAGCCGCTTTTACTTGTTCATTTTTTTGCTTTGTATCGCCTAGCTTGCCGATATTTTTCCTGTTATGATACAATTGTTGCGGTTTTTGGTATATCGAGGTTTGTATGAAAGAAATAGACGTATCCAGTTTACAATCACAGTTTCCTGATAGCTGGTTAATTGTGTGGGTGAGGCAATGGGACGAAAATGATAATGTACCGGTGTCAGGTTCCTTGATCGCGAAATCAGTATCACGTGATCGGGCTGAAGAAGCGCTTAAAACTACCAAAGAGTTAGCTCCTGATCTCACATTTAAACTAATCTTTACGGGAAATAAAGATGAAGTTGACACGACGGATTTTATAAGGGCCGATCATCTACTAGACTTAGTCGAATTGGATGCCGAAAAAAATCGTGCAGTCAGCGAAGCTACCAACGCCATTTCCAACTTTAACCTCTCACAATCACTTTCGAATAACACTAATTACCCGAACGATTTGGGGAACGCATATTCCAGTGGTAAAAAGTAGAGTTTAGTCTCAATCCATGTTATGTTCTCAATCTACTTTCGATAGGACCTTCGTATTTGAACTATCTTTCCTTTCCGAAAATTTGCTATTTTTATTTGTAATCCTCGGCATGCTAGTTAATAACGCTAGTGCTACTATCCCAACAATTGATTTAGAAACACAAGAACGACAACAAGAGTTTAAAGAAACAGCAAATGCTAAAATCCGAGGTCGAGTAGTATGGCCAGAAAACGACTTAACACATACGACTGTTCAGTTATATGTAGATGAACAGTTGAAGATCGCATACACAAGCGTTGTACAACTCAAAGATGGTTTTTTTGAAGTATTGGTAGAGGCTGGCAGCTACTATATTGTCGCTTTCGTCGATGTTAATCAAACTGCTGTTTTTGATTTCGGTGATGGTATGGGAATTTACGGAGTAAATGACTGGACAGATTCAACACAAGAAAAACGTATCGTTGAAATCAGCAGTGGGCAAATAGTAGAGAACATTAAAATTGAAATCACTGCTCGGTTAGCTGACCTGAATGGTCAACAAAAGATGGTACCAGTGGATGCTTACCAACCTTCCAAGTCGCAAATGTTTCAATCTCAGTTGGAGTTAATTTCTTCCGGCGTTTCCGGGCAACTAAGTTGGGGGGAGGGACTACCTCGTATTTTGTTTGAGAACGCACTAGTCATGGCTTATTCTGATGCTAGCTGGAATTACAAGGTTGCCCAGACCGTAGCGAGTAACGATGGACAATTCAAACTCAATATCCAGAGAGGAAAGTACTACTTGATGGCTATTGTAGATAAGAATCAGAATAATAGATTTGATACTGGTGACTATGTGGGGGCATTTGGTATCCACAATCTACGTTCGGACTTTCCTACGCCTGTTTTTGTTGATCCCAATCAATTTGTGAAAGGAATCACCCTTGAAATTTCAGGTCGAAAATCAAAGAATGGACGAATAACCCCCATCAAAGCTCGTCTGCTATCAAGCCAAACGGCTTCGGATAGTATGATATCTGTAAGTGGAAAAATAGTTGGATTGAAGCAAGAGATTGAGAAAGCGCTGGTACTAGCGTACACTTCACCAGCTTTGCTGAGTGCTGTGGCGGTGTCTGAAGTTCAAGCAGATGGTAGATTTTCTTTCTCTTTCCCTTCTGATCACGCGTATTATTTACTTGCTAGTGTTGATGTTGATCAAGATGGTACATATAGTAGTGGGGACATGATGGGTGGTTACGGAACTCTTGATCTGGTCAATGATCCACCACAAGCGTTAACCCTGCCGCCTGTAAACTCCACTGAACAGCTAAATAACCTCCAAATTCTTCTCACTGCTACTTATGGAGCTGACGGCCAGCTCGTACCCATGGCTGAAATTCCTACTGTTCCTATAAATTTGGATTCTATCCTAAATGGCATTTCTGGTCGGATTTTGACGAACGATATATATTCAGCGGAAACAACTGAATATAGAGAAGTTCTTATTTCGGTCTCAAAAACAGACGATTTCTCACAGGCTATTGCGATTCCAATTGATGTTGGATCTGATGGTTATTATAAAATTCCGTTAATGCCTGAGGATTACTATGTAATGGCCGTGATTGACCTTAATGGAGATCGTACAGCTGGTATTAACGATGGTGTTGGAGTTTTTGGTACTAGACGGCCCGTTCGTGGTAAACCTCAAAGGGTCTCTGTTTACAAAGATCAAATTACTGCCAACATCGACATTCAGATCGCTGCTATTTTCAACGACCTGCGAGGTAATATTACCGAAATTGAGGTAGGGCACCGACCTGAAATTCGAATACAATATGGACAACCAGATGATGTATACCAGTTAAAACGTGGAAGTAGGCTGATGGAGGAATGGTGGTACTGGAAGATGGGAATCGGGTTTGTTTTTGCGTCAACTGGCGTAGGCTGGGAACTTAAGGATGAGAAAAAGTTTAAAGCCGAATCTGTTGCAGAAACAACACAACAGTTCCAAACAAGTTCAGGAGAACTGACACAAATTGGAGCTCATCTTTTCTACAGCTATGATGGTGTTATCTGGGCTTATTTACCGGAAGGCTCGCATCAACCGATTGGCCTTGGCAACTCACCATCGACATCACTGAATGGTCAGTTAATATATCAGAATGATCAAGGTGAGGTAATGATTTCAAAAAAAGGGAAAAACGCTGTAGTGTTCTTAAACAGACGTGATTTTGCCACCGACGCCACAGTCTCACCTAATGGGAAGCAAGTTGCATTCGCTCGACAATTAACTGACAGAGCGCGGATTTTTATTCGAGATGTAGAGTCTGGTTACGAAATTTCAGTGCCTTCTATGGCTCTAGAAATGGGAATGCCAGCTTGGAATATAACAAGCGAGTTACTTGCCTACGTTGGTACAGGAGAAATCGGCAGTAAAAATGATACCGGAAAAGTCACGCGTAATATATATAGTTATGATTTGAAGGCAAATCGAATTGATTCAATTAGTGTTGGTCCAACTGATGATACTACACCCGTGTGGTCACCTGTTGATGTGCGACGGTTGGCCTTCTGTCGTCTAGAAAATGGTCGTCAACAGATTTGGATGATCGAATTTGATGACGACGGACAACCAAATGAAAATCAGCTAACTCAGAATGGAGGTAAATCACCCGTTTGGTTGCCTGATGGTTCTGGGTTGGTCTATGAAAATAATGGTCAATTGTGGCTAGCTACTTGGGCGGAGAACTCTGTTGATCAGGTGGAGTTTATACCTCTAACAATCAATGGTCAAAATGTCTTTGGATATCATCCTAGCTTAGTACCCGAACTTTGATTTACACGTGATTTCCCTTGCGGATTGTGAATAGCATTTGATACCATTGATTGTTGTGTGGAACTTAGAATACCAGCGGTCTGTTGTGATAGTAGTAGAAGAAATAGGAGATTGAAACCATGACTTATGTCATTTGTGAGCCTTGTGTGGATGTGAAAGACACAGCTTGTGTCGATGTATGCCCTGTTGATTGCATTCATCCTACTAACGATTTTCCTGAGTTATTTGATGTTGAAAAGATGCTGTATATTGATCCAGAGGAATGTATTGACTGTGGAGTCTGCGAGCCTGAATGTCCTGTAGAAGCTATCTTCGCCGAGGATGATGTGCCAGATGAATGGGAACAATATACAAAGATGAACGCCGACTTCTTCCAATAAGATAGAAATACTGAAACCGGTTAATTCGAGTTTGTTGACTTTGAGAAACGGTGGAATTAGCCGGTTTTCCTATGTGTAGCAGAAAATAAGCTCTTGGAAACGTTTAGTCGCTCTTTAAAAGATACTGTACGAAATAGCAGATAGGGATGCGGTGGGTAGCCTCCTTTTTTTGTTTTGAGTTAGGGGGTGTGCTTAGCTCTTTGCAGTCGTTCCAATATTGGTTATAGGGTAATGGCTTGTATTTGCGCTCAGAATCAAGAAAAGTTTTCTTGCAACAGGCGACCTCTAAATTGTTTTGGATTGGATAGCCCCAAACGCGACATATAATCGGTCGGTAATCGTAAACAACACAGACACCGCTGAGTAACATTGGACACTCTCCTTCTACATGTCCCTTTATTATTTCAGCCGACTCCACACCAGCCATTACTACCTTTTCTTCGGAATACCCTTCTTGTTCAATCTTGTTGATTGTACGCTCTGCTTTTTCTTGCACATTCTTCTGTATTTGGTGAGGTAGCATTTTCAATCCAATACTCAAGTGCTTTGCCTCGGCAAGGCTGATTGACATTGTAGCTGTATTTCGACAACAATCAAAACAGCCCGTCGGACACGGAAGACTGCCGGATTGGTCAGCCAAAGCTCGGGTTTCGTCGCTAATGTTAGCAATTAATTTAAGATATGAGTCCATTATTTAGAATTCAATTTAGGGCATCAAAATATCGATCTCGTGGATAGCGACTTGGCAGGCCACAATCTTGGCTCCATTTTGTAAGACCAATTTAATTTCTGCTCCACTCACCCAATCAATCTGACCTTGAAAAATTTCGCCTTCTCTCAGAACTATTTTGATTGGTATAACTCCTCTGCGGGCTTCTTGTAGATCTTTAGGGTCGAAAGGAATAATATCTTCCAAATCACCAATAGGAACAGAAACGGGGTTAGCTTGGATATCTTTCTCAAAAAGTCGCAGTTTCTCTATTAACTGAGCATCTTCGGTTTTGTAGTAGTACTTGATCTCTTGCTTAGAATATTCCCTGCGCTTTCCGTTAACATCCAACACAAATACTGATTCTATGTCTTTTGGATTACGTGTAAAATTCAAGATCGTAGCACCAAATAACTCCTGCTGATATGTAGCAAAAAACATAGGTACTTCGTAACGAATCTGTTTTTCAATATAAAGAGTCCCAAAGTCGTTTTTCCCACGATCGGAGCCGGAACCATTGTCGTCATCGATCCACTGCTGAAAAATATTAGTAGTGACATTTTGCTGATTTAAAACACTTTCTCGAGGAATCAGATTTTTACCCTGACTGAGCCATCGTTTTTCTATGGCCGTTAGCAGTAGCTCGATATCATGCCCGACTAGTCCTTTTTTTCCTTCCTTTACGTTGAATCGTACCCTTTGGCCAACCCTTGGTTGGTCATAGGGTCCAGTGATTGAGGAGCTATGCATGAATACATCCGCTCCTCCCCCTTCTTGTGCGATAAATCCGTACCCTTTTTCTTCGTTATAGTATTTAATAACTCCTTTAGACACGATTCTCCTCCTGATCTATTCGAGCTATTGCGGCTTGAAAGTCAGCCGTTCCCGGCTGCTCTTCTAATGAAATATTATGAGTATTTGCCCGATCATGATTTGTTGAACGTGATGCCAACTCATAATTCTGTTGCCAGTTGGGTATTAATCCTGAAACCATTTCTGATTCACTTTTTTTCTTTTCTTGTTGCCAATTTTTGACTTCTTGGATAATAAACGAACTTGACCTTGCCATTTCAATCCACTGTGGAGGTCCTTGCTCATGACACATGATTAGCTCACAACGACCTCCCCAGACTGAGATACAAGTTTCCCACCACTTCTGGTAATATTGCATGTCGGATCTGTGAGGACCGACTAAATCACATTCGGTAATCCACAAAGGGTTATCCCCTTGCCAGTTTTCGGTAGCCTCTACATAATTGATTTCTAACCCATTTTGTTGATAATTAAACCAGATTTCTTCAATATCATCATATTTGTTATCTTCCGGTGGCCAATACAAATTAAGACCAACTGCATCTAGGGAAAATCGAAATCCGCTACGGTATATCGAGCGACCAACATCCGTTTGTTGATCATCTGGAACAATAAAACGTCTAGTCGGCAACGCCAAATTTAAAACCCGGTTGTAGCTACCAAACAAAACTGACCAAAATAAGCGCCAACGAAAACGTTGTAGTAACGGCTGCCAAAAAGTATTACCATAAACCAATGATGTGTTGAATGTGGTTAGGCTGGTAATAATATCTTGCCACTGGATACGATTGCGATGTGTACCAATTAGATCACTACCAAGGCACAGATATTCCGGCTGATAATCTTTAGCCAAACTCTCGAGTTCTAGTCTAATTCTCCCCATCAAAAGCTCCCAAGAATTCATTTTCACAGTACCAACCCAGCCTTGCCAATTAGAAGGCATTTTGCCGCTAGAATCTCGTGGAACAAAATGAGGCTTGACCATCAATTCAAATCCAGTATCTCTGATAGCAGATATAGTATCTCGAATAGGCAGGTAAATCTCGACAAGTCTCGCACGATCATCTCTATCTAGTAAATATTGGGGAACTATAGCAATAGTTGTTACACCTATTTCTTTTAGTTTTGGTAGTATTTCCAGAAAATGTGTGTAGTGATAGTCGCTCCAAATTGTGTAACCCAGCTTCATGTCTTTAACTCCTTATCCTTAGGCTCACGATTTTGTAATTCTTCGACTATTTGTTCCAACTTCAATCTTCGGGATCCTTTTATCAATATTATATCCCCATCTGACAAGTGTCGGTCTATTATTGGTACTACATCCTTGGCCGAATCACAAGAGATAATATGCGAAATGCGCTTTTCAGCTCCCTTCGCAATTTGTCGACTCAGTTTTCCAACCGTAATTAGTAAATCCAGATTAGTCGGTATGTTTTTACCTATTTGAAGATGCAGCCTATCCGATTGTTCTCCAAGTTCAAGCATATCGCCTAAAACAGCAATTTTTTCGCCGTTGGCATGAAGGTCAGAAAAGAGTTCTAACGCGCTTTGAACAGAATCTGGGTTAGCGTTGTATGCATCATTGATAATTCGAAAGCCATTAATATTGATTGATTGTAACCTCATTTGTACTGTTCGAAAGGTTTCCAAACCAGTCTTTATTTGCTCTAGCGTTAAACCTGCCCAGTAACCAACTGTGGCAGCGGCTAATGCATTAAAAACATTATGGTAGCCGATGCAAGGTAAGTGAATTGGAATTGATCTATCTAATTGATTAATCACCAGTTGAAACGATGCTAATCCATTACAATTGAGATGAATATTTTCGGCCACTACATCTCCATCCGTACCAAAGTTAACCCGATTAGTAGTTAAATCTGTTTGGATATTTGCTAATTTTGTGTCATTATTATTGAGAATCGCTACACTGACATTCTTCAACAACGAACACTTCTCTTTAGCAACACCGTCTAGGTCTTTCAAAAACTTTATATGACTAAAACCTATATTCGTGATCAATCCAACGGTTGGCCGAACTATGTCAGTCAGCCGAGCTATTTCTCCAGGTCGATTAGTTCCTAACTCAAACACTGCTATCTCGGATTTTTGAACCGGTAATTCTAACAGGCTTTTGGGTAAACCAATCAAATTATTGTAATTCTTCTCTGATTTGAAAACACGAAATTTGACTGATAATACCGAGTTTATCATCTCCTTAGTAGTTGTTTTTCCATTACTGCCGGTTACTGCTATAACGGGCCCGTCAAATTTTTCTCGATGAGCTTTCGCCAAATTTCCGTAGGCTTGGAGTGTATCCGGAACTCTGATAACTAGGGAAACATCTAGTTTTTTCAGTGAAATGTCTACTCGAGAAACAACCACTCCCATTGCGCCATTGAATACAGCTTGTGATAAAAAATTATGGCCATCAAAGTGCTCACCCAGTAAAGCTAAAAATAGATCACCGACACACAAATTCCGACTGTCAGTTGAAACCCTACTGACCATTTGGTTCAAACGACCTCGTACCAATTGGCCGTCAGTAATATTAATGATTTCTTGAACCGAGAATTGCACAGGAGTAACTGGATACAATTAGTTTTTTCTACAAGTAAACCACATTGGGTTCAATCATCTGACCCAACGTAGGTTGTAATTAGGTTAGGTTGTTCCTTCAATTGCTTGAGATAACGAGCTAACTCTTGATTACGGGGCTCAAGTTTATAAGCACGTTCCAAATTCTGCACTGCTATATTCCTCAAACCAACTTTCATCCATAAAGAACCTAAATTTTGGAAAGCTGGAGCATATGCGTCCTTGATGTCAATAGCAGCCATGAAGCTATCACGAGCTTTCATTAGGTAATCCTTAGTAGTTCCAACCAAAATATGAATATCTGCGCCTTCCTTCCAAGGCGTCGTATATACTTGTCCGCCCCTTGCTTGGGCATTTTCTGTAACTTTTCGTACATATTCTTTATCATCGACGGTTAAACGAATATAGCCAGAAGAAATTAGCTTGAAAGCTGTTTCCAGTTCCCTTATGACTTCAACTGATGTACGTCTACTTAGGTCGCTTTCCCATGAGGGCCAATTGGGTCCTGCTTGATCTAGTGCGTGTTCATAATAGACATACCCCAGATCATTACGAATTTCTGCATTATCTGGTCGCATTTTAAGTGCGGCTTCATAAATAGCAATTGCTTGATTGTAATTCTTCATTGTACTTGCCCGTTTCCCCTGATTCTTCAGGTCACGAAATTCTTCACTATCCATATTCAAAGCGCTTCTCGGCTGATATCCTTCAGACATACGCAACTTAAAGACTAACGGTATAGAAATAGCTAAAATAACAACTACTGCAATAATTAAAGGCCGTTTAGACATAATAATCGAATGTTCTTAATCTGTATAAATAAAACTATTGAATGACAAGATTACGTATGATGCCAGCTTGTCGTTTCCTTTCAAACCGAATACTAAAAGGGTAACCTCTTGGCAACTGGTCTGCGATCAACTTCAGTTCTTCTAATGTACTCACATAAGTATCAGCAATGCGGTATATGAGGTCCCCTTTTTTTAGGCCACGGCGCGCTAGCTCACTCCTTTTGCCAATTTGTATTACTATCACACCTCTACGATTATAACTCTGATTTTCTCCATAGTTAGGTTGTTTAATTTGTATTTCCCAACCTCTGAGTTGATAATCCCATTCTAATTCTGTTACCTCGATGTCTATTTGTATTTGCTTTTTTTTGCGTATTACTTGTAGAGTTAGCAGTTCACCTACATCTATTAACCTAACGAAGTTCCGAAAAGCATCAGTATCAACAATTTTATTTTGACTAACCTCTGTGATAATATCTCCACGCTTTAGCTTAACCATCCCATTTTGTTTGTTGACTTCTGCCACTAAAACCCCGAATGGATCGACTGTTAATTTGTCTGCTAGCTCGGAAGTTAGATCTTGTACTGTAATACCGAGCACCGGAGCGACAACTGTACCGTATTTGGTAAGTTTCCTACAAATTTTAACGGCAGTACTCACAGGTATGGCAAACCCAACGCCTTGTGAGCCACCACTTGTGGAATATATAGCAGTATTAATACCAATCAACTCACCTCGAGCATTGACTAGTGCTCCACCACTATTGCCTGGATTGATTGAGGCATCTGTTTGAATTAAGTTTCGATGCCGTAGTTTATCTGTTTCCAAAGAACGGTCTTTGGCACTCACTACCCCAACCGTAACTGTTGGCTTGGGGTTACCAACCGAAGTTGCAAAGGGATGACCAATAGCAATTGCCCACTCACCAACAAGTAAGTTTTTCGAGTTACCAATTTCGATTGAGACTAAGTCTTCAACCTTTTGTTTTATATCTTCGATCTTTAGGACAGCTAAATCAGAAAAAACATCTTCGCCAATTAGTTTAGCTTCATATTGACGACCATCTGACAGAATTACCTGAATCAAGTCGGCATTTTCAATAACATGATAATTAGTTAAAATATGGCCTTCGGGAGATAAAATCACCCCTGAACCTAGCCCTCTTCGTTCGCGCTGTTGTGGAACACGAGGGAAATCAAAAAATGGAGAACGCCAAAAATCCTCAAAAAACGGGTTAACGTAAACATGCTCAATTCGGGTTGTACTGATGTTTACAACCGCCGGACTAGCTAAACGAACCGCATTCACAATAGCATTTTGGCGCGACTGATTAATTTCGGCTTGAACATTAATACAAAATTGTTCCTGAAAAAAGATAAGCCAAACAATCAGGCAACCAACTTTTAACCCAATTGTCTTCATGCTTGTATAAATCAATTTTAAATCTTCTAGGGTTATTTTCGCCAGGCCATTGGTGTCAAAATTACTAGTAGTGTGTATAATTCGAGACGACCCATTAACATGCAAAAACAGAGTATCCATTTACCTACAGGTAATATATGAGCGTAATTATCGGTTGGACCAACGGTACCTAAACCTGGCCCAATATTCATTAGAGCTGAGGCGACGGACGTGGAAGCACTTGTTAAATCCAACCCAAGGCCAGCTAAAGAAATGGTAGCTAAGACAAATACTGCTACTCCAATAAAGAAAAAGCTCAAAATATTCGACATGATATCTTTTGGAACTATTTGCTCATTAAGCTTAACTGGCAAGACTGCATGAGGTAAAATCATATGCTTTATTTCTCGATAGCTTTGCTTAATAAGAAGTAAAAACCGAACTTGTTTCATTCCTCCTCCAGTAGAACCCGCAGACCCCCCAAAGAACATCAAAAAAATTAGCATGATTTGGGCTAGGTAAGGCCAGAGCTCGAAATCCGCAGTCCCGTATCCAGTAGTAGTGACAATCGCTAAAACCTGGAAAAGAACATATCGAATAGCACTTCCAATCGAATTATATATTACATCACTTTTATAAACTGGATAAATTTGACCATTGATTGTTGCGTGTTCGTTTATTATTGAGTGGAATTGGTTTTCGTACCGGACTTTTCCATCAACAATTGGATAAATTTGATCATCAATCTCTATTACTTCTTCTTGGTTTACAGCACGAACTGTACCATTAATATTGATTACTGGTTGTAACATTGTACATAGGACTAGCACAGTTGTTACAGTTCCAATAATGAATACATAAAATCGGAATTCTTCGTCTTTCCAGTAGTTTCCGATATTACCTTGTAGAGCTCTGTAGTGTAGTGAGAAGTTCGTACCTGCAATGAACATAAAAATGATAATTATCGTATCAATATAAACACTTTGGTAATGGCCAATGCTGGCATTTTTAGGAGAGAAGCCACCAGTAGCCACAGTGCCGAAAGCATGACAAAAAGCATAGAATAGGCCGTCAGCTGGACTTTCTCGGACCTCTTCAGGGACTATCCAAACGCTTCCTACCCAAAGGAAAATAACTTCAACGAGTGTGATTAATACATAGACCCACCATAATACTTTTGCTGTTTCTTGAATGCGTGGTGTCAAGCGGTCAGTCTGGGGGCCAGGGGCTTCAGCTCGAAGTAATTGCATGCCTCCAACACCAAGCAAAGGTAGAATCGCAACTGCTAACACCAATATCCCCATGCCACCGAACCAGTGGGAAAAACTTCGCCAAAACAGGATTCCGTGTGGTAAGTGTTCAATTTCTGTTAGAATAGTGGCTCCTGTAGTACTAAAACCAGACATAGACTCAAAGTAACTATCGGTAAAGCGACGAAAGGCCGAAACTTGTTGATCAATACCTGAACCTAAAAAGTCTTGATAAAGAAAATAAGGCATTGATCCTACTAAAGCAATAATAATCCAACCGAGAGACACGATAGCGAAGGCTTCCCTGTTACTCATTCTTCGATCAGATTTACGTGTAAGTAAATTCAGAATTACACCAAGCAATGCGGTCCCCCCCGAACTTGCGAGGAATACAATCCAGTCCCCATGACCTTGACTTCTATAGCAAATTGAGACTCCAAGCGGTACAAGAAGCGCAATGGCCGTAGCCAATAGTAAATTGCTAAGTGTAAAAAGGACTAACTTTATATTCATGGGTAAAGCCCTGAAAAAAATACATCTAGTCAAATCGCTTGGGAAGTCATCACCAGGCGATTATTTATTGGGTTAAGAAAATAAGGATTCTATTTGGGGTATGGATTCGGGTTGACTGAAAATGACCACATCATCTCCAGCTTTAATGATAACATTTCCCTCTGGTAATACGACTTTACCGGCACGGACAATAGCGCCAACCACAGTTTCTCTGGGAAAGTTAATGGCACTGATTTTTTTATTGCAGATTTGTGATTTTGAATCCACTACTAACTCTAGGACTTCAGCATCGATATCTTTTATTAAAACATCTTTCAATACATTTCCAGTCCGTAATAAGCGTAAAATATCATTAACAAGTGTTATATGTCGACTGACAGCCGAGTCTATTTCGGTTATAGATGCTAGGATTGGCAGATAGCTTGGTTCTTGTATAAGAGGAATTGTTCGATCTGCGCCTTCAGCCGTTGACAAGATGCAAGACATGATATCATCTTCATCATCTCCTGTTACTGAGATGAAACTGTCAGCTTCACGTATTCCTGCCTCGGCTAAAATTTGTCTCTCTAAGAAGCTGCCGTGAATTATAATGGCCTTTTTTAAAATTGAACTCGCGCTTTCTGCTTTATGAATGTCTGGTTCAATTATCGAAACTCTCACAGAGGATGATTCTAGTTGTTTGGCAACTTCAATGCCAATTGGTGAAGCTCCAGCGATAACTAGTCTTTCCAAGTTGTGAGTGCTTGATATTCCAGATACTTTCATTATGTTTGTAACAGCCAAACGACTACCCATCACAAAAACTTCATCTCCTAAAGTAATTTCATCGCTGCCTCTGGGCATAATTGTCGATTTACCACCCCTTGTCTTAATAGCGACAAAACGAAGTTCAGAAAAAACTTCTCTAGTGGATATGTCTTCGATAGAACAATTAATAAGTGGGTTATCAGACTCGATGTTGAAAGCGACAAGCTGAATTTTTCCGTCGGCGAAATCAACTACTTCACGTGCTTCAGCAGATCTAAGTATACGAATAAACTCAGCAGCACAAAGCCTTTCGGAATTTATCGTGTAATCAATACCAAGATCAGCCCGAGTTATTATTGTATTATCAAAGTAAGTGGAATTACTTACTCTAGCAATTTTATTTTTGACACCACATCGCTTAGCAATCAAACTAGCCAGTATATTGGTTTCATCGGAGTTCGTGACCGAGATTAACAAATCCGTATTGCTTATGTCTGCGGCTTCAAGTAAAGATGGGGCGGATCCTGATCCACAAAGTGTCATCAAGTCTAGTGTCTCTGAAAGCCTGTTACAAGCCGATTGGGATTGATCTATTGCCACTACATCATAATCTTCGGCTAATAAAACCTTAGACAATTGAAATCCGACTTCTCCGGCACCAACAATAATAGCTTTCATTTCTTATTCCTAACAGTGTAGTGTATTTTCATTGATTCGTTCTATACTTCATCATAATTACGGAAGTACTTTGGCTACCTATTTTATCAGCAGTATCTGATCCATAACGGTCAATTAGCTTATCCTGGATCAATTTTAAATACTGCGATGCTGACTCTTTATCTGTAAATTCCATTACAAACCCATGATAAGTAGCGTTGCTATATTCAGTGTGCCTATCGTTATAAGTACGAAATACGGATTTTGGGTTGATATCGGTTAATAAATTCGACAGAGGCCAGTAACGGGAGGGTAGATTTTGGTCTAGGTTCAAATAAGTAGAGTGCAAGATGTGGTTTTCAACTGGCAAAACTGAAATCAAGGGTACTTCACTTAAATGGCCATCGTTAATATCTATGATTTGTTCTTCAATTTTTTCCGCAATATCGGTAACAGCTTGATTTATAGCTGTCGCATATTCGTACATTTCAATATCGACTAAATATTGCCCCTTGCAGAATAATAGGCGGTCATCCATTTCAGCAGCCATTTTGCTTCCAATCATCCTATATTGATCTTGTGGCAGACGAGTCGAACTAAATAAACTGTATGCATTTGCGGCTGTTCCTAGGTCAAATACTTCAGCTAAAATGAGCGGACGTCCCCCCAATTTAGGAGATTGAAACTCAACGTGAGCTTGTTTCTGAAACCCATAACGAAAATACAGTTGTGGATTACCGAACGGTACATCGTAATAGAGCTCGCGGCCATTGTAAATCTTGGGTGGTTGTACATGGTTCCAGCCTTCAATTTCATTATTGTTGGGTAACAGATCAACTAGGCTGACTAGGCTATCCGGATTCGGTGAAGATGAAAAAGTATCGACTGGGCCGGTCAATTTTGATTTCTCAGAATCAAAATTAGACAGACGTAGCTCAATATCTCCAATCAGTTTTTTTGTTTTTTTTACACTATCTGTTTGTAGAACACCATACAGATAAGTTCTGTATTGAGTTATAGATAGATAACGGTCTTTTTTTTGACAACCCAACATGGATAGACAAAAAAGACCGACGAAATGATACAAACGATTTTTCTTGCTAAATGAGATCGTCATTTCTGTGTTAACCGAAACAATCGGTCTCCGAAATTACCACTGTTCGGCCAATAAGCTATACAAGTCATCTACTAACTCTTCGACCAATCGATTTTTAGCTTCGCCAATTGTTTCCGGTGGTTCACCTCGTCCAGAAACAAGAAAAAATTCATGTATCTGTTGGTAACTGTCATTTTGTTCAACTAACTTATTTCGGACCTGATCTCTAAACGTATAATCTACAAGCAACTTCATTTGCAAGCGAATAGGACGATTATTTCCGTCAAAATCAATTGCTTTTATATCGTAATCCCGGATAATCAGGTCAAGTTGAGCATCATTCCCATCCCGCCATTTTTGGCTAAAACGATCAACCATTGCCTCACGAACAATCTCGTCGTAGAGTTTACCAGTTGATCTTTCGTAAGTAAAGTCGGGGTCTTCAATATCCACCGGTGTTATAGTAATACTATCAATGTGGCTTAGATAGTCAGAGGTTGACACATAACCACATCCAACAAATAGAAAAACTAGAAGAGACAAGATCGACACCAGCCATTCATTTTTCAGAATACTCTGTAGAAAACCAAGGCTTTTTGTCATAACGATTGATGCATTCACGATTAGCTAATTACAGAATGTATGACTATCACTTACCCAAATTGAAAACGTTGATGCTCAAACATGTAATTAATAGTGAATAGAAGAGGTGAGTTCTCTCGAACACCAAAAATGAAAACAATTGGACTGAGGCCAATAAGAAGCGTCAGACGTGGTAAACATAGTCTACTCAAACGGGCGGGGGCGATTTATATTTCCGTTTTCGGCAATAACAACATTTCGAACCAACACAGGTAATTTTCGGGCATACTCAACAATCTGGTCCCGATACTTCAACGAGAACCCAAGCACTATCACTTGGACAACTAGGACGCCCGCCAGCAATTTTGTGAACCAAGTTTTTTCTAAAAGGCTATCCTGTTGATTCTGTTCCATCTGAAATATAATAGATAGTCATTTCTAAAATTCTCGAGAAAATGGAGGAATGAGCATCGCTTCTCATTCCTCTATCTTACTTAGAACCGATCTTTTGGTACCCGGAGAGAATTGTTTCTGGATTGTCCTTCATCCCGATTTCTATTATTGCCACCGGAACGACCACCGCTGCGCTCTCGGCGTCGGTTTCCACCGTCGCGGTAGTTCCTTCGAGGCCCAGAGTTATCCCTAGATGGCGCGTCCTCTCTCGGCGGTGTGTTAGCCGATATCTCATTTGCCTTCTCTGCACTTTCTCCACACAAGGTCAGATCAACTCGGTTTTGGTCATCGATAGATAGAACTCGAACCTGAACTGTATCGCCAACGGTTAAAATATCTTCTACCTGACGAACATACCCGTTACCCATCTGTGAAATGTGAACCATTCCATCGCAATTAGGCAAAATTTTGACAAAAGCGCCAAAGGGGGCAATGCGAACGACTTCACCCGTATATTCCTTGTCTACTTCTGGAACGGCTGTTATTTCTCTAACTCTTTCCTCCGCAGCCATAGCCGCACTTGCGTCTGTGGATGCAATCTCGACACGACCGTCATCTTCAATACTGATGGTAACACCAGTCTCTTCTTGAATTTTCTGTACAACCCTACCACGTGGCCCAATTACATCCTTAATTTTTTCAACTGGGATTTGGATCGTGTTAATACGAGGTGCATGAGGTGATAATTCAGCATTCGGAGCTTCAATGATTTGCTCCATTTTCTCCAAGACAAACAAACGGGATTCACGAGATTGATGAATCGCTCGTTTCATTAATTCTGGTGTGACACCATCGATTTTTATATCCATTTGGATAGCCGTGACACCATCTCGTGTACCTGCTACCTTGAAATCCATATCCCCTAGAAAATCCTCCATTCCAACCATATCGGTCAGAATAGCTTCTCTATCCCCATCCTTAATAAGGCCAACACCAACGCCAGCAACGGGTTTTTTTAAAGGCACACCAGCATCAAGCAATGCCATTGTTGTACCGCAGACGGTTGCCATGGAGGATGACGCATTGGACTCTAAAATTTCAGATACGACACGGATTGTGTAGTTAAACTCTTCTTTGCTTGGAACAACAGCTTTGATTGCACTTTCTGCCAGAGAACCATGGCCAATTTCTCGCCGACCGGGCCCCATGATTCGTCGAACTTCTCCTACACTATAGGGTGGGAAGTTGTAGTGTAAAAAGAAAGGTTTATTTTTTTCTCCAGCTAAACTACGTTCTATGTCCTCATCTAGTGATGTACCCAAAGTTACAGCACAGAGAGCTTGTGTTTCACCTCTAGTAAATAGTGATGAGCCGTGTGCATGTGGTAGCAACGAAACTTCACCCGAAATTGGCCGAACTTCAGTTGCGTTTCGGCCGTCAATACGAGTGCCTTGAGTGAGGATTGATTCTCTCATCTCGTGCTTTTCTAAATCTTTAAGGATTGTGTCTGTATCTTGGGTGTAGTTTTCTGTATCCTCTTCATTAGTGGTTGAAGAAACGAGTTGACCCAAAATATCATTTTTTAATTCTTCTGACAGTGTACTTCGTTCTTGCTTGTCGGCTATGCCAATAGATTCTCGGACCTTCTCACCAACTAAATCAGTCACTTTCTGACGAAAATCGTTGTCTATAGTCTTTGGCTCAAATTCCCGTTTGTCTTTACCACAAACAGCAATCAGGCCATCTTGTAACTTGATAATTTCTTTGATTTGTTCGTGAGCAAAAACAATAGCATCAATCACTTCATCTTCTGGAACTTCGTGTAGGTGCCCTTCAACAGACATAACTGCACTCTGATTACCACTAACAAAAAGTTCTAGATCACAACGCTCCATTTCTTCTGAGGTTGGGTTAACAATTAATTGATTATCAATCCGCCCTACGACAACCCCACCGACAGGGCCATTGAAAGGTATATCAGACATACTCAATGCAGCTGATGTACCAATTAAGGCAGGTACATTCGCTAAATTTTCTTTATCATAAGAAAGTACCGAGCACATGACTTGAACTTCTTGGTTGTATCCCTTTGGAAACAAAGGGCGAATACAGTGGTCAATCAACCTGGATGTCAATTGCTCAGGGATACCAGGCCTCGGCTCTCTCCGGCCGTACACACCTGGTATTTTCCCTCCTGCATATCCACGTTCCCTGTAATCGACAGTTAAGGGTAAAAAATCTACATTCGCTTCTTTTCTAGCTGCTACTGCTGTGACTAAAACAACTGTCCCACCATACTTCACCCAAGCGGAACCATCTGCCTGTTTGGCAACTTTCCCTGTCTCTATGGAGATTTTTTCTCTCCCTAGTTGCATTTCTACTTTCAATTCTCTCTCGCTCCTTATGTTTCCGAACTCCACTTCTCATTGTCCACTGGGCTTTATCGATTACCCTCTTCTACTGATTACATCTCTTAGGCCAAGTTTCTGGATTAATTGACGATATCGAGGGGCGTCCGCATTATACAAATAGCGTAGCATTCGCCTTTGTCGTCCAACCAATTTGAACATTCCATACCGTGAATGATGGTCTTTGGTATGTGTCCGTAAATGTTCGGTTAGCTGCTTAATTCTAGAATTTAACAACGAAATTTGAACCTCAGGTGAGCCAGTATCAGTATCGTGTTTTTTGTAATCTTCTACAATCTCTTGAGTTGCTTTTTTATCTAAACCCACGATCAATCTTCTCCTTTATTTCAGTAACTACATCCACAATTCCACCCTGCAAAGCCTCATTATAACATAAACATGTTTTCAATCCCCATCAATTGATTGACAAAGATCATGAGACTGACAAGGGTATACATTTTTAAACAAAACACGAATCCTTCAATATCGAACGTGCGGCTTTAATATCCTCTCGGATTTGTTGGGCTAAACATTGTATGTCTGGAAACTCCATTTCACTTCGAATCTTTTCTCGAAAAACGACATCTAACTCTTTCCCATAGATTTCCTGATTAAAGTCTAAAATATGGACTTCGATTTTTGAAGCATTTCGCCCGAAAGTGGGTTGAATACCAATGTTGGTCACACTTTCATAGATTGTTGGACGCTCCAAGTTCGAGTTTTTTAACGTAACCGATGTAGCATATACACCACTTGGCGGTAAAACTTGTCGCCCAGCATCAATATTGGCTGTTGGAAAACCTATATGACGCCCCCGCTGGTCCCCACTTATAACTCGACCTCGTAATGTGTGTGGTCGAGTTAGCATTTTCTTTGCTAATTCTAGGTTACCTTCCGCAATAGCGGACCGTATTCTAGTACTATGGACAGATTGCCCATCGATTTGTCGCTGCTCAACTACCGAGACACCAAACCCATATTTCTTGCCATATTTCTCTAAAGTTGCGATAGTTCCGCCACGATTTTTACCAAAGTGCCAATCATATCCAATTACCACATGTTGAGCCCTCAGTTGCTCAGCTAAAATCCTAGAGATAAAATCAGTAGCCGACATGTTCGATATTTCCCTGTTGAACCGAAGAATAAA
>JACLAC010000802.1_pt1 | contig 23582 bp, 20 predicted proteins | sample 8027881 | NCBI WGS metagenome assembly JACLAC01 (sample SAMN15725517, study PRJNA655200) | protist metagenome | isolation source: fluorescence activated cell sorting (FACS) single amplified genomes of... | place: Spain: Blaines Bay Microbial Observatory, Mediterranean Sea | collected 2016-01-19 | reverse complement strand
ATTAAAATGGTTCAAAGTGAATATTGCCGCTCCATAAACACAGCGGATGATATCGAATGTATACGGAAAAAAAATGCCTATTAAAACACCCACTTTTTCAAATGAGAATCGGTTTGTACTAATTGGCGGCATGAATGTTGTTGAGTCCAAAGAACAACTCTGGAAGGTTGGTCAAGAATTGATTGATATATGTTCAGAGCTTAATATTCCTTTGGTCTTTAAAGTCTCAATTGATAAAGCTAATCGGTCCTCTATTACGAGCTACAGAGGACTTGGGTTTAAAGAAGGACTTTGCTTATTGAAAGAATTTCGATCACATTTCCACATTCCAGTGCTGACAGATATACACGAATCTTGGCAAGCAGATCAAGTTACGGAGGTTGTCGATATAATACAAATTCCAGCATTCTTATGCCGGCAGACTGATTTGTTACGGGCAGCCTGTGAAACTCAAAAAACCCTACACATAAAAAAAATGCAGATGATGGCTGCAGCCGAAATGAGTAATGTAATTGAAAAGTGTCATTCCTCCGGAAATGAAAAGATAATTCTTTGTGAAAGAGGGACCTCCTTTGGATACAACAACTTGGTTGTTGATCCGCTTAATTTTTCTCTCCTTAAGTCACTTGGTAAACCTGTAAGTTTCGATGTTACGCATAGTTTGCAGCAGCCTGGAGGACTAGGTGAAGCCACAGCAGGAAGAGGATCTCACGTAACTGATTTAGCAATGGTTGGGCTTAGTCAAGGGATTAGTTCTCTTTTCGTTGAATTTCACCCGAACCCTAGTAGAGCAATGTGTGATGGACCATGTGCTCTACCACTAGATAAAGCGAGAGGGTTTCTTCGTAAAGCGAAAGAACTTGACGAAGTAGTTAAGAACTGGCAACGTTAAATTGTATCCTATTACTCCGGATCATCAGCCGCCCAATCCAAGTAATTCTAGTCGCTGCTGAAGAAAGTCTACGCCAATTATATCGCGAGGTGGAGGTGGAAAGTCATCTCCTATACAGGAATCAATAACACAGAGCATCGAATCGAGTCTTGGATGAACAAAAAATGGCATAGAGTAACGATCTTCAGTAGGGTCTTCAGGATTTATCACCCGAATAGACGTTGAAGGAATATAACCATTTGTCACTCTACTCAGCATATCTCCAGAAGCAACAACAACTTCTCCCTCTTCAACCTTAACATCAATCCATTCGTTCTCTCTGGTGAGAATCTGTAATCCACTAGATGTGGAGGAAATCAACAATGTCATAAAGTTTATATCTTCATGGGCAGCAACCCGAACAGCATCCTTCTCAATAAAACGTTCATTCAGAGGCGGGTAATATAGTGCACGTAAAATACTGTTCCCTTTGTCTGTTATTCGGGTAAAAACATTGTGTTGTTCACCAAGATACAGCGCCAAAGCTTCAAGAAGTAAATCAGAGCAATCTTCTAATGCATCGTAAAGCTCTAGCATGTCGTCTCTAAAATTCTCTACTTCATCAGGCCAAATATTGTCAGCATAGCTATTCTGAAGCGGATCATCTTTGGGCAGCTGTCGTCCCACATGCCAAAATTCCTTTAAATCAGGAACAGATGAACTTTTGGCAGCTTCTGAACAATAGGGAGTGTATCCTCGTTGTCCCTTTCCTCCACTGATGACATATTTTTCTTTGAGGCTTTTGGAAAGGGAAAAAAATTCCTTGGCGCATTGGTAAGCAGGATGCGTTACTCGTTTGGTAACATTGTGCCCGACCACCCGTACGAATCCAAATAAACGAATAGAATCACCGATCTTCTGGATAAAAGCATCCCTTGTTTGATGATTGATGTAATTCTGAAGATCAACCACAGGTATCGTAGTCATAAATATCCTTTTAGTTATGTTGACATGTCAATAATAACACATTTTTTGGTCTGTAAAAAATATAACGGTCATGCAAGATGTAACCTATGAATTGACTGTTGATTGAACGTATAAAATAAAACATTGTCTATCCTTATTGGGCTCAGTCAATAGATTGGGCTAATTACAATGTATGCTTATACACTTCTTCTTGGCTTGCACGGTAACTAAGATACCAAACTCTACTCCAGTCGGAGACTCGAAGGTTCCGGCTTCCAAATTACATGGAACAGTTCCGACGACGGCAATTGACCTGCCAGAGTTTGTCGCCTTGAATTCAGATGGTGAATCGAGGGAGAAGAAACACCTGCTGGGCAAGCCAGCTGTTATTTGGTTCTATCCTATAACAGGAACACCTGGCTGAACTCTTCAGGGTTGCGGGTTCCGTGATTTATATGAGGAGTTTCAGAAGCTTGAAGTCGAAATTTTCGCGGTGAGCTTTGCAGAGCCCAGTGACAACAGAACGTGGATCGATGACCAAGGCTATCAATATGAAGTTTGGACGGATTCAGGAAGAACACTTTCATCAACTTATGGTGCCGTGACCAGCACTGAGCAGCAATTTCCTTCTCGGGTAACAAAGATAATTGATTCCAATGGAGTCCTTATTTTAGAATACAACGACGCAGGTTTTTTACGCAATCCTCAAAATGTATTAGAAGATTGCCAAGCTTTGTTTAACAACTAAACTGGTGTATGTGGAAAATGTTTTGATTCTCGAGCGAGTTGCTCAATCTTGTTCATGACCCGTAAAACATTCTCTTCTTGCCATGGTTTACCGATTACTTGTACATTCAGGGGTAAACCAACGCTGTCTTTCTCAAACATTGCTGCCTTTCTATCTAAGCGATCGTGAATATCTCGTGGGGTGTCTTCTCCGGGTAGAACCCTACTGACAGGAACCACTCCGGCAGGTAGGTCCAAGAGGTTGTAACGCATGGTATGGTAGGCACCCATTGACCAATCTCCGGTTTCTTTGTGCTTCGCAGCGACGGTTACTGATGGTGGACCAATTAAAACATCGATATTCTCATCAAGCCAAGAATCCATTTCCTCTCTTTGTAGCTCCGTTCTTTTTGCAGTGAGCTTCCAATAGTCTACTACCGTTTTACTGCCCAATGCTTCCAGCAACAAAGCAACCCGAGCTTCTCCTTTTTTCTTCATTGCTTTGGACAATAATTTTTGGGCAATTCGGGGTAATTTAGCCATTCGAAATAAATTTTTCAATTGTACATTCACGGCTTGCCCTCCTAAAGCTTCGCTGAGGGTTTGGGCTCCATCAGCAGATAGAGCTTGGAAATATAAACGCATTATTTCCCACGAATTACTGGGTCGATATGGGACGAGAACCGCACCAGCCTGCTCCAAATATTGTTTTGCCTCAAGAACTGCTCTTTGAATGGACTGAGAGGGTTCAAAAAAACCATCATCCAGATAATAGCCAATCCGTAGCCCTTTTACATTTTGAACCAAAGATATCGGTTTAAAGCTCGGAACAGTTGGATCTAACCTAGATTGTCGACTACCCGATAAAGCATTCATCATCAATACCAGATCTTCTGTTGTTCTTGCCATTGGACCAATCTGTGCTCGAATAAATTCCTGTCCACGAATTGCACCCGCTGATCCTTTCGAAGACCATCGACCTACGGTTGGTTTGAGACCAACTATTCCACACCAAGCCGATGGGATTCGGATAGATCCGCCAATATCAGAGCCTATTCCCATCGGAGAAATCCCAGAAGCAATCGCGGCGGCTTCACCACCACTGGAGCCCCCTGGAACACGTTCTAAATTCCAAGGGTTATTACAAGGACCCCAGATGTCATTATCACACTCAAAAGAAAGCAGAAGCAATGGGATATTACTCTTGCCAAGAATAATTCCACCTTGTTCTTTTGCTACTTCAACAATGACAGAATCTCGCTTTGCCAATTCTTTTTTACGAGAAATAATCCCCATTGTTTGTGATGTACCTTTGGTGGCTATATTTTCTTTAATGGTGAGTGGCAGACCATGCAATTCACCCAGTTCTTCTTTGTTACTCCGCTTTTCATCAGCCTCTTTAGCCCGCTTGAGTGCCTCCTCATCAAAATGATGGACAAGTGAATTGATTTGGGGCTCTATCTCTTCTTTTCGTCTGAGAAGTGATTCTACAATTTCAACTGAAGATATTTCTTTTGTTTGTAATTGTCTTTTCATTTCTGAAGCACTAAGTTTGTACAGTTCCATCATTTCTTCCATTTTTTTTCATACTGTGCAATACGACTCAAGACCAATGATTCTGCATTTTCATTGCCGAGAATTCTTTCATCTTCCAATGTCCATTGCAACATCTCCTTCCATCCAAGTCTACAGGACCAGTTCAACCATTTTTGTGATTTCGAGCTACTCAATAGAAGGGTTTGGTTTTCGTTAAAAGTATGCTTCAGTTTTTGTATTGTTATTTTTCCCTCTTTTCCGTAGATTTGTTGGCAATATTCAATAATTTCAGAAACCTTTAACGCCCTCTGTGGACCAAAGTTCCATGCACCTTGTGACTTCCCTTGCATTAAATTGTTTCCCAACATTAAATACCCCCAAATCGGGTCTAAAACATATTGAAAGGGACGAAGTGCATCTGGGTTTCGGAGCAAAAGAGTTTCTTCCTGTTGAAAAGCACGAAGGATATCAGGGAAGAGCCTCCCCTCGGCTCTATCTCCTAAACCAATCGCGTTTCCTCCACGAGCCGTCGCCAAAGATAAGGAGGGAAAAATTGGACGATAGCCATCAACGACCACTTCAACAGCAGCTTTACTGGCACTGTATGGCTCCAATCCTCCCAAGGGATCTTCTTCGGTACAGGGATCCAATTTTGGTTGATAACATTTATCACTGGTTATGATCACCATTGTAGAAGTCGGGTGAACACGATAACTTTCTAGAAGATTGACTGTTCCTTGGACATTGGTTTCAAAAGTATATCTCGGCTCACGATACCCTCTTGAAATTAAAGATTGAGCGGCCAAATGAAAAACGATATCCGGTTTTGATTGGGCAATCACATTTTTGACTTCTTCAAATGATCTTATGTCTCCTACAATATGATGAATACAGTTCTTTATATTGAGTAGGTTAAAGATCGATCCCTCGAGCGGTTCGAGAGAAAACCCAGTGATTTTTGCACCCAATTCCAAGAGGACAGAACTGAGCCAAGCTCCTTTAAAACCAGTGTGACCAGTTATTAAAACTCGTTTTCCTTGATAGGCATCCTTCAGGGCTTGCAAGCGCAACTGTTGCTCCTAGTAAATCTGATGTTCGTCTGTCAAAGCCAAAACTTCTTCTACCGTGGTTAGTCCGAGAGCTATTTTTTTGATTCCATACTCACGAAGGGTAAGCATTCCATCATTAAGAGCTTCTCTTTTGATTTCTTGGGTTGATGCTCGCTCATTAACTAACCTTTGAATTCGAGGCGTAACTTGAAGAACTTCAAACAGCCCTGTTCTACCCAGGTATCCAGTATACCTGCATTTTACACAGCCTTTACCCCTTTTAATCTTTAGTTTTTTACCCCTTGTATTTTGGATTCGAAGAGAATGAATCTGCTCGTCGGTAAGGATATCATCTATTGCACAGAAAGGACAAACTTTCCGGACCAACCTCTGAGCGACAACCCCTATCAATACTCCTGAAAGTAAAAAGGGCATCACATCCAAATCAAGCATCCTACTTATCGCTCCAGAAGCTTCTCCAGTGTGAATGGTTGAAATCACCATATGTCCTGTCATAGCTGCTTGAATTACATTTTGAGCCGTATCAGGGTCACGTATCTCACCAACCATTACAACATCTGGATCTTGCCGTAATACAGTTCGTAATGCCGACCCAAAAGTAAGCCCAATTCTCGGTTGCATCGCGATTTGGTTAAATTTTTCATGGACCATTTCAATCGGGTCCTCAAGAGTAATCACATTGATATGAGGAGAAGCGACAAAGTGTAGCGTAGAATACAATGTTGTTGTTTTTCCAGAGCCCGTTGGCCCAACAACCAAAACCAAGCCCGTATTTGAGCCCACCATTTGCTTGTACCTTTCCATTTCATGCGGGAAAAAACCTAAATTATCAATATCCTGGATCAATACACCTGGATCAAAAATTCGAGCAACTAATTTCTCACCAAAGGCTGTCGGAGCAGTCGATACTCTCAACTCAACTTCATTGTCATTGTACTTGGTTTTAAATCTTCCATCTTGAGGACGGCGGCGTTCTGCAATGTCCAGTCTCGACAATGTTTTAAGGCGTGAAAGAACAGCTGGATGAACGACACGAGGCATTCTATGTACTCTATGCAACACACCATCAATCCGCATTCTTACCCAACTTTCATGCCTTTTGGGCTCAATGTGAATATCACTCGCTCGATTATCAAATGCATAATTAAGGAGATACCAGACAGCTTGAACAACTGGCTGTTCTGTTCCATCAAGATTATCTCCAGTCGATAAGATGTGAAGTTGCTCTAGATTCCCAAGATCAAACCGATCATTACCATATTTTGCCTCAGCGGCCCTCATAGAGGAACGAAAACCATGAAACTCAGCAATCACCCTAAGAATATTCCGCTTGGAAGCAGCAATCGGTATGATCTTCTTTCCTTTAATCCGTTCAATACTATGAATAATTTCTTTGTTCCAAGGTTCAGCCATTGCTAAAGTAAGAGAATCAACCTCTTCTTCTAAGGTGATGATTAAATGACGCTCTGCAAATGGTCCACCAAAGCTATCTGTAACTAATCTGTAATCCAATTGTAATGGATCAAGAACAACAAAAGGAAATTCTTCTTCTTCAGAAACAACCCGAGAAATACATTCTTCATCCACCAATTCTTCAGGAATATCCAGTCGTCTAAACCGAAAGGAAGCGATTACCTCAATCTCTGATAATTCATAAACGACTCTTTTTCGTCCCATGATTCTTCGCATTTCAGTACGCTTATCCAGTAACAGATGTCTAGCCATTTCTTGACCTCTGTTCAAAACATCTTGTTTTTGACCAGCATGGATAATATTTCTCTCGACGAGATAATCGAGAAACTCACTGATTTTCCTTTGGTTGATCACGTTATTTCCCAGATGGAGGCGAATTTATTCTCTTGTTCCTTACTCTACCAAAGACTACCCAATATCGGGGAAGAAATTTACCTGATTTGTAGAGATTGAAAAGGAGTAAGGCTAGGCTTTGCTCAAATTCTCCAAAGAGCGGATAGATTTAGGGACATCCTGACAAGCTTAATTTCGATTGATCCCAAAAGGAAAATTGCTGACCTGTACTAGAGGGTTTTCCAATTTTCACTGAAAGTAACTCACCATAAGGGTGCTGAACAAGGATTCCTGAAATGTTCTTGGGAAAACAAATCTCATCAGGAATTTCTTTGTTAAAAGCCAATTGATCAATCCAAGTAAAGTTGTACATCTGAGGGAATAAAGGACCTGCTCCTGGTCGATTTGGATTGAGGAAAAGCTCTTTCTTATGAACGGTTTGTTCCCATAAAGCTTGTTGAAATGAAACGCCAGGCCCTGAAGTTGGGACCCTTAAAATCCTCCCCTTAGATGCTTCAATAGAAGACAAAAAAGTGGTATCCATCCTGGGAGAGCCAGGGAGAAAGAACCCAATTGGAGAAGCAAGAAACAACTCCAAGGCTATCAGAAGTCGCCAAAACTTAATCCTTGGCAGTTTTTTTATCCCTTTGGATACGAGAACACTCAACGCCAAAAGTACCATCAACATGTATCGTCCATGGTGATTGATCAACGCCTGTCCCGGAATAAATGTTGATGAATAGGAAATAACATTCCCAATTTCAGTATCGTAACCAGCCCAATGAATACTCGGTCCCAGTGATAAACCAACAAAAAGAAATAGCATCCCCCACCAAAAAATCGTTCGAGAACAACAGGCAACAAAAATCAATGTAAACCCTATGTAGCCTGGATGTAAACGAATAATCTCATCTGCGTAGCTTTGTTTTCCTGGATAAAACAGCGAGGCGACATCAATTTGCTTCCAAGGATTAAGCGCCCAAAGGGGTTCAAAATTTGGATCGTGAACCCCAAAGCGGTGTCCATTCAAGGTCAACCTTTCCCAATGCAAATACAAAAGGGGGGAGACCAACAATAACGTCAGTAAGCCCGAAAAAAACACTTGCTTCTTTCCCTGACACAGTAATCGAAAACCAAGACATAGAGCAAAAATCCCACTCATCCAACCAAGAACCAAGCCGCACCAACCAACGATGCCCAGTAATAAGCCAGAGATTATGGGACGACTTCCTAAGAGAGCAAACGCAAGTGCCGTAACACCCACAGCCATATCCTCTGTTAACCCAGAGGCTACTGATCCGAGCATTATGGGTGACCAAGCCAAAATAATCGCCCCTATCCACGGATCTCCACCTTCTTTTTTGCAAAGCTGAAATCCTCCATAGGCAGCGAAGAACATTGCTAAACAAACCCAACTATTGTAACCAAAAGCTGTTCCCCCGATGAAGGAAAACAAAATGGAGATGATTGTTGGAATTGGATCAATTGAAGGAAAATACTCTGTACCAAGGGTTAAGCTCGTTCCCGTCGACCATGTTGGAAAGTCAATTGCCCTCCACCAGTGAGTCCATGCATGCCCGTAAACCTCCGAACCTGAAAAACCAATTAATTCGTAGTAACATATACTTTTCGCTACCGGAACAATAACAAGCGCAATACAAAAGGATATGACATATATGGTCGGCTTTATTTTTATCTGTTCACACTCTTCATTCATTAGTGAGTAATTAAGATGACTTTTAATACAATACCAGCAAAACTAAAGAGAAATGGTACTGATCCAGCCATCAAGGATAAACCTGGATACCATGTAAAAGAAGGTGGACAATGGATAGCGACAAGCTATGCCGATTATTACAAAGAAACCTTACAGGCTGCAAAAGCGTTGATTCATCTAGGGGTGTCAGTCAATGGTAAAGTCTGTATACTGGCATTTAATCGACCTGAATGGGTGATCGCAGACATTGCTGCCATGATGATCGGTGGTGTTCCAGCTGGAATATACCAGACTTGTTCTTCTGAAGAAGTTCAATATATTGTCAATCACTCTGAATCAAAAGTTATTTTTGTTGAAAACAAATCGCAGTGGGAAAAAGTAAAGCAAGAAGAGGCTAAATTACCCTTACTCGAAACAATTGTTGTTATGCGAGGAACAAAAATTGAAGATGATCGAACACTTACCTGGGAAGAATTCCTCGCTCTCGGAAATAATGTTACGGCCGAAAAAGTGTTTGACCGTCTGGAAAAAATTGAAACAACAGCTCCAGCAACATTCATCTATACCAGTGGAACAACAGGTCCTCCGAAAGCCGTTATGCTCTCACATGATAACATAACATTTACAGCAGACCTTGCCGTACAAATGGTAACACTCAATGAAGGCGATTGTTCAGTTTCTTACTTGCCACTGTCACATATTGCAGAACAAATGTTTTCAATTCATGGGCCAATTACTGCAACAACTCCAATATACTTCGCAGAATCCCTTGATCAATTGCCAGACAACCTCAAAGAGGTTCAACCAACAATCATCTTTGGGGTTCCTCGTATATGGGAAAAGTTTCACGCTGGTGTAACGGCTAAGTTATCTGAAGCTACTGGGGTTAAAAAACGGTTGGTTAATTGGGCATTAAGAGTCGGACGAGCTAAGAATTCGATCGCCAATAAAGGGATGAAGATTCCACCGCTTCTCAATTTACAATACAAGCTTGCCGACAAATTAATTTACTCGAAAATCAAACCAGCATTGGGTTTGGGTAATGCAAGAATGTGTATAAGCGGTGCAGCTCCGATCGCCCCAGAGGTTCTTGAATTCTTCAGCGGATTAGATCTGGTTATTTATGAGGTTTATGGACAATCGGAAGATTGTGGCCCAACGACATTCAATCAACCAGGGGCAACAAAATTTGGCTCAGTCGGTCCTGCTATTCCTGGCGTTTCTGTTAAACTAACCGACAATGATGAAATTATAGTAAAGGGTCGAAATGTATTTTTAGGATACTATAAAGATCAAGAAGCAACCGATGCAACATTAAAAGATGGTTGGATGTATTCAGGTGATCTCGGAAAAAAAGATGATGAAGGCTTTTACACAATTGTCGGTAGGATTAAGGAAATTATCATCACAGCAGGTGGTAAAAATATCGCCCCAAAAAATATAGAAGCCGCTCTAAAAAATCTTCCCATAATTAGCCAAGCTGTGGTCATTGGGGATCGTAGAAAATTTCTAAGTGCTTTAATTACTCTGGATGAAGCAGAATCAAAAAAATGGGCCGATGCACACAGCACATCTACAGAAAATTTATCTGACAATGAATCCTTGCAGAAAGAGTTAATGAATCAAATTCAAAGTGCAGTCAACAGCCGATTTGCCCAGGTAGAGCATATTCGAAAATTTACAATTTTACCTCGTGAACTAAGTATTGATGAAGGAGAATTAACCCCGACATTGAAAATCAAAAGAAGAATTGTACATGAAAACTGGATTGATACAATTGATGCCATGTATGAATAGCGCTACTGGGAAATATACCTTCTCTCCAGCTTCCTAGAATAGATTCTTCCTCCCCATGGAACACCATTTTTTTTGTCTCGATATAATGCTGCTTCACATTTTGGATCACGAAATAAGATTTTCTGAGGAGGGTTATGATGAACAGCAATTAATGATCCTATATCGGGTTCTTGTTGGCTGGGAAAATTGATTTCAAGGGGTGTGACAAAGAATAAACTTCCCCCAAATAATATAAATAAAAGCCGTCTTTTTTTGGGTAAAAGGTACAGTATAATCAATGAAGCAGCAACCCAGCCAACTGCCATTCTTCTCCAATTGGGCTGATAGAGCATACTTGAAAACAACATCAACATAAATGGTGAGTTCGCCAATAAAAATGTTAAGTTTCTGAGATGACGTCTATCTCGAAAAGAAAATAACAGTGCAGCTAAAAGCAGCCCCAACCACCATTGAAAACTACGCGAAAATGAAAATCCGGACATCGAGGGACTGTGTAACCAAATCCAATTCAAGCTTTCCAACCAATGAAAGGAATACCCCCAAATAAAAGGGGTGTGATCAGGAAAAACATCATAAAATAATACAGGGTGTTCCTGCCCAATTCGTTCCTGATAGAACCACCAAATTTGTTCTTCCAAAGAAATACTTTGGGCGGGTATGTTCATTGCTAGTAGATAGGAAAGGAGTATAGGTAAGAACGGTATAAAAAGATTTTTCCACTTTCGGTGAGTAAAAATTAACAGTCCCCAGCAAAAGATTACCGGTAGAGTCCATAACAATCCTCGAACATCGATCAACAAAGCCAACCCAAGAGCAGCCCCAATAAACCATGGCTTTTTATGATCTACAGCTACAAAAGCTAAAACCGATGCCCAAGAGAGTGTCATTACAATTACTGGGGTGGAATCCAACATACTCCCCATAAGCATTAGTGGAGGGAAACAAATCACAATTGGATACACCAACCAACTACGCTGTTTCAAAGATCGGAGGAAGAATTGCATTGCAAGAATTGTTCCCCAAAGCGCAATAATATTCGTGACGATCAAAGCATCAATTATGCCAATCCTATTTGATAAAAGTGTGGCTGGATACAAACTAGAGACACTTCGTTGACCATACAGAGGAATACGATTCATCCGTATTGAATCTATCGTTTCACAATATTGAATAAAGTCCTGAACAATTACTACTGACGATAAATTTGATTGAAGATATCCACCAACCATCAAACAGAATAGAAGGGGAAGGATTCCTTTGAACTTTGATGTAAAAGCACAAACAAATGCCGGTAAGAATAAACATAGCGAGAGCAAAACTCCCAATCTAGTTTTCTCCCTTAAAATCCATCGTAAGTTGTCGCACGAGCTTTAATTTCTGCGATACCAATATTGGGTTTCTTTCCTGGATAAACTTCCAGAATTTCAATTGTAATATTATCCCAATTTGATCCTGTATAACCTGTTACCGAAGGAACAAGCAGCCACTGTTCTTTAGAAGTATTTGATAGATCATGGGTAATATTACGACCTCCTGTGGAGATCTTAATCTTTTTCGGACGGGCATAGGTGCTGGGTCCGGAAACTATCCCCAAATGAGAGATTGTTCCTTCTAATTCAATTTTAGCACCCTCATCGGCTAGCCAGTAACTTTTGGTGCTACCATCAAAGAGTTTGATTTCATCGGAACCTTCAGAGCCGTTCTCAACACCAACAATCTTTGTCGAAATTTCAAATTCTCCTAAATGCAACATAACTTCACTAAGCCCGAGAGCACTATAGTCTTTTCCAGGAAAAAAGTCAGTGATTGTAATTCTAAACTTTCCACCGTTCTCACTCTCAATTTTTAAGTCTTCAATGTCAATCACTTGATTGTCCATTTTATCTTCAAATTTGACTGTTATTGATTTTGTAGTTGATTTAAGATCAAGATTTGAATCATACTCAAGTACATCAATGCGAACTTCCTTTACCCTTGAATAATCTTTGTAGGTATCCTCTGATTTTGCATAACCATTAATCATTGCAATCTTATCCAAAGAGCAAACACCACTCGGGCCATCTATCAAAATCCATTCACCTTTATTTTCACTTTCGCCAGATACCATCCAAGCTGTTTCAGGTTTGCTGTCAATCGCCGAACCAGCATTCCAATAATTACTTCCTCTTCTTGAATCCTTTTTAAAATTAGAAACTGAAGCGCCTGCAAAAGCAAATTGTAAATTAGCAGCCAAGAGTAGTGTATTCATTTTTTCTCCTGATAAAGAGGGATTTACTTCTTAATCCATGATTGTTAAAATCATATCCGCACCTTCTATTGGCTCCTCTTCAGTGATGACTCTACCATTGTCATCTGTTCCAAAAGAAGAAACGGGTTCCCGTGATTCATTGACATATCCATTAGGGAGTGCTTGAGTACCACCGTTAGATAACGAATAACCCGCTTTATCAATGTATGTCCACAAATATACGATTGTTTCTTTGGGGGCCATCAGTGTGTAAGAAATTTCTGATTTGCCTTGAAGATCTTCCCACTCTATCTTGATATAGTCATATGACTGGATCTCTTCAATGTCGGTAACAGCTATCATTCCTTGGGGTCTAAATTTTAGAACGGCGACATAAAGACTTCCACTTGTCGCTTCTGTGTCGGCTAACAATTCATCAAAAGTGCCGCCATGTGGATCAGCTTTGACTCTACCAGAAATACTCATAAACGGAAGTAGTTGGAGACCGCCTTCACTACCAAATAAAGGTATATCAACTTTGTAATCAGAAAGATTATTGTACCCAATCGTGATGGGATTTCCATTCACATTGGGTGCCTCTGTGTACGATCCGTAAAGATCCATTGGTTCAAACATTCCATTTTGATTTCTATCCCAACATCCTCTCAAAACACCTATACCCAAACTTTCGCATACCTCTAATGTATAATCACCCTTTGCACCATCTTCTGTCAGTTCTGGAGTAAGGCTGGTTGAAAACAGTGGCCCCACTGAACCTAGCCCCATCACAAAAACGGCAAGATCTCCAGACAAATAGGATCCTGTTACTTCTGCTTCTCCAGAGATTTCAATCGTCGCTTGGGTACCATTTTGTAGGGTTTTGCATGGTGCTCCCTCCTCATCAGGGTAAAGATCTCTTGGTTCATAAATTGGACTAAGTACAGAAAAGTCAACACCCGTTTCTGTAAATATTTCCGTCGTTATAATTGTCCTTGGATATCCACCAATCGGCTCATCTGTCCCTGTAATGTTGTCTTGATAATAATCAAGTACGGCAACAACTCTGACTTCTTCAACACCTTCAGTAACGGGAACTTCTAACTCATAAAAGTTGTTTGTTGGGGTAGGACTTTCAATTATGTCGGCGGCGACATAAACTGGCAAACCCGTTTCAGAGTAGTAAAATGCTCCAACAAACAATTTACCAAAAGGAAAACTGTTCGGGTAGGCACCAGGAGTCCAAGTTTCACCGGCTGTTTCGCAAGAGCCTTGATCAGAATATGAAGCTGATGAGCAGGAATCCTCCCAGGATAACATTTCCCTCTGACTATCAACCTCACGGTAGAGTTGAATATCAATTGAGCCTGAAATACTTCCAGTGTAAAGAACAATACCACCTCCGGTCCCATCACCATTTCCATTTGTACCAGAATCTGAGGCTGTATCTGTTTGACTGTTCACATTGTCTTGATCACGATTGAAAGTGGAAGCAGTATCCGTCAATTTATCCAGGGTACAAGATAAAACGAACAAGAATGAACCACATATACCTAGTAACTTTCTCATAAAACACACTCTTTGAGGCTATATTAAGTGTCAATTTAGATTATTTTTTATAGAAAGTCCAATTCATTCCGTCTCTTGATTTTTCATTCTAAATTCCAATGAATCTAGTACAGTATCTGGCTCCAACGGATTTTCATCATTTTCATCTAGAATGCCATCATTATCGTTGTCAATTTCTGGACAACCATCTTCATCTTGAAAACCATCAAAATCTTCGGCTAAAAATGGACAACGATCCTTATTGTCAGGAAAATGATCCCCATCATAATCATTACTAAAGGAAAGATCGGGACAACCATCAAGATCACGATAACCATTAACGCTCTCAGCTTGATTGGGACATCGATCGGTAAAATCTAAAATGTTATCTTGGTCATTGTCCATATCGAGGCAACCATCTTCATCTTGAAAACCATCCAAGTCTTCTTTTTCTAGCCGACATTCATCTTGAAGATCTAGAATTCCGTCTTGATCATTATCAGGGTCAGGACAACCATCTTCATCTTGAAATCCATCAAGATCTTCTTGGGCATCTGGACAAAGATCCGATTTGTTTAGAATTGAATCGCGGTCTTCATCCCGAGAACGATATTCCCAGGAAGGAATCAAACTTACTCCAATATTATATTGAATGTTGGAAAGGCCAAGATCGGCATCTAACGGAGCAACTAAAGCCCCTTGAAAACGTGCCCATTTCCAAGAATAACGAATGCTAGCAACAACATTTGAAAGCAAAACATTTTCAATTGAGGAATATCTCTGATATTCAGTCAACAACTCTACTGATTCATTGAGTTGGTAAGCTGCTGCTCCTCCAATTTTGTATCCTCGTTCAAAGAACAGTTCATCACGAGGGAAATAATACCCCAACTCAGCTGCCCAGCGGATTCGACTATTTTGGCTAAAGAATTCCATTATCATTGAAGGGTAAAGTGTAATTTTTTGATTACCAGTTAACGAGTTTATATCGCCTGATGGAAGGGTTACATCAGTAGCAACAGCAAGTTTTAAAAGTGAAAATTCTTTACTTAAGACCCCATATTTTGCCTGTAGAAGAATATCTCCAGGTCCACTATTCCCAAAGTCTTCGATCTGTTGTGTATTCAAAAAAGGGACACTCATGCAAAGTGACCATTTCTCTAGCGGGGCGTACGATACACCATAAAAGGTTACTAAGCGCTTTTCAGCATCAAGATCATTCCATCTGTTGTTATAATAGCTTGATGGAGAATCCCAATAATAAGCATCAGTCGAAAAGTGGATTGTATTGGGCCGAAGTATATTGGCTGAAGAAATAGAGAAGTATCGATATGCATTTGGGTCAGGTGAAAAAATGTCCAAATTTCCATTGGCTTCGGATGCATAAACACTCAACAAGAAGGAAAACAAGATCATTTTAATTACACCTACTGAGGATTTTCTTCTTCTTTCATCGGCATACGACCATCATCTGGATAAACCAACTCTATATCGATATCAGAAATATTTTCTTCACCAATAACCACTGGGTTTTCTTTGAAGCTACCCATCATATCTCCATCTCCTGGACCATCTTCTTTAAAATCAATAAACGCTTCTAGTACGAGCGGCCCGAAATTCTTTGGAACCATGATGACATATTCTCCTGGATTGAGCTTCATTTTTCCAAGCATCTTTCTCCCTCCCGGAGAGGTATCGTCTGGCCTAAACAAGTCAAGATCAATTCGAGGACAATCATTACAAATCAAATTTCCTTTCATTTCAAGTCTATCACCAGCAATTCCGCCAAAGGGATCTGGGTTTTCAGGAATACCTGCTCCCAATTCGTTCGGTGATCCAGGAAGAGCAACACTATGTTCAGGAGCAGCACCTCTGGCACCGGCGACGAGGACAATCTCAACATTTTCTAATGGCTGAACGGCAATGTCTAAAAATACTTGGGCAAAAGGATCCTCTCCATTCGGGCCATCGCTGTCTATATCTTGAAAGGCTTGCAGTTCTAATTGACCCAATTCTTTTGGAACCAGCAATTCAAATTCTCCGGGTCGCTCGAGTAAAATCTTTCCTTTTCCAGCCATACCTCCCGGTGCTGACGGATCTGGAACACGAACGTCAATGTCAATTGACATATCATTTTCAGATACGATCATTCCACTGACTCTTATCTTTTCAACCTTAAGAGATGAGAAGGGAGTACTAGAGCCTCCTCCTTCAGCAGAAGAACCTCTTTCTTCTTCCACTGCTAGATAATATCTTGGGTCGAGAGCAACTTCTTCACCCGTTACATGTTCAAGACAGGCGTATAGCAATAATGAAACGATCATATCAATTGTTTACGATACCACAAAGAAGTTCTAGCAAGTCCAGTTTCTAGTGATATTTTCGATTCCCAATCAATAATATTTTTTGCTTTCTCTACCGATAATACCTTACGCAATTGTCCATTCGGTTTAGTGTGATCGAAGCGTATTGGAATATCCAAATCAAATGCGTTTAGAACCGCTTTTGCAAGCTCAAGAATTGATGTTGAGAGTCCTGTTCCAATATTAATAAACTCTCCTCTTGGCGCTTTTAAACAGGCGAGTATGCCATCAACTGCATCTTCAACGTACAAAAACTCCCTCTCTGCTTCGCCAGTTCCCCATACGATCAATTCATCTGGTTCAGATGCACATCTGATCATAAGATCAGTTACGACATGTGCTCTTTCACTGGTTAGGTGATCATTTGGGCCGTATAAGTTTGCTAGGATAGGAAAGACACAATGAAATTGTTTTTCATTGGCATAGGCTTTCCCCAAATCCATCATCATTCGTTTGGATAGGGCATAATGTCCGTTGATGGGTTCTGGATAGCCTTCCCATATTTCATTTTCAATAAATGGCTGTTTGCCAAATTTGGGATAAACGCAAGCGGACGAAACACCAATGAAACTTTCTACGCCCACTTCATAAGCCGCTTCCAAACAATTAAGATTAATTCTGAGGTTATCTTTTCCCGATGAAACTGCATTGCTCTTCATCCAACCTATACCACCACCTTGAACAGCACAGTGAACAACAATGTTTGAAGAAATATCGCCAAACATTGTTCGGGTTTGTTTATAACTGGTCAGATCAGCGAGTTCTCTCCGAGCTTCAATAACCTTAGCGCCGACATTCATTAATGATTGACAGACATGCTTTCCTAAGAATCCTTGAGCGCCTGTCACCAGCACTAATTTATTTTTATACATTACTGAAGGGATTTTTTATTCGAATTAATTTCAAGCCGCCGATCAGCTCTTTCAAGCCAAGATTAATGTCAATTTCAGTAGTATATCCGATGGATCTAATTCTTGAATAGTCAACCTCATAGTCTCTTTTATCAGCGTCTGTTCCTATCTCTGCAAAATGAACTATAAAATCCAAACGCTGTTTGAGAAGATTAACAATATCCTCTTTGGTATAATTTAATGATTCTTGTCCGACATTAAAAACCTTGTGTCCATTACAACCGTCTCTATTTATGACATAGGCAATGGCATTGGCGATATCTTTTACGTGTATAAATGTTCTTCGAAAGTGTTTCTCATATACAACCAAGTAGCGTTGATGAATGGCCTGCCAAGTAAAATCATTGATCAATAAATCTAATCGTAGTCTTGGTGATATCCCAAAAGCTGTTGCAAACCGCAAAGAAACACTATTGTCTGCATCTAAAAACATTGCTTCAGCTTCAGTTTTTGTTCTTCCGTAGAGAGAAAGTGGGTTCAGTGGTGTCTGTTCCGTGCAGATACCTTCAACCTCACCATAGTTAGAGCCGGTAGAAGCATAAATAAATCGGGTGTCTGGGGGAGCCAATTCGAGCACATTACGTGCTCCTTGAACATTTACATCAACTGCTTCTCTGGGTGATTTTTTGCATAATGGGTATCCAACTAGAGCTGCTAGATGGATAACAACTTGGGCATCGGAAAGTTCATTAATTAATGAATTACGATCTCTAACATCTACTTCTGAAAAGGTGAAGTTCGGGTGAAGAAAATGAGGAATCAATGCTTGCCCACCAAAAGTGAGATTATCGATTACATGAACTCGATACCCTTTGCCAAGTAAAATTGGGACAAGGGTTGAACCAATGTATCCAGCACCGCCTGTTATAACTACTTTTTCCATACAGTTTCCATTTGAATAAAGAAAGGTTCAAATTATTTTGAACCATTAAATGCTTCACGTTATACTTATTAGCATGCAGACGAATAAAAATCATTTTCTTCAATTGGTTGAACAACAAATCAAGGAAACTTTAGAATGGGATTCGAAAGCTTCGTTTTCAGCAGAACCTACCTTATTTGCTGCTGCTAAACATCTTTGTCTATCAAAAGGAGCAAAGAGAGCTCGTCCAAAACTAATTTATTTTTTCTCAGAGGCATTGCAGATTAATACATCTTTGGCGATTGATATTGCTGTGACTAGCGAATTTATTCATAGTGCTAGCTTACTGCACGACGATGTTATTGATACAGGAACATTGAGACGGGGAAGCCCAACAGCAAACGTGGTTTGGGATGATCTAACTGCAGTTCTTGCAGGTGATATTTTATTGGCTGAATCGATAAAAGGGCTCAAGAAGTGTCCGAGAGTAATCAGCATAGAAGCACTGCAATTGGTCAGTGAAATGACCAAAGCCACAATGCTAGAAGCACATATTCGTAATGATCATAACGTAACAACGGAGCAATGGAATTACATCGCCAAGGGAAAAACGGCATCGATGTTCCAATGGTGTGGTCGTTCAGTTGGACACATCGCCAACGATATGAAAGCAGTCGAATGCTTTGATAAATTCGGAAAGCATTTTGGAATCGCTTTTCAATTGGCTGATGATCTTCTTGATATTTACCCTAGAGAATCAGGTAAAACACCATTCGCTGATCTTCGAAACAGGAATCCAAGTTATCCAATTATATTAGCACTTCAAAATTCTAACCACTTCTCACGAGCACTAAGGAACGCCTGGGAAAGTGAATTAAATACAGAAGATGAGATAGCTTCACTGGGGGAATCTTTAATTTCTACAGGTGCCGCTGAACAAACGCTAGAAAAAATCCAAAACGAGGTCGATTTATCAATAGACGCTCTTGAAGGGTATGTTAACCTCCCTGGAATTCAAATCATAGCACAATGGGCTCTCGAAATGTGTTTACGTTTGAAGAAATCGGAGGCTGTATGAACACACAAAACTCTTGGGAAAATGAAGTTATACAGTTGGTAGGGGAAGTTATTTCCTTTTGGGGATTTAAAGAAAATCACGGAAAGATCTGGGCTTTATTGTATATTCAGAATCAATGTTTAAGTACATCGGAAATTCGTAGCCACCTTAATTTATCAAAGGGAGCAACATCTATGCTTCTCACGGATCTTGAATCTTGGAGCGTAATCAATAGAGTTTGTATTAAGGGTCGTGAAAGAAAGTATGCAGCGAATGATGATTTTTTCGAAATGGTCGTCAATGTTATTAAACACAGAGAAGCAGGTATTGTTTCACAATCGATTTTAACCTTAAAAAAGATTGAAGAGAAAGCAAAACTGGAAAATGCATCACCAACAGAACTTTCTCGCTTGAATCAGATGCAAGAGTTCGCTTCTCTTATGAAACAATTACTTTTACTTGGAAGTTCAATTAGACGAGAATCAATCCAACAGATGTCTTCAAATATCGAAATGATCTCCGAGGTCTTTCAATGACCATTATTGATGGAAAAACTCAATTAACTGGCCTGATTGGTAAAGATATCCATTTTTCTAAAAGTTTTGCAATGCACAATCGTGCTTTCTCTCATCTTAATATTAATGCCCGCTATATTCCTTTGCCGATTTCCAAAGATCGTATTCAAGATGCCGTTGCTGGTTTAAGAGCATTCGAATTTATAGGGGCAAATGTTACGATGCCATATAAAGAGATGGTCATTCCATTCCTTGATTCTCTATCAGAAAGTGCCGATAAGCTCGGTGCTGTAAATACAATATCTCAACAAGATGGAAAATTAATTGGAGATAATACCGACTCAACTGGATTTATTAAATCATTGCTCAGCTCAAAAATTTCAATAGACAACCGTCCTGTATATATATATGGTGCAGGTGGATCTGCTCGGGCTATTGCTTTTGCATTAGCCAACCGTGGTAGTAAAGAATTTTATATCTCAAACAGAACAGAACATCGATTCACTCAACTCCGAAACATGTTACGAAACAGATTTCAAAATATTTCAGTCCAACATTTTTCGAATTCAATATCTCAAAATGCATTGATTATTAATTGTACACCTGTTGGTTCATTACAATTTAAAAACGAAATGCTTTGCCCAGAAAACACTCCTTTTTACCCAACTCAAACAGTCATAGATATAGTTTATGAGCCAAAAGAAACACCAATGTTACGAAAGGCTAGAATTGAGGGCGCTCAAACACTAAACGGTCTGGGAATGCTGTTGCACCAAGCATCAGAAAGTTTCTCATTGTGGACTAAAAAAACAGCACCAATATCTGTTATGAGACAAGCTTTAATGGAAGCATAAATGAACAATATCATTCAAGACGATTCAAAAAAGAACTCCTGGCAAATATTTGATAGAATTGCCAAAACCTACGATCCTGTCAATCGTTTACTTTCCTTTGGACTGGATAAAAAATGGAGGAAAAAGGTCAATAGCCTTTTGCCATCCAAAAAAGGATTACACTTGCTTGATTTAGCAACAGGTACTGCTGAACAAGTCATTATGCTTTGCCAAATAAATTCAAACATTTCCAATTCTGTTGGTATGGATCTATCACAAAAAATGCTAGACATCGGTCAAGTGAAAGTACAAAATGCTACCCTTACAGATAAAATTCAACTCAGAGTTGGAGATGCCGTCAATATTCCCTCTGAAGATGGTCTTTACGATGCTGTAACGATATCTTTTGGAATAAGAAATGTTCCTGATGTTACAAAATCAATGAAGGAAATGCATCGTGTTTTAAATGTTGGAGGGAAAGCGCTCGTTCTTGAATTTTCAATACCCTCTAATCCAATAGTACGCTGGGGTCATCTATTTTACCTTCGAAATATTTTACCAATCGTCGGTGGTTTTGTTTCTGGAGATTATAAAGCTTATCGTTATTTAAATACAAGTATTGAAGCCTTTCCCTATGGAGAAGATTTTTGTCAGTTATTCAGAGAGAGCGGCTTCAAAACTGTACACGCACATCCTGTCAGTTTTGGGATAGCAACGATTTATGAAGCCATAAAAGAATGAGCGGTCTTCGATATGTCAGCAATAGAATTTGGAAGTGATACCCTAGAAGAAGCTATCAAAATACTGAAACAAGAAGCTTTTCATCACACTATTGGATCTGTACTTTCCTGTAAAATCAGTCACAGACCAACAATGGATATCCTTAAACATCAAAAAGAATATCCAAAACTATATTGGAAAGGAAAAGGAACCGATCAACAGTATTTATGTTGGGGGGTATCTTCAATCTACACTTCTTTGGATAAGATTAAGAGACATGAAAGCTTTCCAACTTTCGCCGCTTTTGCTTTTGATCGTGAAAACTCACAGTGGCAAGGTTTTCCGCCACAGCAAATCTGGCAACCACTTTGGTGTTTATTGAAAACAAAGCAAGAATCAGTCCTGTTTCATATTGTTTCTAGAAACCAAAACATTGAAACATCTAATAGTTACGAAATATCCAAAACCACTCACCTACCAAATCAAGACCAATGGGCTGATACAATTACCAAGTTAAAAAAAGACTTTTCCAAAAGTGGGTTATCCAAAATTGTATTGTCAAGACAATCGTGCACAACCACCAAAGATCTTTGGAAACTTTTTGATACGATAACGAATGAACAGCCACATTGTTATCATTTTTTATATTCACCCAATTCCGAATCTGCTTTTTTAGGGTGTTCCCCTGAAAAATTATTCTCCATCTCTAATGGTAAAATTTTTACTGAAGCCATTGCAGGAACCCGCCCAAGAGGATTTGAACCAAAGGAAGACGATAACCTTGATAAAGAACTTCGCAACAGTGATAAAGATAATATCGAGCACGATATCGTCACCCAATTCATCAAAAGTACATTACAACAATTTTCGGAAGACATTTCAGTGGAATCAACAAGAATTCTTCGATTAAAGAATGTTCAACATCTCCATACACCTATTACCGCTCGTCTTTTGAAGGACTTTTCAATGGATGAATTGTTACACGCCCTACATCCTACCCCGGCAGTTTGTGGATATCCACGAGCATTAGCTCTTTCCAAAATTCGAAACATTGAATCCTTTTCTAGGGGCTGGTATAGTGGAACAATTGGTCTATTACAAAAAAATCAAACCGATTTTGCCGTAGCAATACGTTCCGCTCTTGTTTTAGACAAAAAGATGTTCATTTGGGCTGGTGCTGGAATTGTGGCAGATTCAGATCCAAATGAAGAGTGGCAAGAAGTAAACGCCAAAGGAAAACAGTTTTTCGATTTGGCGGAACAATGAAATCTTCCCAGGTAAATACAATTTTCTCAGCTCATTTTACGCAATATTTAATCGATCTGGGTATTCACAATTTTTGCATTTGTCCTGGTTCACGATCAACCCCACTAACATCTGCTATTGCTCGACATAAAGAAGCAAAAAGTATTATTTTCCACGATGAACGATCTGCTTCATTTTTTGCACTCGGAATGAGTAAGGCTACGGGAAAAGCAACCGCTGTAATTACCACTTCTGGCACCGCTGTTGCCAATACATTTCCAGCGGTTATTGAGGCCAATCAATCCTATATTCCCATGTTAATAATTACAGCAGATCGTCCCATAGAATTAATACAGACCGGGGCAAACCAAGCCATTGATCAATGTAAAATATTTGGATCTAATGTTCGGTTTTATTTTGATTTTCCTTGTCCAACCCCTGATTTTTCCCCGAAGCTTATTGCCAATACTCTTTCACATTGCGTTAGCCAAGCAGAAGGAAGCAATCCCGGACCCGTCCATATTAATTGTCACTTCCGTGAACCATTGAGTCCTATAAAATTTGAGCCTCAAAAGTATAGAAACGTTCAAGTGATCAGCAAAGCAAATCAATCACTTTCTTTCGAAACGAAAGAATTACTATCAAAAAAAATCACCCAGGCAAAAAGTGGACTTTTGGTTCTTGGCAATATTGAGGATGAGACTGAACGAGCAGCTGCAATGCAAATTGCGCAGTCTATAAATTGGCCTGTTATTGCTGACATCTCTAGCGGATGTCGCTTACAAACTATAGCCAATAAAATTTACCCTGTTGAC
>JACLAC010011893.1_pt1 | contig 23639 bp, 36 predicted proteins | sample 8027881 | NCBI WGS metagenome assembly JACLAC01 (sample SAMN15725517, study PRJNA655200) | protist metagenome | isolation source: fluorescence activated cell sorting (FACS) single amplified genomes of... | place: Spain: Blaines Bay Microbial Observatory, Mediterranean Sea | collected 2016-01-19 | reverse complement strand
GAATAAGAAATAAGATGCCGGCTGTCCATCACATCACGGCGCCTGAAAACGCGCAGTTCTCGCGCTTCTGTCGGCAGGGCGACGTGAAGATCTTCCTCGCGGGCTCAATCGAAATGGATCGCGCCGAGGACTGGCAGGTGCGCACTGCTAGCTGGCTGTAGCAGCAGTTTGCATCGTAAAACTCCGATTCTTGTTGTAAGCTAGAAAACGTGGCTGTGTACAACCCCAGACGTCGCGATTGGGATCCGAACTTCGGCGACGCACAGATGCTTACCCAGATCAACTGGGAGCTGGACTGCATCGCGCAGAGCGACATCGTCGCGATGTACTTCGATCCAAAGACGACGTCGCCGGTAACTTTGCTTGAGCTGGGTCTGGTGCTGAAAGAGGTGTAGTAGACAGCGGAAGCGCCTGGTGCTGTGCTGTCCGGACGGCTACTTCCGGAAGATGAACGTGGACGTTACGAGCAGTCGTTATTACACGGGGGAAGCTTACCTGACGCGGCCGCGCAACTTCGAGGCTTTTCTGGACGCGGTGGCTTCGGCGGTGAGCGTCGAGCTGACGTCGCGACCTGGCATGTTTTCGCTGTCGCGCACGCTGGGCTGGATTGATAAGATGAGTGGGGGATACACCGAGCTGACGGAGACGGCCGGCACAGCGCTGAACAACAAGCGCCTTGTGCTGTCCAGTGTGTCGCTGGGAGCCCTAGCTGGGATAATGTACATGAGGTGGAGTGGAGGCAATACGAATAAGTAATTGACATGCATGCACGACCTGACACAATAAGATGGACGATATTAAAAAAAAGCCGGTCTTGATCTTGATATCCAATTATACAGAAACAGATACTGATGATACTGACCATTAACAGCATTTTGTTAAGTACCATATTCATATATGACCTAGACTTCCTCCTAAATAATTACTGGGGTGCTATCTTGCACTCGGTGGGAAATGTTAAATAATGGAAAATTTAGGTAGAAGTAGGACCACAATAAACTCATTGGGACTGCGTTGCGAGATTACATAAACAGGACAAATTTGGAAACTAGGCTATTGTGGCGATGTGCGCTGTTCCATTACTCCAATATCATTCGTAGTTGTCGATATTAAGATCTTAAAAAGCTGTTTGAGATTGAGTATGAGTTGGATATTGTCTTTTGAAAACTAAAAATAAAAATATGTTGCTTTATCGCACCGCTGTGCCTATCGTCGCGCTTTTGAGTGCACTTGGTGCAAGCCTGCTTCCTCACCTCGTATCCGGAAAAAAACAAAAGTCGAAGTCGTAAAAGAAATGAATGAAGTAGAAGGAAAAATAAAAACTTAGCACTACGACGACGACCACTTCCACTTCTTCAACCACGACGACAACAACTAGACAGAAGGATAAGAGGGACGATGGCGTCGCTCGCGCACAGGCCGAGAAGGTCGCGCCGACGCTGAAAGCCATGCTCGTTGCGCGCAACGAGTTCGACAACCCCGGCGTGGACCCGCATAAATACGGCCCAGAGGACGCGGCGGGGAACCACACCTGTCACCAAGTGTAGTGAACGCGACCTGCAGCTCTCTACGGCGCGCCAGTTTAGTCTGTGAGGCAAGACGTGCAAGCGCAAGATCGCAAATTATTATTGTAAGTTGTACGAAGAGGCGAAGCAGTATGAGTGGTGCCACCGGTACGAGGACAGCGCGCTCAAGATCGACTACATGAAGTGTCTGCCAGAGGTGCCGCAGACGCACTGTAAATATCCGGTGAGCAGCATATTTCACGCGTAATAAGTAGTAGCCGCAGGGAACTGCTCACGGAGTAGTAAGTTCAGAAATCTGTAGTGAGTAATAAGAAGAGTATGCAGCGGTTTTCGGACAAGTTCGTGAGCTACAACACGCTTGTTTAGTAGTTCGTGAGCGGACTCGAGATAGTGATCGCGTGGGCGGCGTGCTGCGCCTGAGAGGTGCGCGCGGCGACAAGCTGCACGACGCACGAGAGTTAGGCGCGGCACTGAAGTGAGGTTCGCAGGATGGAGGGCGCTTCCAGGACAGCTCTGTGCAGAATTTTAGGATTGTGTACTTCTTGACCGTATACGAAAACTTGGAGGTGATCGAAAAGTTCTATAACCTGCTGATTCGCAATACGAATCACGTGCTGCTCGTCCACGTCGACGCGAAGGTGGAGACGAGGCTGGTGCATGTGTCGTAGAATAAGCAGACTGCGGGTCTCGATAGCTACGCGTTGCACTACCGGGCGAATAACTTCACGTCGCATGCGGAACTGGAGAAGCGCGGCAGGAATATCGCTGTCGATGTGTGGCAACAGGACGTCGTTGACAAAACCTAAGACAGAAAAAACATGAATAAAAAGTCGAAGGGCAATATAAGTGGAAAAACTCTGGGCAAGTACGAAAACTACGTCCGCTTCTTCGACGCCGGAGGCGCGCAGAATCTCATCTATTTACCGAAACGCATCAAGATCGTCAAAGGTGGCAACACGCTGCTGAAGACCAAGCTGTATGGCATCAAGTTCGCGGCCGAAAAGCTGGTAGGCAAGTGGGACTTCTGGATTCACCTGTCGGAGAGCGACGGTATTCTCCGCGATTAGTGAGCCGTTTTTGAAGTTTTACCGCGGGTACAACTTTGTGCCGATGGACCCGTGCTGGCAGCAGCACTGCTCGCGGCCGCTTGGTGTCAGCTGCGCCGAAGAGGGAAAGACCTTCACGTTCATAGAGAAGCTGAAGATGCATAAGCCGGTTTTGTAATGAGTTGAGGGCGGCACGGGGGCCAGAGTGGGTGGTGCTGTCGGCGCAGTTCTGCCGGGACATCGCATCTGGAGTGCATGCCGGACTGGACCTGTTCAACCCCGAGGAGGTGATCGTGCGCGACCTTTTTGACGACTTCACGAGCGCGCCGACGCTGAACGCACTCCAGTTCAAAGCGAAATTGAAATGAGCGCGTAAGGCGGGCGCAAAGCCGGGTGAAGTTTGAGACTTGATCGGGAAGCTGGCTCTACACGAAGTGCTTGGCAGCATCGATGATACGAGGTACGGCTCAGTTGCACTCTTTCGAAAGGAGCAGCTCGTGATCGGCGGAGAAATTAGGTGATACGACCTGTTCGCGGATCCACAGCTGCCGACTATACTCGAAGAGACGTATGGTGCAAACGCATCGCGCTTTATGAGGCCTGGCAACATAGATTCGCTTACCGAAGGTGCAATATAGGCGCTGCATAAAAGTACGTGGTTCGTTGACTACACCTCGTTAAGCTCGATAGCCCGAGAAAAAATGGACGGAGCGCTGCAACTGCTAGCATTCGGATCCGATCCGAAAGCCACACAGTCTAATTCGGGTCAGACCGCTCAGCATCCTGCACAAGTCGCTATTACCTCGAGCAAGGGCCTTCGCGTTGACGACTTCGACGTCGAGATGGTAGACCGCGGCGGGAATGCGCGGCGGTATGAGGAGACTTACGGCCGCGAGATCCAGGAGTTTGTATAGTGAGCGCAGCCATAAGAGCGCGGGCCACCAACATGATATTGACGGATAGAGTAAGGACATGATGCGGGTGTTTATTGCGGACGCCATGCTGCAGTACCAGTGAGACGAGGCCTTTTTCGGAACATAGATGCGGCACTCGCTGATGTGCGGCACGCAGATCAACGAGAACCTGCACTATTTGAAGACGGTGCGGGGGAGAGAGAGCGTGAAGTACCACTGAGACAAGCAGTAGTGACGAAATTGGTACGCAGTCGCCGCCGCTCATGAAGCTACCCAAGGATTTGTCGCCGGTGCCGCGGTCGGGTGCGAACGGCATCGACTCGTACTTCTACGCGCGGAAAATCCCGGGTGCGTACCAGGCGAGCTACTTGTACAACCTGCCGATAAACGACGAGAACGAGGAGGACGAGTCCCTGCATGACGACGACATCACGCTAGAGCCACGGTCGGTATTTAACATCCGAAATGATGAAGCACTAGACCTGGTCAAGTACAAGGGTAGCGGTGCGAACAAGGGCCGAGCCAAGTGGCGACTGCAGAAGATGGCTGTGCATGCGACGCTGGAGCCACTGTCTCCTGCGAATAAATGAGACGTGACGCAAAAGAGCAAGAAGAAGAAGAACAAGACGAAGCTCACGCGCGTGTTGAATACACAGGGTGGAGTTGTCATCGCTGCGATTTGGCCCAATAACGCGTACGAACCTGCGCGCTTCGTCATGTCGATTGGCAAGGAGGGATTCGAGCGCACCTACGTCTTCGAGGAGAAATACGTGGTGGACTCCGCCATGCAGAACCCGCTCCTCCAGGTTCGCGTGGGCCAGGGCTGGGACACGAACGCACGAAGTTTCCACGGAAGTGTCAGTGTTGTGGAGTAGTAATGCGACAAATGGTGTGGACGTCGTGCTCTATTGGGCGCGCACGCACGTGCTGGACGTGCCGGTTGCAACCGGCGTACATCAAGAACGGCAGGTGGCGCAGGAGTGGAACAGTCCGTCTACGGAGAACCCGCTGAAAGGTGCGCCCATCGAGGTGGTACTATTCCTGAAGGAGGAAACGGTCGAGTACGTGACTGAGCGCATGGGCACGCCGCCCGAGAAGGTGATAAGAAGAAAAGTGAAGCGAAGCCTGAAGCGCGTTAGCAGTCGTTTCGTGTCGCTAGCGGAGAGCGCGGTGCAGAAGATCTCCTTCTCGCAAAAGACGATCAAAGAAGCGGGTGAGTACGTGCTGGAGATAGGCAACTTCGGTTTCAGGTCGTTTCACGCGATACACGCGGACAACGACGACCCCACGAAAGACACCGAAAACGGTTCGCGCATTACGACAAGCGTGTGCAGACCTTGCTTCAATGCGTTTAGGTGCGTAGAGCGCCCGTCCCGCTGCGGGCTGGTGGGGGACTTTGAGGGCTGTGAGGCTCTGTGGGATCACTACTTCGCGCGAGTGTCGTAAATGAACAGCTAAACAAGTTGGAAAGACGGAGACGGAGAGCAAATGCTCTGCTAAAGTCTAGGTATAAAAACCTGTCGTGTCATGATTAACTTTAACGTTGTAATATGTTTTTACCGATGGTTGAACTATTGACTTTTACGATGTAGTACGAGTAGCGTATAAATTATAATGTTTGAACTGTTTTACTTACATGGGAACCGCGACGATTGGTTCGTAATATCACTATGGGATATATTATACTTACTTCTTACGCCGCTGGACGGCTTTAAGAATCACTACAGAATGTCTACAACTCAATTCAGATTCTTCAAGAATAAAAGTGTAGTTGTACCAGATATATTCATAATAAGAATCATAATAATAAAAGTGGATGTATCCGTATCCAAATATGACTGATACTGGATTCGGTGTCTATGCGCAAGTGCCCCTCGGAGGCAAAACTCAGAATCGGGGACCGTAAGCTCCCTTGATAGACGACTATCACAACGATCTGCACAACAGCTGTGACCACGAAATGAAAATCGTAGAAAGTAACGAGGTCTAGCAGCGGCATGTGTAAGAGCAAGGATACTCCATCGACACTATACATATGGGGTAAGCGTAAGAAGTTTTTCCATCTCCAAAACCAAAACAGGCATCCTTTCTTTACATCGAGCCGCCGTAGAAGACGAAACAACAGGTCCGTACAGTGTTTCTTAAGAAAGGCGTTCCAGGCCTCGTGTACCGACTATCGTTCCTGACCCTGCAGCTACTTAACACGGTCTGGCTGATGAAGACGGGAACGCACTACTTTGAAGCGGCAGCACTGGGCGACTTTTGGTGCTACCTGTTCCACTTCCTGCTGCTGGGCCGTGTGAGCAACATCTTCATGAACCACGCGACAGGGTGAAAAGCTTACGAGATCGTGGGCGTCTGGCTGCAGACGTCGCAGTGCGTGCTCGCGGTGCTGAGTGTGCCGGCGGTGCTCTTCTCATTGGCGACTTACCACGGCCTCTTCTACGTGATTGGATCAGCGCATGGACATGGTGATGATGATGCAACCGTCGCCTACCGAGCTTGGCAGTATCAGGCAGTGATCGCGTTGATCGTACCTTTTCGGGCACTCTTCGCGGATCTAAACGCTTTCTTCATGGCCACTGACGGTCAGTGGGCGCCGTGCATGACAGGTAACCTGCTGTGAATCGGTGTGAACGCGCTCCTGGGTCTGACGGTCGTGATGGATGCATTCGATATAGGGTTCAACGACAATCCTGAGCTGCAGTTTCGGCTGACGCCGGTGATTACGGTACTTAGCGAATAGTAGTGCTCTGCTGTTGGTGTACTTCTACTGGATGGGTCGTGGTGTCGCTGTGCACAGGAAGACGTGGCCGGTTCACTCGGTGCTGTGTACGCGCAATTACTTCACGGATATCATTAGACCGAAGATAGGGGCGTACTCGCGTGCCTACGTACCGTCGATGCTCACGTTTGGCAGTGACACGCTTCGTATAGCTATCGTGGGTCTGTTGATCTCTACGGCAATGAGTATCACGTAGAGCGCGGTGTTTCGATTTTCGATGTTCTGCGTTGCGATATTTCTGTGCCTCCCACAAGCGTTTGGCGCGTGCGCAGCTAACCAGATTGGCGCAGCAGCTGGCCGAGGGAGTAGCGGTACAGTGCGATTCGTCATGTCTGTCACGCTAGAGACTGGTGTGCTGATCGTGGCCGTTACCTTCGTGCTGCTATACTTTGCGCTCCTTCCGACGTAGTGAAGCCATCCTGGAATTGGAGGATCAGCAGGGTGATAAGGAGCGTCTGTTTCTGCGGCTGCTAAGAGACTCTCGCTTGTCGCTATCTATAATGGTGGTCACGTAGGTGCTACGCTTGCTCGCGGAAACAATCCTATTCGCAGTCAATCGAACGCACGTGCTGCTATGGACGAATGTTGTGCTTACAGGTGGGATTCAGTTTCCGATTATCGCGGCGACGCTGCTGTTACAACCGTGGGTGTTTTGTGGCGTATCTGCCTTCTCAGATGAACTACACTAACTACACAGTGCTTTTGACGATGTCGCACGTGTCAACGCTAGCTCAGGGTCAGGAGGCGGCGCGGGCACTTGCGTTGTGAGATACTGGTTACGACCGAGCCTGTCCAGCATCTTCTACGCTCTGGCGGTCGGAAACTTCGTAGGGACTATCGTCTACACTTACGTACTGTAAAACCACGACTATGGCACGAGCACGACGGACGCTTTTGAGGCCGTTGGGCGTTACATGGTGGAGCTAACGGAAGCTGAACAGAGTGAGAGACTCATCTAGCGTGTAGGTTGCGGTGCTGGCTTCTGCTGAGGGTAAGACGAAAGCGGTCATCATCATGAACACGATGACGTTCCAGTTGCGTCATCGCTGACCGAAGCAGAAGTGCGCAGCAAAAAGAGGTCGTGAGAGTAGCTGAATCAATATGCCTCTTCCCACAACTTGGACATGGGTGATATCGATAACACGTCGAGAGGCCCGAGCGTGGCCCTGGCAGCGGCAATCGCGAATGGTTACAGAAGGGGGAGTCGTGACAGTCACGGGCGAGGAAGCTCGGTAAATGAGGGAGAAAACTAGATTCACTACGGAGATGGCGTAGAAGTGTGGTGACCAAAGAGTCACGTTTGCACCATAAAATAATCAGAATCAATCAATCAGAATCAATGAATAAAATCTCAAAAACATTATCAACACTCTGTATAGTATAGTTCATTGACGTCTTGTAGCGTAGAAATTGGCGTTGTTACACATTCATTGGGAAATCAAGTGTTTGAGTTTGTTGGTTTTAACGTTAAGTTCGTGCCCTGCAAGTGAAGTCATCCGTTTTAGCGCTAACTACCACCTTTGCCTTTGCCACTACACTGCTCAAACAGTACGAGCCTGATGTAAGTAGAAGTAACACGAGCACTATAATAGGTAACGAAGAACGGAACAAGAGTCATGTTTTCCCAGTGCTGCTGCGGCGTGTTCAACCTGCGCCAGGGGGTGTTCGTCTTTGGCCTGCTCAGCTGCATCAGCGGCGTGGCCGAGCTGATGAGCTTCCGCATGGTGGGTTTCATGGAGATCGCGGTGGGCTCGCTGGGGTGCTACTCAGCGTACGAAAACAAGGACAAGAGCCTGGCTAAGTACAACCTAGCGGCAGTGGTTGCGGCGTTCGTGATTCGGGTGAGTAGAGGTAACTTATAAGATACGAAATGGTCTGGCTTAGGCGGATACAAATTGAATGTATTAATAAATTTCGCTATAATATGGAACAGCTTTATCTCCCATCGCAGTATTCAACAATTGTAATTTTTTTTTTCCCCACTTCTTTCAGGTCTTCTTCCTGATGGCTCTGCAGAAGTCCCACTACCAGGACGGATTCATCCGCGACAGCTGCAAGGACTCTGTATCACCTCCGCCCGCCGAGTGCGAAGCCATCCTCCGCGACATGACTGAGAACCACTTCGAGGTGGCGTGGATATTCATTCTCGGCTCTCTGTCGATTTACTACGGCTGGTGCATCGCAATCTGCTACTCGTTCTTCAAGGTGGTTGAGGTTGGTGGCACGGGTGAGGAGAAACTCCCATATGAGGCACTTGGACGGCTGATGGAGCACGAGAAGTTGGTGAAGGACGCGGGGGTGTAAGTGCGATGAACATGAGGTGGAATAAATTGGGGGAAGTTTTGAATCTGTATCTTCGGATTAAAGCATTCGAGAACGTAGTGACTATTTCTAACCTTTGACTTGAACTGATATACGTTTGACGTAGCTGATGTTGTTGTGTAGTTTTTGTAGATGCACTTTCGTACTCCTGCTCCTCGTTACAACGCCTTACTTTTTTTCATCAGGTTTGTCGTTTTCTTCTTTCGTATTTATTCTGCTTCATTGTACCAGCGGTATCCGCACTGTCCACTTTTTCTTGTAAAACTTGCTGACTTCATATTTTCATTCAATGTCCTCAATAAATCAACACCAGTTAATAGAGAGGGTATAGATTAGCTCGTAGCTCAATTTGATATAGCGATTTTGTTTTTGGCTAAACGTAAACGTTTCATCAGTAAAGATAAAGATTTTTGATAGTAATTTAGCTGTTGTAAACTACTACAACTGTACGAAATAGTACAAATAGTATTAATATTAAATCAATAACAATAAGTGTAAGTGAGTGCCAGTACGAGAATAAAATAACAATAATAAGTAACCAATTTATTTTTATACAAGAATAGAACACATCAAGATGTCCTCCGCTATCCAAGCTATCAACGCCAAGGTCGCGGAAAATTTTCGCCAGATCGAGTACGGCCTCCGACGGCCAGAGGGCGACAAGGGCAAGCCGCCAATCCTCGAGTTCCTGCGCGCGCTCCTCAAAAACGAGAACTACGCGCTTTTGGAGGACTACACCTATACGTCGATTGAGGCGCACCTCCCGAAGTTTCTGCAGCTCAAGGCGAAGCAGCTTCCGGGCCTGCCCACGCAGCAGAACCAGGGCAAAAATGTTACTCCAGTACCGGTGCCAGTTGAACTGCGCAGATTTTTGGGATACTTCCTGGAGCAGGTGGCGCACTTCAAGCACAAGATGTCACTGCGGTGCATGCCGGCCTGCATGGAGCTCTTCAACGACGACGACCCACTTGTTTGCCGTGTGGCCCTGCAGTGAGCCCGGTGACTGCACTCCAGGTGAGTCCTGTTAATTGCACGCGCGCAGGCGCACCACTCCAAGGAAGCGCAGAAGGCGAACGCGCTACTGGAGAAGCTGCAGTCAAGAGTTTGGGACATCATCGCGACACCCATGGAAGAAGTAGATCCGTCGCGACCCGACTGCTTTCTGCAGGCATGTCTGTTTGTGGCGAACCAGGTGATCACGACGACGTCGTCACCGATTTTCGCGCGCCCGGCGGAGAGCGCGGACGTGCGCGGTATCGCGTCGCTAGAGGACATCCCGCAGAACGAGTTCATCTCGGTGGCGAAGCTGACTAAGGCGGCCGACGTGCGGCTGACGGGCCTTTTCGCGGTCCTGAAGCGGTTGATTCACGGTAGGTCGGCGCCCGCGAACATCGACGAGACAGGCAACACGATTTCGCCGTCCAAGCGCACGCAGGGTCCCGTTGAGCACGTGGACGCAGTGCTGTCGTGTCTGACGTACATCGGCAAGTACCGGCCGCAGTACCTGGAGCGGATTCTGGACGAATTCGCCCGACATACCGGCGCCAGCAAGGCAAGCGTGGACCCAGTCATCCTTCGCTGCTGCCGCTCGCTGCTGTCTAGTGCGTTGTGCGGCGACTTCCACGCGCGATGTGTGGACGTGATCAAGAAGATAGACCCTGAAGCGTAGAAGGTGCCGATGGAGACCATAATCGCGCTCTCTCGTCAGGCGCTGCTGAGCGCGAAGGCGAAGAAGCGGGCGGCCGCCGAGAACAAGTTTTTACTGAATGACGACCTGGAGCTGGAGTTACTGAACGACGGCGACGCGCTGCTGGGCGCGGACAATGTGGTGGCAGTCAGTCAGGAGGAAAAGAACATCAACAAGATGGTCGAGCCCTACACGCTGATGCAACTGCGGTTGAACCCCCGCGAGGCCGCCAAGGCTTGCCTGAGCGGCTTCTCCGTGCTCGACTCCGACTTCCGCAAAGATATGTGAGAAAAAGACGTCAACGTGCGCGTGACCAAGCTGGACAACATGTACGACTTTAACGTCGACTCAGCTATTGATGGTATCACAGGGCAGGAGAACTGCGCCTACGAGCCGATTATTAAGGACAGAGGGGAATAGTAAGGATTTGGCTCTTGGCGCACGGCCGTTGATAGGCCAGCCGGAGAAGGCTGTGAGAGGCGCCAACCCGCTGATCACAGCGGAGAGCTTCGTGGATGAGGACTACGACTTCGAGGACGGCGGTGGCCGGCGGAAGACGAAGCGGCTGAAGGTGAGCGGTTTCTAGTAAGGAAGACGACGAGAAGATTATCGTGGAGAAGATTCGCGACGTCCAGGAGACCCAGAAGCTCGTGTTTCAGGAGGTGCTGCAGTCGAAGCAAAGGATGCAGGCGTCGCTGCAGTAGTAGCATGCTTTCGGAGAAGAGCCTGCAGCAGTTCGACGACGTGAACAACCGCGTGATCTCTCATTTAGCAAGTTTTGTGCAGGACCCCGGGGTGGAGCAGAACTTCTACCTGCACGCGCTGCGCAAGGTGCTGAACAAGAAGAAGGAGGCTGAAGCTTGAGGAAAAAAGTATTCGGAGTGGGAAGACGATATCAAGTCGCTGTTCTACGCGAAGTACGCGAGCACGGTGCAGCGGTACGAGACACATAATGCGGCGGGGTTGGAGAGGGTGAGTTATTTCATCTATTGTATTGCTATTGCTACATGACTGAGTACTTCTACTTACTTAAGTAAGCTGCTACATTAACCCCTGAGCTAAGCTGTAGTTGTACGTCATACATACTTAATCACATGTCTGCCAGCATCTTATCTTGTAGAACAATCTCGCTTCATTGAACAAAATTTCGTGCCGGAGCTCACTATTGTAACACGGACTGCAGGCGCGCCGCCCAGTCTCCAAACATTTGCACGTTAACTCTTGCGTTCTTCTAGTACAAAAAACTTTTTTCTCCCAGGAACTCGAGCGCGCCGACGCCGACGGCTTCAACTACGCCAACCTCTTCCAGATGTTCCTGAAAGAGAACTCCGAGAAGCCCTCTGACAAAAAGCTCAGGCAGTTCTTCATCAAGCTGCCCTACATTCCGTCGCTCTTCTTCGAGACCATGGAGACGGCCGCCTACGACAGGGACTTCGCCACGATCGCCGGCGCGCTGAATACCATTAAGGCGATGATCGAACAGTTTCCCGCATTAAGGATGACCGGTATCGCGCTTATGTTCAAGCTGGTGTACACGGACTCTCCCTACGATCGCGAGTTGATGGAGTGTGACTAGTAAAGAAAGAGCGAAGAAGGGCTTCGTGCGGCACCCGGATGAAGTTGGTGGCCAAATATATTATTAGTGACGAGCGAGAGACTAACATCGAGAAGGAGATCTTCATTCCGAACCTGAAGAAGAAGTACAAAAAGCTCACGGAGATGGTGATCGAGTTCCTCATCACCAAGATGTACCAGCCGCTGAGCGACGAGGAGTACAAGCACAAGCAGAGCAAGGCCGTGCCCGGCATCCTGCCGCTGGAATTGCTGAAGGGTAAAGATCTGGAGGACATGGCACACATGATGATCCAGAGCACTGTGGGGCGGACCAAGTGGAAAAACGAGGCGCGTGCGAACTAGTAGCACATATGTTACGGATATCTACGCGAACAAGATCATGAACAGCAACCTGCTGGTGGACTAGCGGTCGCGCGTGTGGTTGTATCTGGGCCTGTGCGTGCGCAAGCCGGCGCTGCTGAAGAACATCTTCGAGCTGTACGAGAAAGCCAAAGAAATGTGAGCGAAAAAGGCGGGCAAGATGAACCTGCGGCCCGACGATCAGGACGCAAGCGCGCAGATGGACGCGATCATCAAAACGGCCATCAACGAGACGGTGAAGGTCTATAACCTGGATGCGCGGGACGACGACCGGTAGTAACCACCGCGTCGCGGATGAGCTGTTCAAGGCCATCGAGGTCGAGAACAGCCCGGGCACGTCGGAGCTGGTGGTGGAGATCGTGAACAGGTTGTGGGTGACGCGCATGGCGAAGGGGCGCATGTCCAGCAAGTACATGAACCTACCGCGTCAGTACGGCAAGATGATGCTGGACAAGTACTTAATCACCGGCAATTAGTAGGCTGGTGGTGCCCGTAGTCGGTCTGTTAACCTACGAGGAGCTGGAGCAGAACCTGTCGAACATCATCAAGGGGCTGGACGAGACGGCGGTTGAACAGGTGATTAAGCATCTGTTTGCGACTGCTAAGGTGCTGGAGCGCGAACGGAAGGAGACGCTCGGCAAGACGACGACGCAGCTGATCGTGGAGGCGCACTTGTTCGTGACCACCGTGCAGGACGCGAACGCGATGAGCAAGAAGAAGGCGAACCAGTGCCTGAGTGTGATCGAGGACCTGTACCAGAACCCGTACCACGGTGACGTGAAGGTCTACGAGGAAGAAATCTAGAGGTTGGCCGGCCCGGGCGGCCCGAAGAACTAGTAGCGACGACGCGAAGGAAAAGATCGCCCTGCTGCACAAGCCCGTGCCGATGGTGAACGCCACCGACTACACCCGAGCACTCATGCACTTATAGTGAGCAGTACGAGCTGCTGCCGTGGCACATCTTCCGCACCATCCTCACGCTCCTGGTCAAGGCGAAGCCGAAGCTCTAGTGACCGCGACCCGGTAGCGACGACGCTAGTGAACGACATCATCGGGCACGTACTGCCTGAATTGTAGTAGGAAACCTGACCTGTACGCGCAGGACAACAAGGGCAAGCAGCCGCTGTGGCACGGCATGAAGCTGGCGCTGCAGGAGTCCTTCGAGATTGAGGGTGACGTGAAAGAGCGCAGCGCGCGCACGCTCTCTTTAATTGACATCAACTACATCGAGCGGTGATGCATCGACTACTACGACTGGCGGGCGCACCTGCGGGACTACGTGAACAGGAACCCGGCGCTGGTGAACGCGCAGGTGCGCGCGTTCGTAGCTTAAGCGAGCAAACAGGAGGTTGAGATGGTGAAACCTCCTATTAGATCGTTGAGTTTCTTGGACAGAAGTGGCCAACGACTAAAAAATGTAATAACAAGAAGAGGAAGACTTCTATTAAGAGGTGGTCGTGACAGTGAAAGACATCATACAATTTGTGCAATTCAATGAACAGCTCAATTTAAGTAGTGAATGACACTAACAAGTGGACCACGATGATATAAGTAAAATATTAATGATGTTGAAAGTGAATGAACGTGAGCCGTGTATAATGCTATATATATTTCTATTCTATCTACAACTCTTCTGATAATATATAGTGAATGCTGTAGTGTATACGCCGATAATCCGTTTCTCGAAACTGTCTTCAACTTTTTAACAGCATTGACTTCAAATCTTAATGAATCACTTGACTTCGTTCAACTATTCATCTATGGTTTCATTATGGACTTCAACTCTTAATGACTATCGAATCAATCAGCTTCAGCCATATCGAAACTCTATGTAGTATTTACAACTTTACTAGACAAACATATGCTCGATTGAAATAAATTTAAAATGTGAAATAACTTGCGCTTACTTTTTTATTATTGTCTTCAGCTTTGACTTTGAGGCAAACTATAAGCTTTTTAGAACTGACTCATTTCCACTTTTTCTTTCAAGTTTCAATCGGAATCGTAGGTAGTCTTATTTATAGACTTAACAAGCAGCTTTTACTTAGCAAGTGCGTTGCAAACTATCACTCTGGCGTTCATACGTAGTGGAAACACATTTTCAACTAACAGCAGCTACACCAGTGTCCACCGGCGCTTGTTGTTATTCGCTTAGTAAAAATAGAGGACAATTATATCTAAAGATACGCATTGGGTTTTGCCACAAACTATCTTTTTTACTGAGCGTCATAGATACTCATACATTCTTTAATTAGGCGCAGACTAGTCCTGGCGGCGACTAAATATATCACATAAGTAAAAACTACTATTATTATACTAAGGGGGCGCTCTCCATTGGTTGTAGCAATTCCGTAGAAGACGAAAATACGATTGCTACACATCAAAAATCAATTTTGGTGGACTTCTCGTTCTACAAAAAAAATTTTTGGACATCATACAGACACACAGATACTTTAAATATACTACAACATTATATTATTTATCGCATATAGATAGAATTTTTACTCAACAGTACATACAACAAGTAGTATACTATTGCTTCTAAACCGAAGAAACAAGTAGGAGACTCATTATAGATCATCTATATATTAATTTTAATCAAAAACTAAAAGGATACTATCAAGTGTGCCTGCTGGAAGACTAGCAGCTATACTTCTCTATATACGGAATTGTTGCACAATCTTAAGCACAAGCAGAATATTAAGCACTTACTAGTACTACACACAATACAACTTACAACAACTAGACTTTTACAATGTCGACGGAAAACAGTGATATCGAGCAATTCCCGATGCAGTCTGACTTAGGCTTGCAGCGCGCTTTACTTAGCAGCACCGAAGACGAAAAGTACGTTGATGGCGCAGTGTGAGACATTCATCATGCTGACGACGTTGGCGAAGGAGTTGGTGAGGGGTACGGCGGATCTGCTGTCCTCAATCACGCCGACGACGTCGAGCTGGGTCTGGGCCTGCGCGCGCAGTCGTACAGCTCTCATGCGCAGCTCGCGCCGACACTGTCGAAGCGCTCGTCGATATCTAGCCGGCGCGGCAGCGTGCGCTCTCGCACGTCGGTCGCCGACACGACGGAAACCTGAACGGCACGTCGGCGCGCGGATCTGGGTATGTTCTGGCGTCACGTAGAGGCGTTACTTTGGAAGAACCGAAAGCTGTACTACGACGAGCATCGCACGAGCTGGTGGTTTGGCCTTCTCTTCTGGCCGCTGGTGAGGGCAGCTTTTGTGTTCTTCCTGATGGGCTCGTTGGCGGTGACCAGTGGACTGACGAGTACCTTTGCGCCGCTCAGCAGTTGGATAATGTTCTCAGTCCGCTATGACATACCACGCATCGACGAAAAAATCATGTATCATTTTAACAATAGCTATGATACCTTGCGAATGCAATGTCGTCCTGAAGGCGAAGAGCAGAGTCTAGAGCGAGCTATCGATGACATGACTCAAGTGAGCAAGCGTAAATGAGAAATAAAATCTCTTACAAAAGAGATCGATAGACTTAACAAGGATATGTGAAAAGCATTTAATGAATATATATATTCTTTGAATTACGAAAGTAGGTGAATTTGACGTCAACTATTGAGGGAGTATGAAGACATTCGTGACACACATCGCTAGTAAAGATCAAGAACATGATAAGCTAGAACGAAAAGTTGAGAAGGCTGAGTCATTCGTTCGCTGGATAAAAAAGCGTGACGTTAGCAGCAATAGCGTCTATTCTAAGCGTGCGGTCGAGAAATGCATAATGCAGCGCCTCCAAACTCTGCAAAATGGTAATATCAGTTTAATGATCTTAAAGCATATTGAGGACCTTGGTTGACCAAAGCCTGGACGTACCGCTGAGCCCACGCTCACGGGGAAGTGCTTTGAGTATGAAAGTAGTGCTGGAACGTTCAAACAATTACCACTGTGACAAGACCAAAATCATATGCTTCTTAATTATGAACGTGCTGATAAGATTATATACTGCCTCAGACGAAGGGATGAAAAATCAGAGATTGATGAAACAGATCAAAGTGCTTCAAGCCCAAGCACATCAGAAAATCCTGACCCTGATACTAGTAGGTATATAGCTGCGACAGCTACGCGTATCACATCGAAATATGAGATTGCGTTCGGGTTGAAGCTTTATGGCGAACTTCTAAACTCGGAAAAATAGGACGCAGCTAGAGATACTTTGAAGGCATTTCTAAAAAATGCTGGTTATTATCATAGTATCCAAGACTTTGCTTTTGAGGAAAAGTGCTTGGATCATGCTCATGAATCGGGAAGCGCGAATAAATTACTATCCTGGCTGAAGAACACTACAAGAGAGTCCGGTGGTCCATTTGTAGAGATGCATCTTGAAGGAATGTACGACTACCTTTCTTTTGAAGCATTGAATCTTGATGCGTTCGATAATCTGGAAAAGCGTCACCAAGAATATTCTGACTTGTAGCAATCTGTTGCTCATAGGTTGCAAGCAAAGAACGCTAGCGAACCTACTGGTGCGGATGGAGGTGGTGGTGAAGAGGATGATATACCCGAGGTATTTAAGGATCATAATCATAAACAATTGTGATCACTTCAACGCGACCTCCGCAAAATGGGCGTCCTAAAATATGCACTGGAGGCAAAGGAAATGAACTTAACGTTGAAAGACATGAGTTTTGGCAATCGCGCGTGCGGCACAAATAGACACTTTGTAGCCGAGGCTGAAGCAAAGCTCGCCAATAAGGTTGAAATACTACAAAATTTGAACAATTATCGTGCGTTGGCTGCTATTCCTGGTGGGCGTTTGGAGTTGCACAAGATCACACGTTCAAATGAAGGCTTAGGCAGCATGATTTTTCCGAGGAAGGATTCCAAAGGCAGCGTGTTCAACTCTGAAGGCACCGAACTAACATCAGTAGATGAAATGAAAAGCTGGGCGTACAGATCACCAAATTTCGATGGTCGGAAATTTAAGAATGCAGGGCCTCTGATGAGTAAACTATATCAAGACCCTCGTCATGACGCGTATGGAATTTTTGGCCTAATGCAAGTGCTACGGAACTACCTACGGGCTGATTTATTTATCTTGTTTGTGCTTATCATAGTCTTCTGGGGTCAGAGCATTTATGAAGATATCCTGCTGAAAATGCTTTACGAAAAACACAAAAACTTGCATAGCGCCCTCTACTCACTGGGTGTCAAACCTATTGCTTACCTCACGCATTGGGTCCTTTCTGGTGCTGCACTTCATGCTAGTTTCATATTGACCGTTGCCCTGACCATGTTCGCGTAGGGAGCATTTCATTATACGCCCGACTCGGCTCTGGCTGAAAATCCTCACGCACAATATGACTACAGGCGCGCAGCGGGATATCCTAATTTAGATATTCCTAACAAGACTTTCAGCGCTGTATCTTGAGTGGCACTTCTGATCGTTGTAATCGGCTCGCTCATTTTTCTTCTTAGCATGAGTGTTCTCGGCGCACAATTAGCGCTTTTCGTCGGAAGGTCAAGCAACCTCGAGATCGATACAAACGCTAAGCATCGCGACACCGACAAGAGCAATGTGAAAAGCGTTACACGACTGCGCTATGTAAACATATTTCTACTAGGAATGTTGCTAATTGAATTTACGCAGGATTATGAAGAGGGTCGCCGCTGGAATATGTCCACTCATGCATTACGCATCATTCGTGGACTGTGCTTCCCTCAGGTAGCTTTCTGGACGCTTCTGAGTCAAGCTTCTGGTGAGAATTTTGCAGGATTTCGTGGCGCTTGCTTTTCGAAGCCCCCTAACGACGGAGGGACCTGTCTAGTGCGTTTTGGCCTTGACGCGGAAGATGCCGTTCCAAGTACGATAATGTTGCTAATGACGCTGCTCATTCAGGTGGTTTCGCTAATGATGCATGGGTGCTTGTTAGTTTACTTCGAGAAGCGTTGGGGAAATAGCGTGGCTGGTCGCCAAGCTGTGATCGCGCCGATTGGCAGAGAGGAAGCAAGAACCCTTAAGAAACAGAATGCTCGTCGTCAAAAGGGTATGCGTCGGGCTGGTCTTGTTCAGGATGACTTTAATGCAGGCTTAGAAGGTTGTGAAGATCGAGCAGATGCAGTTGTGGCAGATAATTTACGCATATACTTCACTGAGGACAAAACAGGTGACCGCGTTAAGGCTGTTGACGGTGTCAATCTCTGTCTACAACCCGGTGAGGTTTTTTGCCTCCTGGGTCATAATGGTGCCGGCAAGAGTACTACAATCTCTGCCCTGTCTGGTTTGAATGGTGTGAGTCAGGGAAGCATCCACATAGGTGCAGTAGAGATGAGTGAGGAAAACAAGTTGCATTGCCAGCAGGTGACAGGCCTTTGTCTGCAGGACGATTTATTGTGGGACCAAATGTTCGTGGTGGATCATCTCGATTTAGTCGCGCGCTTGCGCGGACTGAAGAATGCTGACAATTCGGCTTTGATAGAAGATAGCCGGTTGGCGAACCACCTACAAAAGCGCACGTGTGAGTTGAGCGGGGGATGGAAGCGCATACTGTCCTGTGTGTCTGCCTTCGTGGGTGACGCCGAGTTTATCATCCTGGATGAACCCACCACTGGCGTTGATCCTGCGAATCGACGACTGTGCTGGAATTTCATCAATAAGAAGCGTTTAGAAGGAAAGATAATACTTTTGACTACTCATTATATGGATGAAGCTGAGGCGCTTGCCGATCGCATTGCCATTATGGCCGATGGTCAGGTGCGTTGCTGCGGAACAACAAATCAACTTAAGAAGGTATTCAACTGTGGGTACGTCATCGGCATGACCGTAAGTACAAACTTCATTAGTAGAGGAGTTGCTATAGATGAAGCAGCAGGTAATACTGAAAATCGGGAAATTATCCATATGGAAACGCAAACGGCTGCGGATGACTTCTACAAATTGCAAGGTGTTGAAGCTGACGACCTTAGTTCTTGTGTCACGTCGTTGAGCGTATTTCGCCGAGCATACGTTGAAGATATGAATACAATGCATGATCTTGAGATGAGCGAGTCCGCCATAGCATCCCTTAATTTATTGAACATGATTATAGGGTCGTGTTGAAGCGACGCGAAAGTTGAGTTGCTGCATTCGACGGGTGTTGCAGATGCTGAAGGTATCTCGAAGCATGAACTACGAATACGCATTGCACCCAATGTTACTTCGAAAAATCAAGATAACGGTGAAGCCGTAGCCAAATTGCTGCGACGTCTTGATAATAATTCGTATATTATTTTAGATCAATGGAAATTCGGTATCTCTGACATTTGCGTGAACGAGTCGAACTTCGAAGATGTTTTCATAATGGTCGGTGAACTGACCAACGAAGAGGTGGACACCATGATCTATCAAGGAGATAACAAAGCTAAGCTTGGCACTGGCAGCAGCGTATGTACGAAGGGTGAGACTACAGAAAGCATGCGTGAACTTGCCGTCGTGCGACGTCGACTTGACGAAGAGGAAGGCAAACGCGCTTACGTGCATCAAAGTAAAGCCCTGCTATCATTCCGCTTTAGGGCTGGTTTTGCAGATTGGTCAGGAACCTTGGGCTTGATCGTCTCGCCCGCAATAACACTGATTACTTGTGCCGTAGTTTTCGCACTAGTAAAGAATGTTGTAATGGCAATCTTATTTTTCTTATGGAATTTTGTTATGGTTGTACTGGTGCCAGCTTGCGTGTCGGACGACGAAGATGGTTACGGTTTTACCGGAATATGTAGCGTTTTGCCCAGAGAGTGGGCCATTGAAAAGGTTGAAATGGGTGGCGAAGACTTATTTTTGAACTATAAAAATATGATGCTAGTGCCTGACTTCGATGGCTTCTTCAGACAACAGGAATGTGTGAACTGGACAGGCGCGGGAGACAAAATGGTGAGGAGCCATGCGAATCAGTATTGACGCAAATGAAGAAACGACCCGGAGTCAGTCGAATCAATTGAGCAGATGCTGAGTACATTTGGCGAATCGTTTTTGTCGAGTTTTTCTCAAAACTATTGACAGCACTTTGCTATGAAGGCTGTGCTTGATCTTGCAGATTTAGCTTTCGTGCTGCTTGTCGCGCTTGCCCTGGCTTACTTTGGTGTTTTAGGTCTAACGCGAGTGTATCCAGACCTTTTTCTTCAGAGATACTCGAAAGACCAGACATCAGGACTGCATGCACATCTTATGGTTAATGGGGCGTCAAATACAGTGTACTGGTCGAGCTATATTTTCTGGTTCTGCGTTGTAGTCGTGCCAGTGAGCTTGCTCCTCTACTTCTGTATATTTCTAATGCCATTACTTTCCTTAGAGCGTTTCTTCTTTATCGAAATACCTTTGGTATTTTCATTTGTTGTAAGTGTAGCTGTGGTCCACAGATTTTTCATCACGCAAAATAGGGCTAGCTCATGCACTCTTTGCTGTAACTGCGTTGGATCATGTCGCCTGCTAGCGCTCATGGCGTTTGTGATTATTCATGTACTGGCCTTCATGCAGGATATACACATTGATGAAGTGAGGCATAAACAACTGGAAAGACAATCTGAGTATGAGCGCTTTGATAGCAACAAGGGATTCCTCAAGCCGGAGTACATCTTTTCGCCACGTGATAGTGGAGTTATGGAGGACTACCAGAGGGAGGAATTGGTGAACGCTACTGGATCAAGATCTACTTATACCAAACTAATTCCGAGTAAGACGGCAGCACTTCCCTATATCATGAGGAGCTATGGATTGGGCTTAGCCAATGGCGGTGGGTTCTTCATGCACAGTGCTATAAAGTCGCTAGCGGAGCGCAGCCGTAACGATACTGACACCGTGCTACGTGGGCACTATAGTCCACAGCGAGAGAAAATGAGAAAAAGACACTATGTGGCGCCAGTTGACATATCCAAACGTAGCAGAGATGGAGATCGCTATAATATGCGTACTCGCTGGCCAGGTCAAATTTATAAGTTCTTTGCCTGTGCAGAAAACTGCGATCTGCGGCAGAATTTTGATGTGACTGATGGCAACAATTGGAGTGAGGTTATCTTCGTGCCGATTGATGACGTAGAAAAAAGTTAGGGAAGGTAGCTATCTCTTCCGGTTTTGCGGATCAGATTCATGGGCAATGGATCTGGTGCAACAGTCGCGGTGGACTCCAAGGACCTTCCACGGGGACGTCGGAAACGTAACAAAAACAATGCGTTAGCCTCACATCAACGTCAATCAAAGAAGAAGCAAGAAAAAGCAAAAGAGGTTCACGACGATGATGAGTACCTCGGATTTACACCAAGCGCTTGGGACGAAGTAGCCGCGGATACGGATTGGGATGATTGCTTTGCTAATTCAGCTTATCTGAATGTCGATTTTGGATGGTTGAAAGAACAACATTTTGGATGGTTGAAAGACGTCACATACTCTAAGAAATTAGCGGAACGTAAAGCGTGGCTTGGAACTGACAAGAAGTGAGACTACCAACGCACAGTATCGTTCTACTGGACGGAGCGTGAATTCGTGTATGAAAGTGCCTCGGGCAAACTTAGAGACAATGATGCTGGGACTAAATTTTTTAAGGAAATACGTTGGGTTCACGACATCGCTCAAAGTACACGCTTAGGCACAGCCCATCTGAACACAGTGAGACAAACTGAAGGTGAATCAACGTCTCCACAAAATATCGGCTTCGATTTGAACTATATCCTACTACATGTTGAAAGAAGACATTATAAAGGAAGAGGTGGTGGATATTATAACGCACCTGATTATGAAAAGACCGAAACTGTTAACACAGTTTCGAGTGTTAATGAAAACGTGGCTAGCGATCCTGACGATAATAAACCGGAAAAAGATGGTAGCCCCTACCATCCGCGGGCCCGACGCCGTCTGCCATTTATGACTGCAGCACAGTATTTGTATCCTATCATCGAGGAAACAATTTACCAAAGTCATTGTATCGCAACTGCTGGGGCTGACCTATCTGCATGCTGAGGGGACAAGATAGAGATAACTAATGGCGAGCTTCCTCGTTTGATACTTACTGCAACGTTGAACGGGCGAGTCGCTGCAGAAAGCGACTATGACGAAGAAGTAGAAAATAGTGGAGAAGGAAAGTGAATAAATATGTAACATGCTAAAAACCAGGCGAATAACCAGCACGGTTCCATCTACCACATTCATGATGAGCGACATAATGAAATGCGAAGCACTCGTAAACAGGATTATTAGGATACATTCCTAGACAAGTGTTCGGATTTGAAATATAGCAACAATGCCATGTCTGCGTCTCGCTCTCGTTCTCCATCGGGAGCAGCAGTTTGAGCAACTGAAAGATCGTTACCAGAACGGGATGAATCGCAACTACTACTACTGCAAAAGGGCATCAGTTGCAAACGTAAGGAAAGCATTTCATTAAACAGCTATCAGAGATAGACAGAAGAACCTCCTGCACAGGCGCCATCTGATTTAGAAATAGACTTTTTTGTTGCGGATCGTAGTCTAGAGTCGCCATTGCTTTTTCAGCTTGAGCAAGACGATCACGCGAGGAAATCCAGCTTTTAGAAAGGACATGCAATGTCCGATTTGGACCATCTCGAATCCCAGACTGATGACTTTCTGAAAGAGTTTGAGAGGGACTACTTTAATATTAGCTATAGTAATTATTATGCGCGGCGTTTGACACTGTGGTTATGGAACTATAAGAATCACATATACGCAGCGTATGGTTCTATTTTTCCAAGCTCACTATCCGCTATTGCAGTATACTTTCCTTATATGCTTCAAGGGTTGGTTCAAGGTAAGATAGATTTCCCGATTTTGGACAACGTTTTTTTAGCGATTAGTGGGCTGACAGACACATTCAGCAAAAATGCAAGTGCTGTAGACTACCTGCTTCGAAGCACATTAATAGCAGAAGGCACGCAACAACGTAAACGCTAAATGGGAGCACAAAATAAGGAGGAGCTCCAAAAGACCTTCGGGACTGATGGTGCAGGTACTACAAAAAACAGTAAATACGAGAAAAATCTTAGCCACTACATTCGTCGTGCTAGGGCGGTCGGCCTTTCAAAAGACTACTTCTATTTACTCGTTGCAGAAGCAGATAGGTTACACGCGTTTGAACTACAAAAACGGGAGGAATGCATCAAATCAAACATGCATACATATTTGCCAATATATTTATCAGACTCTGGGTCTGGTTTAAATGAGCTTACCAAAGATCAAAAAAGACATAAAGCTGAGCGTGATGCTTATCAGAGGTGTTCCGAACCCAGTCGTGAAATGGTAGACATTAAGCAACTCCAAAAGAATTTGGGAAAAAAACAGGTGTCTGACTTGCTCAGTAACATAGCTGAATACTCCTTGAGAGGGTAGCCAGCGCATTCTCAGACTGTCACGGAAATTCGCGGAGTGCAGGCTCCACGGAAGGGTACAATACCTTTTGCTCTGCGATCAGAAA
>JACLAC010000597.1_pt1 | contig 23647 bp, 9 predicted proteins | sample 8027881 | NCBI WGS metagenome assembly JACLAC01 (sample SAMN15725517, study PRJNA655200) | protist metagenome | isolation source: fluorescence activated cell sorting (FACS) single amplified genomes of... | place: Spain: Blaines Bay Microbial Observatory, Mediterranean Sea | collected 2016-01-19 | reverse complement strand
CAATCGCAGTGGACGCAGGGGTGATTTAAAAGGGGCGGGAATCGGCGGTGTCGGTTGGGAATCGTTCGCCGCTGTGTCAAACCAAGAATGTTGGTATCCGTGTTCAAGATTCACGGCGTGGAAATAACCACTTTTCTTCTTAAACGGCAAAAAGGTATGAATCGCCGTTTCCTGTGGCCTAAGTGTCGCTTAGACTTGAGAGCGAACTACAACAATCCATGGAGTGTTCAATGTTACGTTTGCTCTCGGGGCTGCTTGCGCTCGCGGCATTGATGCCGCAGTGTGAAGCAGAGGATGCTGATTCAGTTGCACTGAAGTATCGAAGTTATCGAACTTGGTCGCTCAAGCTTCCGACGGAAACTTGGTTCCCGGTGAAAGAGGGGATTCGACTGGCACACGCTGAGGGTGACCTGTTTGCCTTTGAGTTTTCGGGGACTAGTCTGAAAGTTGATACCGATGGCGATGGCGAACTTGATCGTACCATCAAGGCTTTGGTTGATCCCAAAACCATGGTGTCTACGACGCGGGTTATCCTGAGTGGCAAAGATTCGTCAGGCAATGCGTTCCGCTATGCAGCGCGACTTCGAAACGATGCTGATGGCTGGGAATGGGCACCGGGTGGTGCAATGGTTGGATCGATTCCGACAACTGCGGGTCCGGTTCCAGTCAAACTGATTGATCAAGATGGAAACGGTAAATTCAACGACGTCGGCAGTGATGCGATGATCGTCGGGAACACGGATCATGCGATGATGTTGTCGACGACCATGTTTGTTGATGGCAAGTTGCTGCAACTTGAAGTTGCAGACGATGGAGCGGCATGTTCCTTGTCGCCGTACAATGGGCCAACTTCCGAGATTGACATGTCCACGTCGTTCAATTCGAAGGCGGTGCTGCTTTCATCGGTTATCTTGTCCTCGGACCGAAAGCACTCGTTTGACATCGGGGCGATCGATGGGCCGGTGCGTGTGCCAGCCGGCAAATACTCGGTGGTCTCGGGAGTCGTTGGGCTCGGTCAGCATCGCGTGAAGATTAAAGCGGGCAAAATGAAACCGCTTAACCTGCTGGCAGATCGTTCCAAGAGCTTTGATTGGGGTGGACCCGTTTCCTCAGAGTTCCAGTTTGCCAGAGTGGGTAACCAAATCCAATTCTCTCCAAACGCGATTTGGTACTTCGGGAAGGCTGGTGAGCAATACACCGGATGGCATCCCATCGGAAAGTCACCCGAATTCAAAGTGGTGGATGCGGAAACACAGGTGGTGCTCGAGGTGGCGATCTTGCCGGGATCCTGCTGAGGACGCGGCTTTGACTCGGTCGCCGTGAGCGTACCATCCACTGCTAAAATCAACGTTGAAATGATCGCAGACACATTCGCATTTGGCAAAATTGAGGGTAAGCCCAGGAATTGACGCGTAGCTGCAGGTCCGCGGAGGCTGGCCGCTATGGCAATGTTGTTCTCTGCATGTTGCATTGCGTTGCGAGAGAGCGGCTTTCTTTGAGGTCCGTTGCCCGGCTATCGTCTGCCCGGCTACGGGCTGCCCGGCGACCGTGAACGAGGCCTGTGGTGAACGAGGCCTGTGGTGAACGAGGCCTGTGGTGGATCACGTGTTCGGTGAGGTCCAGTTGCCTGGAATCCAGTCTGTTGATGGGCGGGGGCTCCGAGCTGGGCTGGTCGGCAGTTTGACGTGTTTCCAAGGGGCTGACTTTGAGGTCACAAGTTTGTTGCGGATATCGACACTCGTGTTGCTGATTTGCTGGCCCCATCGCAAAGGCTGTTCAGACGTTTGGCGTCGGGTCGCTGACCGCGAGAAAATCGTAGCTGTAAGGTTGGGGAAACGACAGGTTTCTAGGTGTATTTTCAGCGTTACTCAGGTAACATGCGGTTTTCGAAACTTGGTTATTTGATGCTCCGAAATTATTCATTGAAATTCTGGGTCCAAACCTGCCTTCTTGTGGTCGCGGGTGGTTTGCTGGTCCCGTTACCGCTGTCAGCACAATTAAGTGAAACGGTCGCCCGCCCGCCCGTGATCAGTAACGATGGTGGGTCTATCCCCGTTAAAGTGGTGGACGGCCGTTTGATTGTTGGTTGCGATATTTCGGGGCCCAAGTTGCGAGTCCCTGTCAATTTGTGGTTGGACTTTGACGGTGCTTATGGGCTGCAATTGCATAATCGCGCCGCAATGCCCTTGCCCGCAGAAACCCAAGCTGGGAAACCAAATCCACTGACTTTGCATTTCACGGATTTCTCACTGGAAGTGGCCAGGCGAGAATTGGGGCCCGAGGAAGACTTTGAAGAGTTCACAAAGTATCACTCCACTGAAATTGGTGAGAACGCTTTGACGGGTGCCATTGGGGCACACGTGCTGAAACACTTTGATGTGATCTTTGACTTACCCCAGAATAAAATCACACTGGCGCCCGCAGGTCAGCTTGCAGATTATCAACCGGCTGAAGGGGACTCCGAGCTCATTACGCCCATCACTTTGCAGAATGATTTGGTTTGGTTACCGGTGAGTTTGCCTGGGCCGGACGCAGGGAAAGCTGACCAGGAACAAGAGGAAGGCAAGGAAAAAATACTCACACGTGCGTTTGCGATTGGTTCGTCGCGTTACGACACCTGTCTCGAGCGGCGTTTGTGCAACTCTTTACGTCGTCCTGCTGGCAACGTTGGGCCTCTACGATGCGAGTCGGTGGATTTCGCGCCGTATGTGGCATTCCGCCCCACCGAGGTGGTGCAGGTTCATCCCGATGGGGTTGCCGGGGTGATGGGGATCAACTTGTTGGAGAAGTTCAGGATTCACATCGATCGACGGTCTCTGCTTGCAACGGTGCGTGTCGCACGTTCACCCCAGTTCCCGGCAGAGGAGCTGAAATGGTTTCAGGCCATGGTGTCTGAAGATCGTGATTTGGTGATTGCATGGCTGGATGCGCATGGTGACACCCGTTTGGGGAGGGAAGCGGCTGAGTTTCTGCTGACGTTGATGCTGGATGAAGGTGCAGAGCCCGATGAGCTTGCGACCGCCATTCAATGGATCAACGACACCATGAAGGCGGATCTGCGTGCGACCCGGTTGTTTGACCTGATGGAGGAGTTGGTCAATGAAGGGGAGGTTGACCTTGGAATCGCGGCGGGCGAAATAGGAGTCAAAAGCGCAAGGAAAGACCGCTACCCTGAGGCGAACTATAAGCTGCACGGGCGTCTGGGCGAACTGTTATTGCCTCAGGATAATCGTGAGGCTTGGCGGCACCTCTTGTCCGCTGCATTCGGTCTACCTGAAGATGGCATGATCAATCTGAACCTTGCTCGAGTTTATGAAGCTGACGGTAAAACCAAACGCGCGTTCAGTCGATACATTCAGGCCTTGGTAAAAGAGGAGAGCAGCGAACTGGCGATGGAGTCGCTCGTTCGGATGGATAAGGAATTGCCGACCGAAGATCGGATGACAATTGAGTCGATTGATCGAATGATTAGTGGGCGTGTAAGGAACTTTTCCGCACCAGATCAATTCATTGTCGATTCGTCGACGCGAACCAATCGAACGAGCTTGGTTGAATTTTTTACGAACGCCTATATCGGCACGGAACAGCGTGGAGGCGCGATTGGCGGGGCGTTGGGGAATCAAGGCGTTCTGTCGCATTTCAATGACAGAGAGTGCGTGTTCCTTTCGTACCATCTTCCGGTGCCAAGAATCGAGCCGTTAGTTACGCCGCTTGGGCAATACATGGCCGCTTGGCTTGGGGTTCGAGGTCCCGTCGTGCAGGTGGTCGATGGCGTTGGCAATGCACCCGGTGCCGGAAAGCACCGGGATGCCGAAGAAATATACAAAATCACCCGTGCTGCGGTGGCCAACCGTCTGACGCAAGCCAGTGCCGTCGATTTGGAGGTGCAAGCGGAACTTGATGGGACTCAGCTCACTGGGAACGTGCGGGTTGTTGGCCCGACGATTGGGTCCCCGCAGGATTTGGCCATGAAACCATTGGTGGTTCAAGTCGTGGTTGCCGAGCGTGGCGTTGTTTTTCATGGTTCCAGTGGGGTCGTGATTCACCGAATGCTGGCTCGTGGGTTGGCAACACGCGGATCTCTTTCGGGTGTTGCTTTTTTGCCTGATGATCAGGGTGCGTTGAATTTCAGCTTCTCGAGAGACTTGACCGAATTGGAAGAAGAGAATCGAGCGTTCATTGAACAGCTTGAAGATGGTGAAACGAAGGGAGGCACGCGTATGGGGTTGAGGATTGAACCTAAAAGCGTGGAGGTGATTGTCTTGGTTCGCGACGCTAAGACCGGCGAAGTGGTGCAGTCTCGGCAAGGTGATCTGGTACGACAGGAGTCAGTCAAATGAGTCGTCAGGAAATCGATCCGATTCAGGAAGATATCAAGACTGTTGTTTGGAACGCGTCAAACCAAATCCAGTCGACGGATCAACGCACAGCTATCGCGGCAAATATCCCTGTGGCATTCAGTCTGTTGCTCATTATCCCCATTGTCGGCTTGCTGATGCAGGGAATTCGGTATCTGAGCGGACTGCAAGCGGGATCCATTTTCTCTTTGTGGGTTTGGGTCGGTCTGACCGTCGTGGTGCCTCTCGCGTGGTTGTTCTACAAAGCGGCAACCTTACAGATCACGATCGATCGGCAGCGTGCTTTATTGGCAACCGACAAGCAACTTGGATCATCCGAACGAATCACCACCGCAGATGAGTTCATGCGACACCCGACCACGGACGGATTCATGAAGGCAGCGGTTGATGATGCATCTGAATGGGCGAAACGCGGACGTGTTGCGAAGTTAACCAGGTCGCAGGCCCGCAGGCCTAAGTATCGAGTGGCATGGTTTGCCGTTCCGGGCAGTGCGATTCTGATTGCGTTGCTTTTGTTTGTCGGCCAATTTTCCCGTCCGGTTAAAATCTCAGAAGTTGAATTGTCTGGCAGAAATCCCCAGCTACAGAAAACTGCCGGGTTGACGGAGTCGGACCCGGAGGAACAACGGGAAGATCCGGCGGAGGAAAAGGCCCAAGCGGTGCCAAAGGAAAACCAGAATAAGCCTCGAAAGCAGAAAGCGGTTAACCGGCAGGGCAACGCGAATGCTGCGATTCCGGATAACGCGGAAGAGTCTGATGGAAAACTGAATGAGGGAGAGACGCGAGAAAGTACGCAGTCGTCCAATCCGTCGAGTGCTCGAGGTGCACCGTCTGCTTCAGGCCAGCCATCGAAGTCCGACGAGACGCCGAAGCCCCGCAAGAAAAAGAAAAAGAAGAGTAAGCCTGAGCGAGAACGCGAAAAGAAAGAACGGGAGGAAGAGGAGAAACCTTCGGGAGCCAGTTCAGGACAGGGATCGTCGAAAGGTTCTGATAATAATGCCGCTCCGAGTGATTGGGCGAGCACCAGTCAAGCGGCGACGCCCGAAGACGAGAACGTCGAAGATGAAGAGGATGTGGATGATGAAGAAGAGGAACAGGAGTCACGGGGTGGGGTGCAACCCAACATGCGTGACCGTCGGACACCTGTGAATCGCGACCTGCAAATTGGCTTCGGTAATCCAAGACCCAACCCTGACGCAAATGGTCGCGGTGGTCCGAGTGGTCAGAAAAAATCACGTGGTGTTGCTTCACTAGTGTTGGGTGTACCGATCCCTGATCGTGTGAATGGCCAACCCAACAAGGGTCGCATTCGGATTACACAGCAACGAATCACTCCGGAAGTGGAAGAGAGTGATCCTGTGAATGCACAAGAACGAACCGCTTTGAATGGGCCTGTTGGGCCTATTCATCGTCCGGAACTTGAACCCTGGTTACAGAACCTGGTCCGCAAATATTTTCTTGGTCAGCGTGAAAAGGCTCCGTTGGGCACGCCCGAGAAAGTTAATGACACAACCAATTCCAATGATTCTTTACAGACGTCAAACGTCTCAGAAAGTGAAAGCCCGCAATCATGAGTTCTACTTTGTCCGCTGACACCCCCGCCGAAGCTCGCGAAGCAGCTGAAGAATTTCGCTCGGTTCACTCCGCGATTCGAACCGAGGTAGGCCGCATGATGGTCGGGCAGGATGCGACCGTTGACGGTGTTCTTGCAGCATTATTTGCCGCGGGACATGTGCTTCTTGAGGGAGTCCCCGGATTGGGAAAGACGTTGCTTGTCAGCTCATTGGGTAAGGCGATTGATCTGAGTTTCAGTCGTATCCAATTCACTCCCGATATGATGCCGGCCGACATTCGCGGCACGAATGTGCTCACCGAAAATGAAGCTGGCGGCACCAAGCTTGAGTTTCAAGCCGGACCGTTGGTTGCCAACCTGGTACTCGCTGACGAGATCAACCGTGCAACACCACGAACGCAGGCTGCTTTATTGGAATCGATGCAGGAGAAGCAGATTTCTGTCGGGAAGAGGACCATCCAACTGGAAGATCCGTTCTGCGTGATGGCTACTCAGAACCCGGTTGAGCAGGAAGGAACTTATCCGTTGCCCGAGGCACAGTTGGACCGTTTCCTTTTTAAATTGGTGGTAGGGTACCCCGCTGAGAGCGACTATCGGACCATCCTCAGGCGTACCACTTCGAATGAGCAAGTTGAGCTGAAACCTGTTTCCGACGCCAATACTGTCATCCGGATGAGGCAGGTGGTTCGAGCAGTGCCGGTTCCTGAGCACGTTGAAACGGATGCCATTCGCTTGGTGATGGCAACACAGCTGGGGAATGAACACACGGCTCCCATGGTCAATGAAGTGGTTGCGTTAGGAGCATCGCCGCGTGGAGTACAGGCATTGATCCTTGCCGGAAAGGTGCGAGCCTTGCTTGAGGGTAGGTTTGCGGTGGCGACGGAAGACCTGAAAGCGGTAGCGCACGACGTGCTTCGCCACCGCGTGCTGGTGAATTTTCAAGGAATGTCAGAGGGAGTTACCTCGGACGAGGTGATCGCAGAAATTTTGAAGTAGAAGTCATGTTCCCTGTGTTCACTGGTTTTCGGACTCTGGTGTTTTCTGTTCACAGCGAGTGTGTTTACTCCTTTGCCTCACAAGATTTTGTACCGAATGAACGATCCCTTTAATTTGCTTGATCCAGACTTCCTGCAGCAGGCGAACGCCATGCGCGTCGTCGCCAGGCGGGTTGCACCCGCGGGGCGGTGGGCTGAGCATAGGTCGCGTGATCGCGGTCAAGGAATGGAGTTTCGAGACTATCGACCGTACTCACCTGGAGACGAACTGAAATCGATCGACTGGAATGTCTATCGTAGGCTCGGACGTTTTGTGGTGCGATTGTTCGAAGAGATGGAGGATTTGCCAATCTATTTGATGCCTGATCTATCGAGGAGCATGTGGCATGACGATCCGCCACGCGCAATCACGGCCATGAAGGTGGCGATTGCTTTTGCGTCGATAGGGCTTGATCAGCACGATCGTGTTGGCATCCTACCCTTCGCGGAAAATCTGGATAGCTCGATCAGGCCTACGTCAGGGCGTGGGCGACTCGGTTTGCTTGCCGAATCCATCAGTCGAGCTGCTGAAAAGGCGCGTGACTTGCCAAAGGGAACAGATCTGGCCACATCATTGTCAAAGCTCCGAGGGCTCCGGATGCGGGAGGGCTTGCTGGTGATCATCTCTGATTTTTTCGATCCTCAGGGAATTGAGGTGATGACGACTGAATTAAAACGGACCCGCCATCGTCCGCTTTTGGTTGCCGTCAGTCGACAAGATGATCGTGATCCAGAGTTGCAGGGTGATATACGGGTTCGCGACTGTGAAACGGGTGACATGCAGGATGTTTCTGTGACGGCTTCGGTGAAGGAAGAGTATCGAAGGGCATACGACGGACATTTTGAGAAATTGCAGGATTTCGCGCGTAGTCGACAGGGAAACCTGTTGGTTCTTGATCACGAAGCCGATGTGATGAAGCAATTGTCACAACTCTTCGAAGGTGGGAGTTACGTGGCGTGACATTTACTTTGTTCTCGACGTTAGCGACTTTGATCGGGGTTGCTATTATTGCAGCGGGGCTGGCTCTGCTTCAGCGTTTGCGGGTTCAGCATCGAGAGATCGAGGTGGCTAGCACCTTGTTTTGGCAGGCCGCGGTTAAAGAGACTCGGGCACGCGTTTTCGTTCACAAGTTTCGTCATTGGCCGGCATGGCTTCTTCTTGTTCTGATTGCTTCGTTGCTTTGGATCCTTCTTGCAGGACCGAACTGGAGCGGGGGAGAGCAGATGCAACATGTGGTACTGCTGGACGGAAGTATCGCAGACCCGGACGTTGCTGCCTCTGATTTGGAACTGGCGACTTTGAAAGCGTCCAAACTGCCGTGGATGAATCGCGAGATTGTGCTCGCAGGACCGCAGTTGCAAACATTGCTGCGGAGCGGCGAGCCGGTTCAGGTTGCCAATCTGCGGCGCGATAAAGCACCCACGCCGACGTCGACAGGTCTTGAATGGGCATTGGAATCGTTAGCGGGTCGCGCGGGACAGGGGAGACCCCTCACCATTCATATTGTTGGTGATGCAAGGGTGGACCAGCGTTACCTCGATGCGTTGCCTGACGAAGTGACCGTGTACAGGGTTGATCGAGGACCCGCGCAGGGAAAACCTTTGCTCCGTGCCTTGGGAGTGTCCGATGCGGAATCGGGGGTCTGGCAGACTGTTGATCTGTTGTTTGCGCCGGCGGCGTTAGACACGTTCCAACTGGAAAAAATCAACGTCACGATCGATCAGGAACCGTTTTCAGGTGAGATCCAAGCTACGAGCGGTGGGGACTACGTCGTTAAAAATGTCCCTGCTGGTGGTGGCGTGCTGCGAATGAATTACGAGGCGTCCGAAGTCGGGGCCATCACCTTGCCGCGTCGCGACCTGATCAGAATCGGTTTTGAAGCGGGCACGCCAGAGGTATTGAAGCAACTGATACTCCTGGATCCAGCCTGTACTGAAGTGCAGAGGCAACCGGATCTCTTGGTGGGCGAGAGTGAAGACGCCGACTTGCGTTTGCGTTCAGAGGGACGACCGGCGTTTCAGGTTGATACGGATTTGAAAGATGCTGATTTGGCTTTAGAAGAGTTGATCGATGAGTTGGCGTTGCGCCAAATTGATGCAACGGCATTGGCGCAGCAAAGTGGGCGTGTGATTGATGTTCAGGTAGCGTCCTCAGATCAACGGAAAATCTCCGTTTGGAAGAACCTGTTTTCCACCACCTACAATTTCCAACAGAGTCGTGCTTGCCCGATCTTCGTGGCAAGGTCGATTCGTTGGCTAGCAAACCGACCTGTCCTGGTGCCATGGGCTGAACAGGGGATGCGTTTGCCCGCTGCGAGACCGGTGTTTGATCGTGTGGTTGACCTGACGGCTACAGCAGCTGATGGTCGCACATTACTAGTGACTCGCTTGAGTGGGCCAGCGGTGGTGGCGGCAGCAGTTGAGTCCTCTCCGGCTGATGGGTTTGTGGCAGGTCTTGGCGTTGCAGTTTGGATTGGCATCTTGGTGGTTATCATGTTGCTCGCAGAGTGGGCGCTTTATCAAAAGGGGCGTTTACCGTGATTGTGTTGCACCCGGTCATGCTGTCGTTGGCTTTGTTGGCTCTTGTGCCATGGATCGGTCCATGGAAGGGGGGAAATACTCTTCAAAATATAATGCGATCTCTCGTTTTCCTTGCGATCGCTTTTGCGATGGCGATGCCGCACTTGGATGTGGAACAAGCAACGCCGTCAAAAGTGTTAGTGCTGGATCGCAGTGCGAGCATTTCAAAATCTGCGAAGATGCAGGCAGTGAGACAAGTTGCTGAATTCCAGAAGTCGCCCGACTGTCATCTTGTGATGTTTGGTGACCCCTTGGGTGGAGATGAGGTGTCAGGTTTTTCGTCCGTCACGATCATTGATGAACATCCGACGCGTGGCAAAACTCCTCTTTCAGCCGCGATTGCGAGGGCGCAGTGCTTAATTCCGTGGGGGGCCTCCGGAAGCGTGACCGTTGCAAGTGATTCGCTAGCGACGCGCCCTGATGATGATCGTGCCATTGCCGCTTTGCGGCATCAGCAGATTCCAGTGCACTGGGTGCAGTTGGCAACCGTCGCTCGACCAAGTACGCCGGTAGACGTGAACTGGCAAGCACCGTTAAGAAAGGGCGCTGAGTCAAGGATTGATGTGCGTTTGGTACTGCCTGACGGTGGGGCAAATGGAGCGTTGATTCTGAAGTCAGGAGAAACTGAATTGGCACGTTCAGGCTTCTCGGGTGCTGACGAACAGACAGTGTCATTGAGCTTTGAACCGGAAGATTCTGGGTTCTTGGATGCCGTGGTTGTAGCGCAGGACAGTGATGGCTCCGAACAGGAACTCGCGGTGGTGCTACCAATTCTGCCACCCCATCAGTTGCTTTACCTGGGAAAACGGCAAACGGGTGCAGCGGATAAGCTTGCCAGCATGTTGGGACCTAGTTTTGAGGTATCGACAGGGGAAACCAGTGATGCGGCTAAGTTGGCAGACGCTTTGAATCGGACGGACTTGGTGATGCTTGATGATCAACCGGCGGAACAAGTTAGCGCCGTTGCTGAGCAACAACTCGTCAAGGCGGTTCAGAATGACGGACTCGGACTGGTGATGAGTGGTGGGCGAGCTTCATTCGGTGGTGGCGGTTGGCATGATCGCCCCATCGAAGCCATATTGCCGATCGAGCTGGTGCAAAAGGAAGAGAAAAGGGATCCGTCAACCTCGTTGGTTATCGTGATCGATACCTCGGGTTCGATGAGTGGCGTGCGTGTCCAACTTGCGAAGGAGGTGTCGCGACTGGCGATGAAGAGGCTTCTGCCCCACGACAAAGTTGGCATTGTAGAATTTTATGGGGCAAAAAGATGGGCTGCCCCGCTACAACCAGCGTCCAATGCAATCGAGTTACAGCGGGCGTTGAACCGAATGGATGCTGGTGGTGGTACTGTGATCCTGCCAGCATTGGAGGAGGCATTTTATGGCCTGCAAAATGTCGACACCAGATACAAACATGTGCTGGTGCTCACTGATGGTGGTGTCGAATCAGGAGACTTTGAATCATTGATGCGGCGGATGTCCAATGAGGGTATCAATGTATCCACCGTTCTTGCCGGTGGGGGGTACCATAGTGAGTTTCTAGTGAACATTGCGAACTGGGGAAAAGGGCGGTTTTACAACGTGCCGAACCGTTTCAATCTGCCGGAAATTTTGCTGAAGCAACCGTCGACCACAAAGCTGCCATCTTATCGTGCTGGTGAGCACGTCGTGCAAGCCCGTGGCGGGCCTGGTTGGTGGGGGGATGTTGACATGGCTCAGTTGCCCGAGCTTGCGGGATACGTTGAGTCCAAGCAGCGAATGGGTAGCGAGGTGTTGTTGGAAACGGTGGCCGAGAAACATCCTGTACTGGCGAGTTGGCGGTATGGTCTTGGCCGAGTCACGACGCTGACCACTGAGCCACTTGGCGAGGGAACGGTGCCTTGGCAGAAGTGGCCTGACTATGGAAACGCACTTGCTAGGGTGCTGCAGAGAAGTTCCGCCGACACACGTGATCCCTTTGATTATGATGCCGAGTTTGATGGGGGGGACGTTGTGATCCATGCCATTCGTCAACAGCCTCGTGGAATCGCGGCACCGGAAGCCCACCCGCGAGCGCGACTTTTTGAATCACAAGAGGATATTGTGTTTCAAAGGCGGAGCCCGGATCGCTACCTGAGTCGGATGCCCATTCCAGCCATGGGCAAAACGATCCGGTTGGAAACGTCAGCGACCAGCACTCCGGGACGTTGGCATTTGATGTCCGTCAGATCGCCAGTTGCATCCGAGGAATTTGTCGATCCCGCGAAGTCGATTGATGCTGAAACACTAATCACGCTCACTGGAGGCCAACGCATGTCGCCTACGTCGATTTGGGCAGACGCCCCTGCTTCACAAAGCAAGGGAGTCACATTGCTCTCATTGGCTCCTTGGTTCTACGCAATCGCGCTGCTGCTATTTATTGCGGAAGTGGTGATTCGGCGTTTGCCCCGGCGGTCCAAGTTCGTGTCCCACTCGCTGCACGCGGCTGCGGCGGCCGCTCTGATGGCTGGGATGCTTCCAGCGCCAAAAGCAGTGGGACAAGAAGCACCGAGCAGTGATTTGGTCGCAGCAGCGAATCAGCTCATTGATGACAGCACGAGAAGCGGTGTCAGTGATGAAGCAGTGGCGGCGTTTTTTAATACCGCGATCCTGAAAGAGGGTAATCTGCAAAGTACGTTGGACTGGCTGGCTGAATCCACGGATGATCTGACGGTGAAGCGAAATCAGGTGATCGCAGAGATCGAAGTCAAACTGGCTGCTAAGCGTGGTGATTTACAGCGTGCCTCGGACCTGATGATGGATCTTCTCAAGCAGAAGGAGATAGCTGAGTCGCGATTGGATCTGCGTCTCGCTCAGGCAAAGTTTCATGATGCTCTTGGTGAAACCGATGTTGCCAAGGAACTTTATACAGAGCTGACGAAGGCTGATTTGCCCGAGGCTGATAAACAAACCGTTAGCTTGCGACTCGCATTGATGGGGCTGCTTGGCGACAGTAAGGCAAAGCAGAGCAGTGATGCGAAGCCGTTGATTGATCTGGCGTCCAACTCAGAGGACATTGGTTTTCGAAACCGTGCAGCTAATGTATTGGCCGTGCAGAATCGTCATGCAGACGCGTTGAAGCTGTTCACCATTACGGGATCAGGAACCCAACGCTTTCGAAGTGCCAGTCGAGTCACCGAGTGGGCGATTCGTGCAAACGAGCGTGAACGCGCGATCGAAACGGCGTGGCAGGCAGTCGGGGCGGCTGCGCTGAAGCGGGATCGTAACTACGCATTGGCACTGCTGGTCGAATCGTACCGTCTACAGAGAAAGTCGGCGGGAGTGGAGGCTCTGGTTGATGAGTTCAAGCGGCGCAATGATGCGTCTGAGGCGATGACTATGGAAATGCAGCGAGTCTGGATTGATTTGTTGCGTGAGCTTGGTCGCTATGAAGATGCGATTGCTTTGTTTCGAAAAACCACGGACGTAGCAAGTGGCTTTACCGTTGAGATGAGGCGCGAATTGTTGGAATTGGAAGGGGAAGCCGGGAATGTAGAGCAGATGATCGCTACCTATCGCGAGCTGATCAGGGCAGAGCCGGATGAACTGGCGTGGCGAGGGGGCCTTACTCAGATTTTGTTGGAGCGAGGAGAAAAAGAGCAGGCGGTTGCGTTGTGGGACGAATATGTGACCCAAACCGAACGTTCCACTGTGCTGATGAATTCTACTCTGACGCTTGGTGAATTGGGGTTGGATCGCTTGGCAAATAAGGCCGTAGAACGGATGGTTGAACTGCGGGAGAACCATGGTCAGGCATTGTTGTATTGGGCAGACTTGCAACAACGCCGCGGCGATGTTGAAGGCGCAGAAGTTACGTTGAATCGCGTGCAGTTGCTCCAGGACGTAGGTGATGACGTGCGTGCAGAACTCGCCAGCTCCTACGAGCGAATTGGTCGGCAGGACAAGGCGATTGAAGTGAACGAAGCGATTCGCGCTAACCGGGAAGTGGTGGCTGAGGATTTGGAAATGCGGCTCGCTTGGCTTTACAGTGAAGTTGGTGATGAGGATAAGGCACTGGATCAATGGCTTGCACTGTGGAGAAAAATCACCTCGATCCCGCGTCGACGTTATGTGGAAGATCGGCTGATGACCGTCGCCAGTCGCTTAGGGACCTTGGCGGACATTGCCATCGAAATCGAGGAAAAGCTCTCCGATGGAACCGTCGATGCTCGCGAGGCGGGGTTGCTCGTCAGAATTTACTCTCGTGTCAATGATTCGGTGGCAGCAACCGAAATTTCAGAAGAGTACATGTCGCAGACTGGCAAGGATGTGGTTGAGCAGCTGCAAGAAAAGGGACGCATTTACCAGATTTGCAATGATTACTGGAACTATGAGAAGGTAATTGAACAGCTGATTAAGGTTGATCCGGAAGGCGAGACCGAATATTTGCGGCAGTTGGCGTTAAGCATGTTGGAGCGTGGCAAGGCACAGGATGCTCGAAAAGTGCTGATGAACTTGAGGACAGCCGACGATGGAAAGGACTCAATTGGAGGTGAATTTGAAGCGGGAGTGCTTTCGCTTGTGGGAATGAAAGAGGAAGCAGCTGATGCCTATCGTCAGGCTATCGCAACTCACCCTGATCGCATTGAATCCTATCTTTTGTTGGCCAATCTGCTCAAGGAGAACGATCAGACCGAACGTGCAGTCGGAATGTTCCAATACTTGGCAGAGAACGCGGAACGCGATGACATGTTCACGATCGCTATTGACGGGCTGTTGAACATGGAGGCAAAGGGACGAAACATGCAGTGGGCGAGACGGATCACCCTCGAACGACTTGCCGGACGCGAAGACAAGAATTATCTGTACCAATTGTTGTCAGACCTCTCATCGGAAGTGAACGACAAAGCGGGTCAGATTAGGGCAATGGAGAATTCGCTGGCTGTCTCAGGAAGCCGGCGTCTGTCGGTGCTTCGTGAGTGCATGGAACTGTCGTCAAAGATACGGGGTGGGGTGTATTACTCCAGTTCCTCGCGGGGGCCGACCAATAAAGGAAATCTGCCCTTTTTTGCATTTGGCCGTAGACTGATCGGTCTCAAGGAGTTGATGCCACCACAGGTGTTTTTGGATCTTGGCAAAGCGTTTCTTGATGATGGGGACACAGAAAGTGCCGAGAGAACATTTGGCATGGCTAGAAATCTCGCCGATCCACGCGGTTATCAGCGCGAGGTTGCCGAGATTTTTGAGAAGGCTGGGAAAATCCCCGAGGCTTTGGCTCGGTACGATCGGCTGCTGAGAACAAGCCCTTCAGACGTTCCACTCATGGCACGAGTTGCAAAGCTCAACGAGAGTGAACGCAAAGACGCGATTGCATTTCGATTCTATCAGAGTGGACTCAATTTGCTTTTGTCTCAAACTCCACTCACGACACGCGAAGCTGCCAAAAATAGTCAGAACCGCTACTGGAATAACAACCGGGACGCATACCAGACGTATTCTGATGAGCTATTGATGGGGATGTTGGTGACGGTGCCTGATGATGCGATTGATCAGATGCTCGCTGAGCAGAGAGAACGACTTGTTACAGATCTGGATCAGTTGGCCAAAATACAAATGAAAGCAAACATCGCTAGCGAAATCTCGGAAGCTCCAAGAATTGAGAAGCGTTTCAAACAGTTGCAGCGGATGTACATGGCAGTATCGCAACTGGAGCCAATCGAGGAAATCGATGCGATGTTGTTGAAACGATTTCCCGAGGACCAGTCGCTGTTCGCAAATATCGTAAATCTGCGTCTTAGTGCGGGACGTCGTGACAGTTTAATGAGGTTGCTAGAGACATCGGGGCTAACTGAAACGCAGCGTTCAAAGGTGAATGGCGTTCTTGGGAAGATAAACCCGTCTACCGCGGGTACTGCCTTGAGCGCCGAGCTAATGTGGAAAGGTTTGCGGCCCGCTTGGCTGGCAAATGACCGCGAACAATCGCTGGAATGGTTGAGGCGTTTGAATCAGAAAAGTGTATCGGGCAGGAATGGACGACCTTCGTATAAGGTCGTAAATGGTCGGGCTGTCATGCAGGAACGGTCGAGCTTAGGAGATGTTCGCATTTGGATGAGGCTGGCTGTGGCGCTCGGAGATGACGGTCTGGCCTTGCAGTTGGCTAGAGCGAACATTTCACGGCAGTCATATCAGACTCAGCAGGCGTTTTATAGCATGTGTCGCGAGATCCTGCCAAAAGAGCGTTTCTCTGAACTGGTGCGATATGCGACGAATGACCAAAAGCAGAAGCCAGAACGTCTTGCCAATTACCTTTGGCTCCTATCGGAGATGCGTGAGTATGTCGATGACCTACAGCCAAATGATGGCGATTTGCTCAGTCTGATTCAGAAGGGGAATCTACGACTCGGTTATACGTTTCCGTTCCCAGTTGCAATGAAGGTCTTTCCTGAATCAATTCGAGCCGATGCATTTGCCGAGACGCTTGACACGGTGACCCCAAAGACTCTACCGCAGGAGTTGATTCGAGTTCCGTTTAACTACAAAGAACGGATTGATGATGAGACGAAGAAAGTTGTTCTTGCAGCGATGTCAGATGGCATCGACGCTGCGCTTCAAGACAACTACCTTCGCTACTGTTCGTATTACATGCCGCGAGGCGGAACGGTAGTGGTTTGCGAAGAAAATGAAGATCTGGCGACTAAAATGCTGGATCTTTTGATTGCCGACAAGGTGATGAAACGCGAGTCTAACATTGCCAAAATGGCGCAGGTCGTGAAAGGGATGCTGTTGTTTCAGTCTGGCAAGAAGAATGAGGGGATTGCGCTGGCGTTGAAAACAGGCTCGCCTTTTGTAACCGCGACTGACAGCTATTTAAGGCAACTAAGAACATGGGCGTTCAAAGAATTTTTATTGGATAATCCTGAAACGTTTTGGAAAACGTTGCAGGGAAATGTTGAGAAGGACAGAGTGACGGTTGCGGTTTATGACAAACGTATTTCTTTCGCGTCGAGGATCCGAGCAACGGACGCATTGTCTAAACTGTATGCCGAGGCTGCAACAGAATTCCCGAATGAGACGAAGTTCACGTCGTGGGCGTCCCGTTCGTCCGTCAGGTCCAAGAATGTGTATCAGGAAATTGAATTCCAAGTAGCGTTGTTGAAATCATTACAGGCGAAAAAGGGTGTGACGGACCAAGCCAAGCATGTTAAAGATGAGGATGTGATAAGGACGCGGCTGTCGAGTTTGTGGAACTCAGTCGAACATCGGGTGAATGCCATGGAGCACTGGTCTGTGGTGGATGACCATGCACGTGAGGCATACGAGCAAGCCCGAAAGAAGGAACATGAAGGGGATGGCGCCGATGGCAAAGGTGCAGCCAAGCCAGCGGTTGCGGTGCCTGGTGAGAAGATTGCCACGACGAATGGTGTATCGAAGACGCTGGGAGGGGCTGTTCGTAAGGCAGCTGCCATCAAACCCGTACCCTCTAACCCTTCGGGACGTGGAACGGTGAGGACGGTTAAGGCGAGTCCGGCCGCTGGAGTGGGGGGACCGGTGAAACTTATTAAAAGTAAGCCATCGGCCGGGGCTACACAAAAGAAATCAAATCCAAGTCAAGAAAAGAAGTATGCGAAAGGAGTTCAGGGTGTGAAGGACGCTCTGGATGCTGGAGATGAATCTGGGGTGATCCGTAGTATTCGTTCCATGTGGAGGACGCTGCCTCCCGCGACCTCCAGTCCGTACGGTTCGAGGGTGGTCAGCAGATCCATGAACTATTCGTGGCCTGTACCCAGACCGATGTCGAAATCCAAGCATACCCACGAGCAGGATGCGGAAAAAACACGACGTGACGCTGCTGAAAAGGCTGCTCAAACGGTGGAGAAGACACGTCTGAAAAAACGCGGAGGGCTCTCGACCTTCATGCCCGCTGCACGGCCTGCTTTCGTTCCTCGGCCCACGGCATGGAATGTTCTGGCGGAGCATCCGTATGCCCTGCCCGAGATGCGACGGATCATTCGTGCCAGTTTCATCGCGCCAGGCAATACAAAGGCAGTCTCGTTGGGGCTGCTGAGGGCAGAACGGCTTGCCAAAGGTGATCAGCTGGTGCTCGCTGGATTAGTCAAAGACATAAAGCAGGGGCGGGGCTCGAAGCGTGTGCTGGACGGGTTCTTTGAACTTGTCAGTGAAGATCCTGAGCTAATCAATGACTCCAACAAGAGCGTGCTCGATTTACTGACGGATCAACTTGGGATCAAAAACGGGAGCGAGGCACAGTTGCTGGCTCCGCTTTATGCCCAGGTCGGTGATCGGGAGACAGCTGCCATGCTTTATCGGGTGAGCGCCTTCTTCCCTTCAAAATCTGTGAGGCATTTTGCGTCGCTTGTGACTGACGCGCGGCAGTTTTTCGAGCGTGACGAGTTACTTGTACTCGTTGAGTCGATGTTTGATACCGTGTACGACCGGCGGCTGGCTTTGCCCGCCGTCTTGAACCTGCGGCACGAACTTCTAAGTGCCAAGGATGCTGCCGATGCCGCAAGACGAGATTTTCCTGTCGAGTCTGTGGTTCATGATATCTATGATGTCGAGGTTTTGGTTTCTGGTGCGACCATTTTTTCAGCCGATGGTGATTACACGCGTGCCGTGGGCTGTGTCGAAGCGTTACTTAGGCAACATGGAAAGCCGTTTGTGCCGCGGCTTGTGAACCCGTCTCAGTACTACATGAGGCGAAGCACAACGCGGCCATGGGTTTTGACGAGGCAAAACTATCTGGATTTGTTTGCGGAAGCGGACCCCGGGCCCGCAAGTAAATCAGCGGAATGGCTTCAGCAGGCAAGCATTGCTGTCAACGGTTTGCGTGCTGACGAATCAGTGAAACGTGAAGCGGTAGCTGAGGCCTTGTTGACGATTGCGTATCGACAATCCGAGGCGGGAGAAGCAGAAGCAGCCAGAAAAACGCTTGAGATGGTGGATGATGAATTGTTACAAAAAGCAGAGAAATTGAATTTGTTAGCCATCGACATCTTCAGGAAAGCTGGTGTTCTTGCGCGGACTGTGGAGGTGCAGAGGCAAATGCAGCAGGTGGGAAACTTGTCATATGTACGGTTTGGCGAATTTGTGAGAGACACAGCTTCTTCAAGCGGTTCAACCAAGGCGACAGAACTGTTCAATCAGCTTGTAAAGTTAAGCATGGCCGAGGATCTGCTTGAAGCAGGTAAAGAAGTCGCTGGGGAGGATCAGGCGTTGCTAAAGCGTATCGCAGACTTGGAAATGGCGAAAACTGCAGCCGCCGAGGAGTACCAGCGGCGTTTGAGGGCAGCGGGACAGAGAAGAGCTGCTGCCAAGAAGATCAGTTCTGTTAAACCGGAAAAACAGAAGGATACCGTTCCCGGAAAGGCTCGCGCGATACCCCTCGTGCCAGCGGTCAAAATGCGAATCCAGGTTCAGCCTAAGCCGTAGGGAGCGCTGATGCAAGATTTTCGTTTGCCTCACGATGCTGCGAACTCGGCCAGCAGAAAGCGGGCTGATGGCGTGCTTGTGACTAGCGTCGTGCTTTGAGACTCGACTCCCAAGACTGCAGCAGGTTCATCAGCTGAAGCGTCAGCTTCGGCTTGGCGGTCGTCAGGTCGTTTTTTTCGGCAGGGTCAGTAGAGAGATCATAGATTGATTTGATCTGATCGGGTTCACCCGTCTTGATCACCAACTTTTGGTCACCGTGGCGGACTGCTTTCCAAACGCGTTCTCCCCGTTTTCCACGCCAGAAAAGAGTGCGTGGAATGTCTGGCCTTTGCTCAATCACGTGTGACACAATGTCGTAGCCATCAAGGTGTTTGGGCTGATTCTTGGCTTCCGCCAAGTTTAGAATGGACTTGGTCAGGTCAAACGTGATGCAAACTTGATCACTGATTTGACCGGGTTTAATCTTCGCGGGCCAGTTGATGATCAATGGGACCCGGATACCACCCTCGAACGTCATGCTTTTTGTCCCACGCAGTGGGCCCATGTTGGCAGCATTCGCAAAGCCTCCATTGTCAGAGACAAAGATGACGACCGTGTTGTCACGTTGTCCGGTTTGATCGATCGCCCTAACGATTTCGCCCACACTGCTGTCAAGCGACTCAATCATGGCGACGTAAGTGTCTTGGTCGACTTCCATCCAGTTTTCGCGGGTCACCGATTTGGTGCGATCGGATGGCCCTTGAAACGGAAAGTGAGGTGATTCGTGAGATATGAATAGTAAAAACGGGTCCTTCGTCTTTTGGATGAAGTTCACGGATGCTTCCGTGATCAAATCCGTCATGTATCCATCGCGGTAAACGGGCAAGTCATCCGCGAATAAGACATGAAGATCGCTCGTTTCACGATGGTTGAAATAGTGGACGTTCCCACCCAGATAGCCGAAAAACTGATCCCAACCATGAGCTTTCGGGTTGAACTTTGGTTCGTAGCCAAGATGCCATTTTCCAAAGACAGCGGAACCGTAGCCTTGTTGCGTCAGGAGTTTTGGGAGCACGGTCTGAACTGCCGGCAGTCCCAAGTCATGCTGGTTGGCTAAGCGAATGGCGTCGTCGTAACGTCCGACGTTACCTGTGCCAATCGCACATTCCAGACCACCTGCGAACTGCTGGTACTTCCCCGTCAGGAATGCCGTTCTGGTTGGGCTGCACTCTGGACCATTCGCATAGTGCTGGGTGAAACGAACGCCCTCCCTTGCAAGCAGATCGATGTGGGGCGTTTTAGCCTGCGGATGCCCATAGCAGCCCACGTCGCCATATCCAAGATCGTCGGCCATGATCAGAACGATGTTTGGCTTCGATCCGTAGGTCTGGCTGGTTAGTAACATCAGGGCCAGGAGTACGTAAACGACACGTGGTCTCATCGGATCGTCTTTCGCGGTTTGGGTAAAATCAACAAATCGTGATGCTAAGGATAGCACGAAAAAGACCAGTTCGAAGTTGGATTGTGTTAGTCGTCAGCAAGTCGGGAAAAGTGGACGCCTGGAATCCGGCAGCGATCAAGTACACGCAACGTCGAGGACTTTTTCATCACTCCGGGCATGGTGGACTCTCAGCATGTGACCCTTGCATGGTGCTAACAGCGGCTTTGCCTCACTCAGGGCTAGGAAGAGGGGTGAATTGGCTGCCAGTCCTGAATGGTAACCCACCCCGATTCCACAGCCTCGACGGTGATTCGAAGGTACCTTGCAGTAGCGGTGAAGGAGAGACGTTCGTCTTGGATTTCGGATGCTTTGTTGGATTCGTGCACCTTGGTCCATTTCACGCCATCGCTTGAGACACTCACGTGGTAGCGGATTTTGCTGCGATTCTTAAAACGAATCTCTGCACCGGACAATGGTTTCTCGATCCCAAAGTCAAGTTGAATCCACTGCGGTGTGGTTCCATCTGATGCGGCCCAGCGGGTTGTCTTGTCGCCATCAACTGAGTGATGCGGGTGATTGCCCGACTGATGGGAGGACGCAGAAATCGTCCCTTTCGGCGTCGACACCGGTTGACTGATGCGGGGTTTGGGTTTGCCTCGTTGGTCTGGATCATAATCAGGGTTCGGGGTTGGCATTTGAGCCTTAACCGATGTTCTCCAATTCTGGAGCCGTTTTGCCAGATCGGCTGCGAGTTCACGACGTTCACCGGCCAGATTGCTGCGTTCAGCGGGATCGTTTTCAAGATCGTACAGTTCCAAGTTCCCGTTTTCATAAAACTCAATCAGCTTCCAATTGCCTTTTCGAATCGCGCCATAAGGAGTGGTGCGATGGTAGTGTGGATAATGCCAATACAATTCGTCGCGCGGCCAGGAAGCTTTGGAATTCTTCAACAGCGGTACGAGGCTAAGTCCATCCACGTGTTGCCTGGGTAGCGGAGCGCCACCCGATATCTCCAGCAGAGTTGGGAAAAAATCATTCCCGATGATAGGCACGTCGCACTCTGATCCAGGGGCAGTGACCCCGGGCCAGTGGATCATCGTTGCGACGCGGGTGCCACCCTCATAGGCCAACGCTTTTGCCCCCCGCAAACCCGCCGACGCGAGTTCAGAGGTGCCACCATTGTCCGAGGTAAACACAATGATTGTATTCTCAGCGAGCCCCAATTCCTGCAATTTGGCCCTCACTCGCCCAACACTCCGATCTAGCAGCTCCGTCATGGCAGCGAATGCTGGATTCACGCGTTGAGTATAGGGTTTTGCCAATGACATGGCTTTCTGCCGGTACTTCTGAACCAGCTTTGGCGGGGCCATGATCGGACCGTGAACGGTGTAGTAGGAAAAATAGAGAAAAAACGGTTGCTCTTGATTGGCGTCGATAAACTCAACCGCCTCATCGGTGAGTACGTCGGTCAGGAATTCGCCAGCACGTCCATCATCAAGATTAGGCATTCCAAACGGCGAAAAGTATTTCCCTGGACCTTTGGGTTGTCCCCACTCACGACCCGCAACGTTCTGATCAAAACCATGCGATGTTGGGTAATGTTGGTCGAAATCGTCAGCGCCTATCGGCATCAGATGCCACTTACCCACAAATTGGCTGTTGTAGCCCTCGGCCTTCAATGCCTCTGGTAACGTTGTTTCAGCCAAGCTCATTCGCATGTTCCAATCGGGAATTTTGAGAGGCGCGTTCCCTCTTCTGTGCCCAGCGATCCAGTCGGTCAGGTTTGTTCTGCCAGGGTATTTCCCCAATAGAATGGCCGCTCTACTTGGGGAGCAGACCGTACACGCGGAGTAGGCTTGCGTAAATTTGACTCCATCGGCGCAGAGGCGATCAATATTTGGCGTTTCATGGAAGGTAGATCCAAAGCACCCAACGTCCCCCAGCCCAAGATCATCAACAAGAAAAAATACAATGTTTGGCTTTTCGCTGCCACGCGCGGAGGCGGCGACCAAGAGACAAAATAGTGTTATCAACGCTGGACGCATGGCAATCATGTACGCAAGTTGGGTGAGACAAAGGCGGCAGCGGCCGCTGGTAGGTGGATGAACCGTTAATTGTACCACGTGCTTGCCAAACTGTATTGGAAAGCGTTTCCCACCTCAAACGGCACTGCTTATCGAGAAAGCTTGTGCCGTTGGCGAGACCATAAAAAAAGAAGGCCCCGATGCTCACAGGGCAATGTAGTTCAAACTCACTCGCCAACGACTGCGAAAATGCTTTTTGCCAATTTACGCGTGAGCACGCGAATTTCTGACTCGAGTCGCTGCGAGATGTTTTCTACCTCATTTTTCGCCGCACTCCCCATCGATGAACTCAAAATGCTTAACGTACGGACAGTCAAATCTCGTGATACGGGTTCGGATCGCCAACGTTTCTGCAGAATCATCGGTTTGAATGTTTTGGTGTCGCCAAAGAACACTCGCCTATTATTCGTATTCACCCGATCAACGGAAGTCGAGGAGTACTCTGGATTGAGATCTTTCAGAGTCCCTTTTCCTTTGAGTTGAATCTTGCATTTGAGCGGAAGCTTTCGAGTATCAAATGAATGGTCGATCGCAGTGGTCAGGTTCTCGCACTGTAGCTTAGGTGACTGCCGTATTTGCGATTCCCTCATTAGCGGTTGCAAGGCATCAAGACGGGTGTACAACTGCCTCAGTCGGCGCACATCAAGGTAGAATCCTTCATCAACGTTCAGCCCACAAGATTGCTTTCGGGCAAGGGATCTGAATGACATATTTCTCGCAGTAAGAGTAATGATTCTGGTGATCGCATCCTCCTCCGCTTCCAATTGAGCTGATAATTGTGCCAATTGGTTCGCGAGAGCCTGGATTGCATACCGATCACTCTCAAGCCTGTCTGACAGATTGTGATATTCGGTTTTGGCGGCTTCCCATTCTTTTTTGGCATTTATGAGTGAGTGTTGAGCTGCGGCCCATTCAATTTGATAAGTGTTCGATTTCCTTGCGCGCTCTTCTACGCTGGGTTGTTGATGCAGTAAACGTAAAAAAATCAGTCCGATACAGTGGATCAAGCTCGTGATGTCATCACACTTCTTACAGTAGTTCTCCCAGCACTCAGCTTCCTCGACGACCGCATCTTTATACACCGTCTCCGCTGCTTTCAGACGTGCTCGAGTGACTCGAAGTCTGGATTCGTGCTTATGTTCGTACTTCAGGATTCGTTCCGCGATGCTGTTGCGTTTCTTTTCAAGCTGT
>JACLAC010009649.1_pt1 | contig 23660 bp, 19 predicted proteins | sample 8027881 | NCBI WGS metagenome assembly JACLAC01 (sample SAMN15725517, study PRJNA655200) | protist metagenome | isolation source: fluorescence activated cell sorting (FACS) single amplified genomes of... | place: Spain: Blaines Bay Microbial Observatory, Mediterranean Sea | collected 2016-01-19 | reverse complement strand
TTTGCTGGCTGTATAGAATTAGCGTCTTTGGGTTGCCAATCTTCGTCATTACTCCCCTTTCAGGAATTAGTATCTTCATCAGAAGGTAGGGGTCCTAATCCTCTGTTACAAAATCACCCATTAATGGCAATCCATCCACCTATTTTATACCTTGGATATATAGGCTTAGTTCTACCTTTTGTAATTACTACAAGTTATTTCTTCAGAAAAGATACTTCGAATGAATGGATTCAACTTGCTTCTGAGTCAACATTTTATCCTTGGTTGTTTCTAACCGCTGGGATAACACTTGGTGCAGCATGGTCTTACGAAGTATTGGGCTGGGGAGGCTACTGGGCTTGGGATCCAGTTGAAAATGTATCATTTATTCCCTGGCTCCTTGCCACTGCGTTCCTTCATTCCTCTAAAGCTCAGATAAATGAATCATCATTGTTAAATTGGAATTATTTTTTAGGTGGCTTAATGTTTTTATCAACAATATTTGGAACATTTATTACTCGTTCTGGAGTGCTAATTTCAGTTCACGCATTTTCTAACGGAAATATAGGTATTTTTCTACTTACAGGTTTAGCCTTTTTCACTCTCTTTTTTCTATACTCTGGATCTAAAAATATTAAATATTTTGCAACCTCAAAGAAAATAACTCACATTTTAGGTAAATCTTCATTCTTTATTGCCAATAATATATTACTTTTTGTGTCTGCATTAATTGTTTTTATTGGTACTGTTTACCCAATATTTTATGAAACTTTGTATCAAAGACAACTAACAATTGGTAGGACTTTTTTTGATATCATGATCGGCCCTCTATTACTGGTTTTAATATTTTTAATGATTTTTTCAACAAAAATTAGTGTTAAAAATTTGAAATTTCAAAAATGGGTAACAGATAATTTAAAAACAGTAAATTTATCAATGATCGTGACTGTTATATTTTCATACACCTATGAATTAGATTATTTAGGAATATTAACTGTACTTGGTTCAATGATATTGGTCATAAATATTGTGGCAAACCTTATAGCAAAAATGAGTATTAGAAAAATAAAAGGTTCATACTGGGCAGGACAGCTGGCTCATCTTGGGATTGGTGTTTTTGCAATAGGTTTAATATTGAATGTAAGTCAAAGTTACTCAAATGAATACATAACTAAAGAAGGTGAGGCAATAATCTTTGGAAATGAAAGTTATGTTGTAGAAAAAGCGTATGAAATTAGAAGAGAAGAAAAAGACATTATTAATTTACCAATAAAATCAGATAATACATATAAAAATGCATCATTAAATATATTTAAAAATTCTTCTCAACAAGCTATAAGCTCGCCAGCAATATTTAGAAATTTGGAATCAGATACATATGTCACAATCAAATTCATTGATAACAATAATTTTAAATTAATATTTAGGAAAAACTATGGAATATTAATAATGTGGATTGGACTTGCCCTAAGTACTACATCAATCATTCCCAGAATTAAAACTAATGAAAAATAAATACTTTTTTATAGCATTACTAATAGTTTTACTAATACTGCCGACTTTTTATGAAGATGACAATTCCAGATTTGAAACATGGAGTAAAAATTTATTATGCCCTGTATGTCAGGGTGAGACTATATATGACTCTCCATCTGAGTATGCGGACGATATGCGATCAATACTAAAAGACCAGATAGATAATAATTTATCTGATGATGAAATTTACACATACTGGGTTTCAAGATTTGGAGAAAGAATAATTACTAATCCACAAAATAAAAATTTTGAGATAGTAGTAATTCCTTTACTTTTAGCAGTCTCTTTTGTAGTAATTTTTATTAAGAAAGTTACTAAATGAACAAGTGGATAATTTCTTGTTTAGCTTGTTTAGGAGTTTTTTCAATAATTCTTATAAATTTAAATGGTAATTCTGAATCATCAATTAGAACAAACACTGAGCTTGATAATGTTACCAATGATGAAATGGAAATTGTTATTAGTGAAAATCCTGATATATTTCCTATGCGAATAGCCCTAGCAAATAGGTACTTTGACGAAATTAACTATTCACAAGCTCTACCCCACTTTATGTATGTTGCTGAAAAAAGTGATGATACCGAATTAAGAAGTTACGCATTAGCACAAATTGGGTGGATGGTTTATGAGTCTGGAAATAGAGACGTTGCATTGAATTATTTTGATGAATCATTATCCATCAATCCAAATTCTTTAATAACTAAATCTTATCTGGGTGTTTTATACTTACAGCAACCAGATACACAAGATGAAGGGCTTGAAATAATATCTGATCTGCTTGATGCAGATTCACTAGGTGATGAAGATAGAGATTTTTTAAACGAAATAATATCAAATTATGAAAATTAAATTTATAATCCTTATTTTAATATTATCTTTTTGTACTAATGAAGATCCTGCGTCAGAAGTTATTCAAGTTACTGATATTCAAATTAAAGAACTGACAAATCTTGAATCAAACAAAGAAACTGAATTAGACACGTCATTTTTAATAGTTAACTACTGGGCTTCATGGTGTTTAGAGTGTATTGAAGAACATGAATTATTGATTTCACTAAATCAGATTAAATCTTTTGAGGGAAACGTGGTTTTAATAAGTTTCCAAGATAACGTTTCAAATTCAAAAGAATTTCTTAGCAAATATGGATATGGCAATTTAGTTTATCTTACTGATACAAAAAGTAAATTTGCCATTAATTCTGGTGTCTTTGGTGTACCTGAAACACATATAATTAAAAATGGAGTAATTATTAGAAAATATCTTGGTCCACTATCTTTTGGAGACGTTGAAGAAATAATATTTTTATATTCGTAAGTCATAAATATTTGACTAATATTATTTTTTGAGATGGATAATCGCGATTTATCGAGGAAAGTCCGGACACTATAGAGTAGAGAGCTGGGTAACTCCCAGGCAAGTAATTGACGGAAAGTGCAACAGAAAATATACCGCTTACGTGAGTAAGTAAGGGTGAAAAGGTGGTGTAAGAGACCACCAGTAATTTAAGTGATTAAATTAGCTTGTAAACCCCTCTCAGTGCAATATCAAGAAGCAATTGGCTTGCTCGGCTAATAATTGCGGGTAGATAGCTAGATATATTTGGTAACAAATATACAAGATGGATGATTATCTTACATTAACATGTAAACAGAATCCGGCTTACAATCTCAAAAACCAGGGTGTCTCTTTTAGAGGCACCCACCTAAAATTATTTATTTGTTAACCTAATGAGATGACAAAATTTGCATATTTTTTAGGATCAGAACAGTGGCAGCCAGAAATACTAATCGACCATGCAAAACTAGCACAAGAAGTTGGTTTTGATATGGTGACAATATCAGAACATTTTCATCCATGGGTAGATGATCATTCAGCTTCAAACTTCACCTGGTCGACCTTAGGTGCATTAGCTAATAGCACTCCCAAATTAGATTTAGGTACTGGAGTAACTACCCCACTTTGGAGAATGCATCCGGGTGTAGTTGCCCAAGCTTCTGCAACTGTTGATAGATTAACAAAGTCAACTTTTCATCTTGGAGTAGGTACAGGTGAAAATATGAATGAAGGACCATTAGGCTACGATTTTCCAAAATATGATGAAAGAGCTTCAAGAATGAGAGAAGCCTTAAGTATTATAAGAAGATTATTAAATGGGGAAAAATTAGATTACGAAGGTGAGTACTACAACACAAAAGGAGCAAAATTGTACTCTCCTCCCATAAAGGAAGTACCAATTTGGCTAGCCGCAGGTGGTCCTAAATCTTCTCATCTTGCAGCTGAATTTGCTGATGGACTCATGATTAGTGTAAAAGACCCAGAAGATGCATATGAACGAGTAATCAATCCTGCACAAATAAAAACTGATGAACTTGGAAAGTCTCAACTAAGAGTCCATACATATAGATGGACAATGTTTGCTCAAAATAATGATGACGCTTGGGAATCGTTAAAATCATGGAGGGGACTTAGAGCGCCAAATAGACTTCAAGAAATTGATCCGCAGGCACTTAGAGAACAAGCTGACGCTTTACCAAAAGAAGAAATAATGTCTAAATTTTCACGGGCAGGTACAATTGATGAGTTAGTTGACATATATTCACCCCTAGTAAATGATTTTGGTTCAGAAATAGTTACTATTCAGATATCTTCAGTGGATCAAGAAGAAACCATTAAATTACTTGGTAAGGAATTGCTACCAAGATTAAAGAAATAAATTGTTTCCATTATTTCTAATTGGATCGATTGGAGGTTTTCTTTCAGGTGTTTTAGGTATCGGAGGGGGCGTAGTTTTCGTACCACTCTTAACTTATTTTACTGATCAAGATTTCAAAACTAATACTGGTATTTCTTCAATGGCAGTAGTCTTCGTTGCTACAACAAGCAGTATTACATATATTTCAAATGGTCAAACATTTACTAGCTACATAATCTACCTTATTCTTGGAGGAATAATTGGCGGTTATTTAGGAAGTAAACTAACTTTTTCACTGGACACGAAAACACTTCAAAGAATTTTTGCCCTGCTACTTTTAGTTGTTTCATATAGATTGATGTTTGGTGAAGGGTTTTCTACAAGATATGAAGAAAATATTGTCTTATATCTATTAATTGGTATTCTCTCTGGTATTCTCTCTGGTCTACTTGGTATTGGCGGAGGAATAGTAAGGATCCCGCTTTTAATTTTTTTTGGAGGATTAGGGAATTTAGCAGCACAAGGTTTTTCATTAATAGCAACAGTACCTACCGCATTAACTGCAGCTTATACAAAACTAAAAAATGATCGAGAATTTGCAAAACGAGGTTGTATTGTTGGAATTTCAGGTATATTAGGATCAATAATTGGTGGTAATTTAGCATTTAATCTTCCACAAAATTTATTAAACACATCATTCGCCATATTTTTATTGATAGTAAGTATAAATATGCTTTTAAAAACTACTAAATAACACCAGTTTTTATAAATTTTTTAAATAATTCTTTATTTTTTAATTTATAAACTAGATATAAAGCTCCAATTATTTCTTGCGCTGTAATTATTTGGAGTGTCTTATCAAAATTATCAGTTGTTTCGAATGGAAGAGGATATAAAAAATTAGTTTGATCAAGCCACATAAAGTCTAAAAATAGATGAAGGAACAAACCTATAGAAAAAAGTAATAAATTTTTTCTTAACTTTGTTCCCCTCTTTGTAATGAGCATTATTAAAAACATTGTAAGAACTGAAAATAATAATGAATGTGTTATGAAATTTTTATCTTTACTGATTGGAGATATAGCTAAAATAAAATCAACAAAATCTAAAACTAGAAGTCCTGTAATTAAAAATCGTAAATCTGCTGTATTATCTTTAAAAACATACTTAAAAATAAGAATACCGATGCCGATAAACCAGAAAAACATTAGTTATCTAATGCTTGATTGGCGAGCTGATCTGCTCTTTTATTATTTTCTCTATAAATATGACTAATTGTAAAGTTTTCTATTTTAGAAATTAACTTTTCTGCTTCGAGGAACAACTCTTTAAGATGAATTGACTTTACTTTGAAATTACCCGATATTTGCTCGACAACTAGTTTTGAGTCTAAATAGAAATTGGCTGTGCTGATGTTGTTACTATTACAGTATTTCAATCCATCAATTAATGCCAAATACTCAGCAACGTTATTAGTGGCTATACCAATTTTTCTAGATATAGTAGCTATTTCAATATTTTGTTTAATAATTGAAACTCCAATCGAAGCTTCTCCAGGATTAGACCTTGAAGCACCGTCACAATAAATTTCTAGTGTCAAACTAGAACACCATCACAATAAGGGCACTGTTGAAACTCCTTCTCAAAAATAGAGTCTAACTCGCTAGTTGTTAGGTCTACACCACAACATCCACACTGATTATTTTCAAGTCTATATGCAGCTATGACGTCTACTCCCCTTCTCTTCAATTCATCATAAAGATTTTGAACCTTCACTGGAAAGTTAGTTAGTAATTCTTTCTTTTCTAATTCAAATAGTCCCAATTTCTCGTCAATAATTTTCCATTCGCCCTTAACAAGCTTAGAAGTTTGTATTAATTCTTTTTTTACATCCCCTAAAGAAGTTTCTAATATTTCCATTTCATTTATTTCATCTTCATTATTTCTATTAAGAATATTTTGTTTTTTCTCCAATTGAACCGCCTGTGATTCACCTGATTCTTTTTGTTTTGTATAATTCAACAATTCATTTGCGTCTAAGGACTGATCTTGAAGTTTGATGTTTATGCTAGAAACTTTTTGAATAATAGATTTATGCGTTCTTAAAATTTCTTCTACTTCCTTGTAATAACTTTCCATACTATTTTTCTGTTCATGTATCTTTTTTGTTACTGTATTAAATTCAGATTCCAAGGCCATGAGTCTTTCAACATTTTCACTACTTTTTTTGTCAATTTCAAGCTTATAAATCTTGTTATCAATTTCTTGAAGGTCTATTAAATTGCTTAATAAAAATGGTTCATTCATAATATTTGTTATACAAATATACTATTTTCATCTCAAGCACTTTGCCTAATTTATCAGTGAAAGATTTCATGCCGGGTTTCTCTGTAGATATATGATTTAATTGTATGAATCCCATGCCATATTCATCCGTGAGTAGGAAATGATGGTGTGAAGCATCACCCGTGATAAAGACGTCTGTTTTTCCTAATATTTCATCTAAAAACTGTGTGCCTGAGCCAGGTACAAAAGCAATTTTTTCAATATTCTTTAATTTATGATAATAACTGTTTGTTCTTACAATTTTTGTGAAAAGTTCATCCTCTACAAGCTGGCTTAGAGAATTTGCATCTTGATTTTTAATCCTACCAATTTTTCCAACTCCTTTTCCTGATGAGGTTTCTCCAAAAATTTGAACATCTGTTAGATTAAAAATTTTAGCTAAAGTGTCACCATTGCCACCTTTGCAAACATCTTGAGCGGTGTGTATCGATATGACATTGATATTTTCTTTGTAATAATCAAGAGATAGCTTTGAAAGCATTAAATCTTCATTTAAATCATCATATTTTTTATATGTTGCTGGATGGTATGAGATGACCGTATTTATATTATTTTCTTTGCAGTAATGAAGAGTGGATTTTTCTAAATCATGACTAACAACGATTCCAGAAACATCGTTTGCCCCAGATCCAATGAGTAAACCTACTTTGTCATCATCAAATGCATCCTCAAAAGGACAGATTTTGTTAACTACATCGAGTAAATCAAATACTTTCACTCAATTAATAGTAATAACTAAATCTATAAAGATTTAGCAGTTTTTTTATTATGATAATTTGCCCACAAAACGAGTAGTGTAGGGAGAATTAAAATCGAGGCAACTAAAGCGAAGCCTATAGAAACTAATACAACTTGCCCCATCTGTTGAAATGGTTTAAGTGTTGAGGTTGTTAAAATTCCAAAACCTGCCATGGTTGTAAATGCAGAACCAAATAATGATCCTCCAGTTGTCTTAAGGGTCGTAGTTATAGCAGATACTGGATTTGAATCGTTGCTTAATGCTTCTCTAAATCTGTTAGTTACATGTATGACAAATGGAACTCCAATACCTATAGCTATACCAGTTAATGTGGCAGTAACGGGGTTTAATGGTATATCTAAAAGATTCATTCCTAAATATGTTCCCATAACTATTGCAATAACTGGAAATATAGTAACGACACCTAGGAAAGGTCTTTTTAAGTCAATCCAGTAATAGACAATTAGAAAAAACATTGAAGAAAGTATTGCAAAGATAAGAGATTGAAATTGTGAAGCTGAAATCAAATCACTAACACTGTTTGTTACAATGCTGTCGTTCGTTGCTGCTACATCAACTCCAAGATCTATAACAGGCTGAAAAGCAGCATAGATATCTTCTGTTAATTTCCTTGAACCTTCAGATCCAGCTGAAGTTGTAATCTTGATCTGCTGAGCGGTAAATACTTCATTGTCATCTAGATACAAAGTGCCACCAAATGTTGCAGGGTCCAAGGCAATAAGAGATTTATATAAACCATCAACATCACCATTAGCTGAAACCTTCAAAGCACTTAAGCCTTGACCAGACATAAGTTCAACACCATAGGACATTAGTCCTGAGATAAGCTCCATGTCTGGAGCTTGAGGTGGAGATCCTGGTATTGAATCTTGAGGAGCAAGCATTGCACCTAATGAAGCAATAACAGACTCATTAGCAACATTTTCACCAAATACTACAATATTCTCTGCATCAGCCAAATCATTAATGGCATCAATAATTGCATTATGGATTTGAGGTGTAGCTAAATCTTCACCTTCAAGTAAAACACTTGTAGTCTCCCCAAAACCACCACCAAACTCATCAGTTAAAACTGAAAGTGTTGCAACTACTGGATCATCCTCTGGTAAAAAATCTGTAAAGTTAAATACTGTATCTAAGTTTGAAAAACTAACGTATCCATAGCTTGAAACCCCAACAAGCAAAGCAATACTTATTACTTTTAGTTTTCGTGGAATTATTGAACTCGCACCAGCTACTTTATTTAAAACACTTTCACCAGATGAAGAGAATGCTTCTCTACTTATAGATTCTTTTGTTTCAGCCCTTTTGTCTAATAATGATCTTATTGCAGGTACAAAAGTCATGACTAATAGAAGCGCAAAAAGAATCCCGAAAGATACGGTTATTCCAAAATCTTTAAATTCTGGTAAAGGAGAAACGACGTTAGAAAGAAAGCCGACTATCGTAGCCAATGTTGCTAGTGTTAAAGCTATTCCAACAGAGCTGAGGGTATTAGATGTAGATTCTTTAACAGATGCTCCATCTCCCAATTCTTCTCTATAACGTCCAGTAAAGTGGATAGCATAATCTACACCTAGGCCAATTAATAAGATGGGGGCAATTTGTGAAATTTGATTTGGAGCACCAATTACATTTAAAAAGCCAGGGCCAAGAAGAGCGCCCATGCCTTGCATCCAACCAATTGAAAGAAGTATCGTTCCAAGACTTAAAAGTAAATCACTAACAGTTCTTCTTGATGACTTAAGAAAACCATATCCTTTTCTAGGTCTTATAAAGAAAATATAAGCCAGTACACCTAAAATAATTAAGAAAGCTTTACCAAATAATACACCAATTTCTTCCAAGAAATCGTCGCCATCGTTTCCTAATAATAAACCAAAGGAAAAGCCACTTACTTTAATTGATTCATAATTACTGCTTATCTCATTAAGTTCTTCGCTTAACTGAATTTCCATACGAGGTTGCTCTATGAATGCCCCGTCACTACCACCAAAATCTTCAGCAATTCTGGCAGAATCTATTGTAATTATTGCTAGTCCAGCAGTAGAAGTTACATTTTCAGAATCGTAGTTTTCTGATAGCAATGCTGATGCGAAAGCTTGAAATTCTGGTGGCATTTGTGCAGAGGCACCTTTATATGCCTGTTTAAATTGTTCGTCATTCATTTGATCAATATTAAACATAGGATTAAAAGCTCTTGCGAAATCAATAGGACCAAAAAAACCTTGCACCGCACCTTGTCCCTGTTGGCTAATTAGATATTTTGAAATTTCACTCTGCGAAACTACTTGTTGAATTTCGAGCCATGCTTTATAACCATCAACCGTTAAAACATCATCTCCAGTCATAATTACTTGGAAAACACTTTGACCTCCAGAGGATGCAAAATAGTCCCCTAATTTAGATTGTGCTTGAATTTCAGGAGTATCTAGTTCTCCCCCAAAGCTAGTACTTAACTCTTCTGCTTGGGTGGCCATGTAGCCAAAAAAACCTGTGAGGAGTAGAACAACTAAAATAGTTATTACCGGACGTTTAGTTGCAGCTGAACTAAAAAAGTTAGTAAGGGTTTTCATTTAAATTTCTCCATATTTTCAAAACTTAAAACATACTAATAAAACTGCTGTTTAATAAGTAACTTACATATTAAATCTTTGTTAATTTAAGTAGGATTAGTAGATAGATTTTGTCACTGAAAATTATGTATCATGTATGATAATTTTATGAAAAAATATTTTTGGTCATTATTCCTTATTCTCTTAATGACTCCATCCGTAGCTAATGCACATGAACAGGTAAAAGAAAGTAAAAAAAATAGAATCGATAATTATGAAACTATCACCATTTCTCAGTCTGGTAGTTTATTTTACAGTGTAACAAATGAAATAATTACGAGTGTTAAAAATGTTGATGCAAATTTAAGTTTTATTGGAAGAGCAAATATTGGAATGGAAAAAATACTTGATTACTCAGGTAAGGAAAAACTGACCACTAAGACTGATTACCTTTACAGTGTTTCAATCAAAACCGTTGAGAAGGATTTCGCTGACTATATCTACTCGGATTCAATATCATCAAAGATAAAAGATGATCTCATTATCATATCTGAATTAACTGCGAATTTGTACTCTATTCAAATAGGTGATGTTATTCACTTAATTGGCATGAATGGCGAACCAGTTGAAATTGTTGTGGGAGACATAGTTCCTGATGCAGAACTTGGATGGTATGAAGGAGTTGTAAATAAAGAACTAGGTTTCAAACTTGGAATCTATAGAAATATCCAAGCAATAATATGGGATGACAAGATTACTGAAAATCATTTGATAGAAATCTATAGAAATATCAAATACAAAAAAGTAAAGATATCAGATAAAAACTCATCGCCAAATAAAAATTGGATACTTCCCACTGCTCTTGTGAAAGAAAAATTTGGAGATTTTCAGATTAAAGAAAAAGATGGCACATGGATTATTACGGAACCTGCTTGGAGAGAAGCAAATATTGAACGTCTTGAAATGCCTATTATTGGGCGAGCAACATGTCATAAATTAATGTGGGAACCACTAAGGGGTGTATTAAATCAAATTGAAGCTGAAGGTCTTGGATACACTCTTTCAAAAGAAGAATTCAGAACTTCTGGAGGATGTTATGCACCTAGAAGAATTTCTCGATTTGATGCTGGTGGATCTATATCTAGACATGCTTGGGGAATCGCTATAGACATTAATACAAAGTCTGAATATCATCCGCGAGTTGTGGAAATATTTAATTCTTGGGGATTTGCATGGGGCGGAACTTGGACATCTCCTGATGAAATGCACTTTGAACTAAGGGACCTTTCAGCCAGTATTTCGAAGTCCGGCGGCTAAGCCATTAACAGTTAAGAGCAAAGCTGTTCTTTCTTCTTCAGCGATGTCTTTGTCTGAAAGTTTTTTCATTAGGAGTATTTGTATTAATGAAAGCGGGTCCAGGTAAGCATTTCTAACTTTTAATGTATTTTTCAAAATAGGGTTATCGTCCAATAATTCGGAGTTGCTAGTAACAAGCTTTAATGCTTTCTTGACCTTTTTTGATTCTTTATCTATTTCTTTAAAAATATATTTAAATTCATCATCAAGAAGTTGGTCAACATACATTTTCGATATTAGTAAATCAGACTTAGCTAAAGTCATTTCGATATTACTAATTAAATTTTGTAAAAAAGAAGAATTTTTGTAGGTTATTTGAACAGTTTTTAAACCATTTTTATCAATACTATCAAGTAAAGCTGTACCAGCTCCATACCAACCCGTTAGAGTATGACGTGTCTGTGCCCAACCAAAAACCCAAGGAATAGCTCTATAGCTTTCTATCGTGCTCTCAGAGGTTCTTTTAGAGGGCCTAGAGCCAATGTTTAGAGTTGATAAAAGTTTTACAGGAGTTACATTCTCGAAATAGGTCATTAGATTTTCATCTGATATTAAATTTTGATATTTTTTAAATGATGTATCTGAAAGTTCTTCAATAAGTGCCTCCTCTGTTTTATTATTTCTCAACGAAGTTGAACTAGCTGACAGGAAAGCCTCTATACCAAGTGTTAAGTTTTCTTTTGCTAAATTAGCTGTGGAGTATTTATCCGAAATGACTTCGCCCTGCTCGGTATATCTTATTTGATTAGAGATGGTCCCTTTAGGTTGTGACAAAATAGAGTTGTATGTTGGACCACCACCTCTGCTAATAGTCCCTCCCCTTCCATGAAAGAACACAATATTACATTTATGTTTTTTACCTTTCTTGAATAGTGAAATTTGTGCTTTATATACATTCCATTGAGAAGATATAATACCTCCATCTTTATTTGAGTCTGAATATCCAAGCATAATTTCCTGGGTTGAATTTTGATTTCTAGTTATGTGTTCTTTGTATGCTTTATTAGATAAGAGACTTTCTAAAAATGAGGATGAATTTTGTAAGTCTTCAATCTCTTCAAGCAAGGGTACAATCATTGGTATATCTTTTTGGAATTTAATATTTTTTTTACATATGTTAAATAGATTTAATATATCAGAATCACTTTTAGTCATTGATAGTATTAGAGAATTAACAACAGTGCTACCATAAATATTCTTCCATTCACTAATTGAATTAAGAACTTTTATAAATTCTGTATATTGTTTTGTATATTTTTTTTGATTGTTTATAACTTTGGAGTTCTCTCTAATGTCTAAAGTAACCCCATGAAATTGAAAGACTTCTATATAATCAAGAAATTCTGAAAAACTATAATTTGCATCATTAATATTCAAGGCAGTTCTGAGTGATTCATCAAGTAATTGCATATCTTTATAAAATTCATCATATGATTTGTAACCAAGTTTGTTTACTTGAAAATTTTCCAAGCGATGAAATACTAACGAAAGAAATATACGAAAAGGTTCATCAAAATTTACTTTCGCATAATGGGTGTATTCCTTTGTGAGAATCTTACTGTATTCTTCGATTCTTTTTTTTAATTTTTTTGGAATCTTAATATAGCTAGTTGAAAAACTGAACTCTTCAGAAAATTCTTTAATCTTTTCCATATAAATATTGATAATTTGTTTGGAATAGATTTTTAATGATTCTTCTGTTGTCTTTTTTGTAACGTAAGGGTTTCCATCTCTATCCCCTCCGACCCAAGAACCTAGAGAAAGTATTGCTCTTTTGTTTTTTTGAGAGATTTTTTTACCTTTGTTAATATCAATAAAAACATCACTATAAATAATGTCCAAGTAATATAGAAGAGATTTTACCTCGTCAATTGGATTAGGTTTAATTGACCTAACTTCCCGTGTATACCAAAGTTCAGTAATTATTCTATTAATATCAGTAAGTGCATTTTCGCTATCTTCAGTTATCATTTCACCAATTTTATAAATTTTATTTAAAGTTGACTGTCTCGCACTTTCGGTTGGATGAGCTGTGAAAACTGGGGAAAATTTATATGTTATATGTTTACTCTTTACGGAAGTACTTTTTTTTGTTGTCACAAAAGTTTCTCTAAAAACCTGCTCAGAAATATTTGCTAAATAGAAAAAAAGGGTGAATGCTTTCGCAACAATTAGCATCTCCTTTGGGTTCAATTTATTTAATTCTTTAAAGGCAATATCTAGATACTTTGGATTGTTAGAAGATCTATATTTTTTTGAATTTAATCTTATATCTTCAACAATATTGAAATATTTCTCACCAGCTTGTTTTTTTATAACCAGACCAAGTTCGCTTGCTAAAACATTTATAGTCTTAGATAAAGTTGAGAAATTGCTAGAAATTATTAAATCCTCTCAGCATTTTTATAGTGATTACTTCCAGTTGCATCAAATATAGGCACTTCGGTTTTACTAAAATCAAAACTCTCAAAATCGGTATGTGCGGTATGAACTAATATTAAGTCATAATTATTTAAATTATCTAAACTCTCTTCTCTTTCAACACCTTGATTATTAACTACAATTTTTTCAACAAAAGGATCAAAATATTTTACATTAACTCCTTTATCATAAAGATTTTCGATAATACCTATAGCTGGTGACTCTCTAACATCACCGATATCTTTTTTGTAAGCAACACCAAGTATTAGAATATTTGAATTTTTAAATGGTTTTTCCAACAAGTTCATTTTTTCAAGAAGCCTACTTACGACATAGCTTGGCATTGAATTATTAATCTCTTGAGCTAGTTCCACAAATCTGACAGGTTTTCCAATTTGTCTTGTTTTAAAAGATAAATAATTAGGATCAACGGGAATACAGTGTCCACCAACACCGGGTCCAGGTCTAAATGATTCAAATCCAAAAGGTTTAGTTTTTGCTGCATTTACAACTTCCCATATGTCTATTTCAAGCATGTTACATAATATTGCAAGCTCATTTATCAGAGCTATATTTACATGTCTATAAGTGTTCTCTAGAAGTTTTACCATTTCAGCTTCCTTGGTGCCACTTACTGTAACAACTTGATCAATAATTTTTTCGTAAAAAGTCTTTATTTTTGTAAGAGACTCATCATTGATTCCGCTTATAACTTTGGGAGTATTTTTGAAGTTCCATTTTTCATTTCCTGGATCAATTCTCTCAGGAGAATATCCAACATAAAAATCTACTCCAGCCTTCTGATGTGAGATTTCCTCGATAACCGGTATTAAAACTTCAATAGTTGTTCCCGGATATGTTGTTGACTCAAGTATAATAATTTGATTTTTAGTAAGGTGTTTAGCAATAGTTTCTGCTGCACTTCTAACGTAACTAAGATCTGGTTGATAGTCAGTAAGTGGTGTTGGTACGCTAATAACTACTGTCTCCGAGTCAGACAAGTATTTTGGATCAGAGGATAAAAATAAACCTTTCTCCAAAGATTTCTGTAGTTCAGCATCTGAGATATCTTCTATGGCTGATTTACCTAAATTAAAACTATTAACTTTATCTTCATCAATATCATATCCATAGACATTTAAATTTGAGTCTGTAGCTTGTATAGCCAAAGGTAAGCCAACATAACCAAGGCCGATTACTCCTACGTCGTATTTAAAGTTACTCATGTTCTCCTAGTACAAAGCTTCATAAATTCTAGAGGATGTAAGACCATCCCAATTTTTTATATTTATTTCATTAGATAGTTTACTGCCTAATGAACTCTTTATTTCATTAATTATTACATCTGTAGCAACCCCAATGACCTTATTAGTCCCTTCGGTAACAGTTATTGGTCGTTCTGTCTCTTCTCTCAGAGTTAAACATTTTATGTTTAAATACGTTGTTTCCTCTTGAAGGCCACCAGAATCCGTGAGTACCAACTCTGCCCCTGAAACTAACCCTAAAAATTGAACATATGGAAGAGGGTCAATAAATATAAAGTTTTCAAATTGTAAATTATTTTTTTCAATAAATTGAGATAGCCTTGGATGGGCAGGGATTAAAATTTGATACTCTTTTTTAAATGAATCCAAAGCTGCAAAGATGCCACTTAACACTTCGTTAGTTAAATTAGATGGTCTATGAAGAGTCATTACAAAATATGGTTGATTTATATTGAATGTATCAATCACATCAGCTCTAGAATTCAGTATTTTGTCCAAATTAACTTTTAATGTGTCAATCATTATATTGCCTACGTTAAATATTTTTTCATGCTGGATATTTTCATCAAGAAGATTTTGTACGGCATCATCAGAAGGCGTAAACAAGTAATCGCTAATAGTGTCAACCGCCAGTCTGTTTCGTTCTTCAGGCATATCCATATTTCTAGACCTTAATCCAGATTCAACATGGAATAATTCTAAATCTCTATTTTTAGCAACTAAGGCTGCTGCAAGAGTTGATGTTACATCACCAAAAACACCTACACGAGGAACACTGTTTTTACTTAAAGTCGTATCTAAACTTTTAATCATATAACTAAGTTGATGGTTCATTCCATCTAAGGGAGTTTCTAGATTAATGTCAGGCTGCCTCAGTTCTAAATCAGTAAAAATATTTCCCGATAAGTTCTTGTCCCAATGCTGACCAGTATGAATAAATAGAACCTTGAGATTATTACTTTCAAAATATTTAACCAAAGGTGCAGCTTTTATAAAATTTGGACGAGTACCAACAACTAAAGCTACATCATAACTATTTTTTATCACATTATGATTTTAGTCATACAATTAGTTGTTAATAAGCAACTATTATTGAATTGATGGATAAAAGTATTGTACTAAACATATGTGGTGTAAAATCTCTCGGTGGACTGAAAGTAGTTAATTCTGCTATAAATACAATTAGTGAATCGAAATACCAATTAATTATTTTACACAACAATAACCTAACTGAGCCAATTGATACAGATTCAAATATTATAAAAATAGAAACTAGTTTGAAGCGATTCTTTCACCCGTTTTTAAATATTTTTTTAAGTAGAAAAGATATAACTACTATAAATAACTCTGATGCAATATTACATTTTGGTAATTTTGGATTTAAGACTAAAAATAAATCTTATACACTTATACAAAATCTGCTTCCACTAGAAATCAAAGATTTTAAAAACATTATTCTGAAATACTTTATAAATAAATCATTTAAGCAAAGTAATTATATAGTTTATCAACTCGACCATGTTGCTGAAAAGATAAACATCCGGTTTAAAAGCAAACTTATAAAGATTGGAATTATTGATAAGGGTGAAAAAGATTTGAATACTGAAATAGGGATTATAGGAATCATGAGCAAGACAAGAAATAAGAATTCGAATTTTATGGAAGAAGTTCTTAAGAGAGTATCTGTTGATTCACCAGAATACAAAATAACTAAATTTATATCAACAGAGAATCAAAAACATTCAGAGAAGAACTTAATTTCACTAAGGGAACAATACCCAAAACATAATATTTACTTCCATACAAGTTTTTATGAAACAGTTGGATTACCTTTATATGAAGCAAGTTCTGCAGGTTTATTTATAGTTGCTCCTGATAGTGATTATATGATGTATTTTGACAACTCTAATTCGATTAAATATAAACCTGAAGATATTGAATCTGCAACAAGATGTATTAAAGATGCTCTGAATTCGAATAAAAAAACTATCCAAAGTTTACTTTACAAAGAAGACTGGAATCTTGTTTTAGAAAGTATTTAGTTTTTTAATTAATGATTTTGGCGAATATAATCTATTAAATTTTTTAATGTTGAAATTATGGATATCTAAGAAATAATTATTTAGCTCTTTTTTAAAATTTTCAATATCTGTATCCTTTTTAATAATGAATAAATTATTGAACTGTTCTGCAATATGCATCACAGGATCATCATCGATTTCAGTAAAATGAATAATTGGTTTACCTGTTGCTATGTACTCAATAACTTTGCTTGGTATTTGATTCGAATTTAAATTTCCAACAGAGACAAGACAGTGAAATGATTTTGTCATTAATTGGAGAGCTTCATCTCTTGGAACTTGGGAATTAAAAATATGTTTACTTTTATCAAGAATATTTTCCTTTAGTATATTTTCTGAGTCTAAATTAAGATACCAGTGCATTTGATAATCATTAAACTTATCTAGAAATTCTAAAAAGTTATTTGGAGTTCTTACTCCCTTAGTAAAAATTCCAAAATATCCAAATTTTACATCTGTATCCGTGTAATTATAGTTCTTACTTAATTCGTAAAGATGTTCTTGAAATTTGCTAATAGGTTGGCCAACTTCTGTTTTAGACACTTCAATTTGAAATTCATTTATATGAGTCTTTAAGGCATCATCGTGTGTAAACAAAATTTGAGATGCCTGATGATAAAACTTCTTTTCGTAATATTTATTTAAACGTCCATAAAGAAAAGTATTATTTTCAGGTGCTGTTGTTTTCAGAGAAAAAGGATCCCCGACGTCCATAATCCAGGGCTTGTTAAATTTTTTATTAATTATATAAGCCGCAATATGTGACGAAAAAGGAAGGCTTACAGAAATAAGAATATCGTATTCTAAATCTAATTTTTTTCTTGCCTTAAAAACAGATATAAGCCAGAACATTGAATAATCTGGCCAGGCAAAGTTTCTAAATATAAATCTGTATATTTTTTTGAGAAATTTAAAGATTATTCCTTTAATTCTTTCCCCTGAATCTAAATTATTAGATTGACTTCGTAAACTAACAATAACATTGCTAGCTTTTGGATTGCCTACAAAAATTGTTTTGATAGGGTTATCTTGGCTAATTTGTTTTGTTCCAGTTAAAACTGTTACTTCATGACCTAGCGAGATCAGCTCATCAACTAAAAATTTCCATCTAGTAGTTCTAGGACTTACATGGGGTAAAAACTGATGAGTTACAATAAGGTACTTACTCATTTTTATATCCTTCTAAAATAATTAATCCAATTGATACTCCTAGTAGAGTACTCACCTCTTCAGCTTGGAAGAAAAACATTAGCAAAATCGAAAAAAGCTGGAATGATAAATAATAATTTATGATTTCACTATTACTAAATAAGTAATACGTAAATTTAAACAATATAAATAAGAACCAGATAAGGCCTATCAATCCACTCGAAAAATAAATGTTTGCATATAAGTTATTGAAAGAAACAACCTGTCCTGGATTTCTATATACTGTCTCTCCTGATTTAACTTGAGCGGTTAGTTTTTCAAATTCATAGGAATATATAATATTTGAACTTCCAAGGCCATCCCCAAATATCTTCAGATTTTCATTTAATAAGTGATCTTTCAAATATGAAAAGTTTCCAAAACCATCTATCCCTCCGTCAACAATTAATGCAGCCCTCGAGAAAATGCTTTCTGCGATATTCTCTGAATTTTTAGCTTCATCTAAATTGTCATCATAAATGCTGCAGTCACATTTATCTGCAGAATTGGGGGGGCACATGGAGGGATCTAAAGGAGGAAATTTATAACTTATATTATTTGCAAACAACGATATTAGAACAATCATAAATACTGGAAAAATAAAATTAAACTCAACTTTTTTATTTTTAATTAAGTACAGAATTGAAATGACTAAACATGCAATTAATACTGATAGTATTCCAGTAAGACTTCTTGTTAGGACAAGTGAAAATATAGGGAATATTGATAAAAAATACCATTTATTGCTTTTTCTAGCTAGATAAAAATTTAAAGGTATGAAAGGTACTGTCCATACTGCTAAAAAACTAGGTTCACGAAATGTTCCATAATTTCTTAAAATTGAACAAGCTCTCTGAATAGGTTGAGTCCAACCCCCTGACCCTGCTCTGGATCTGTTGAAATCTGGAAGATCAAGAAAATATGAGAAGTAGGAATACAGTGAAAACAATGAAATAATAAGGCCAATATATGCAATGGATTCAATAATTTGGTCTTTAGTAAAGTATGAGGATAGTAACTGTATTACCCAAACAACAATAAAAAAACTTATAATTTTTATAACTCTAAGACTAACAAATTGGGAAAAACTACTAGTAGCATATTGAGGCATTTCCAGGTCAAAAGAAAAAGCTTTAACAATTGTTACAATAACTACATATATTATCCAATACTTTAATGAACCAAAATTTGAAGAATTTAAGTCAAGGTTAAAAAAATAATATGCAGGAATTATTAGTAATAATAGGGATACACCAAACCATGGAAATGGAACCTCAAATACAGAGAAAGCATCTAAACCCTCCAGGAAAATACTAAAAAGCAGAATAGAGATAAGTATGTTTTTTTCTTTCGTCTTCAACTAAATCTTTTATACCCTTCTGAAAATTGTCTCTTAACACCGCCAGTTTTTTCTCCCCAGGAGTCATATTGTTGTAATTTTTGTAATTTTGAAAAGTCTTCAATTGAAAGGACTCCGTCGTTTAGTTCCATTTTTCTGTATATTTTATTTCCATTAAATTCAGCTACCCCCAAAAAACTTTCCTTATTAAAAGTTAACACATTTCCATCACTCATATTATTTAATTTGAAGCAGTCAAATTCATCTTCTTTTTTAAATTTAATATTGATGTTAGGTCCCCAGTGATATTCCAAAGATTTAAACTTATTTCTAATAGTAATATCATCAGTGTACGTACCTGTACCAGGGTCTCTAGCTATCCACTTATTATTCGTAAAGCATTCAATAGACAATTGATCATAGTGTGAATGACCTCCAACTCCATTTTGTCCCACTGGACCACATCTAATACTTAAGTATTCTGACTCATTCCTCCAAATAAAAATTCCAAACTCTGGGTATGCATATGCTTCATAATCTTTTGAAAATACTTTTATTTCTGGATGTTTAACATGTTTGTAATCTTTTAAAATTGGAATTTCTTCAGAGACTTCAAATATATGATCACTAATGATTAGCTTTTCATTTATTTCAAGACTTTCAATCATTTTTATTAACCAACTTAGCTTTAATGGTTTCTCCTCTTCAAAAGCAAAATAAAATATCCTTCCAGAATCATTGTCTCCAATTTGTGACAATTCATCATTATTTATTAATAATGATAAAAATTTCTTATTTAATAGAATCAATCTATTTATTGATGTCAATAAATCTGTACTTTGATTTAACTCTTGCATGGAAAGCTTGCATAATATCAATGCTTCAGTTGCAAAAGCAGAATAATGAGTAGAACCTTCAAAATTGGTACCTTCATCGTTAAATTGCCTAGCTATCTCAATTTTTAATTCCTCAATTACAAATTTAATATCAGCCACACTATTTTTAGTTTCATAGTTGGCAAGATAAAATAACATTGAGGACAGTTCTATTAGATAATGGTTCCCAACAACTTTACCCTCATTCTCTAAGTTATGTTTTACATATTGATAATTCTGGGAAATATAAGCATCAAGTAATTCTTCACTATCGTCAAAAATTATAGATCTGTTACTTTTATGAGCAAGAAACTGTCTATGAATTATTAAATTAATTAGACGGATTGCAACATCCATTGGACTATTCCAGTAAATCAAAGGAAATTTATCTACTTCAACTACTAAAGCTTCGGAATCTAATGTCTTAGTGGCTTCAATAGAGTTAATTAAATTCTGTTTTTGTAGGTGTTGCAACCTCGAAGCTTCGTAGGGTACTTTTACATCTGCAATATTAAAAAAGGCAGGCTTTAGTTTTCTACTGGAGAAGTCGTAGCTTTTAAAAAAATCTGTACCGACAATCCAATTATTATTTACAGATTCTCCAAATATTTTCATATCAATGAGATTTAAATCTTGGGTCAAATCTTTACCTATTGTCGCTAATAAATCATAAACTTTAGATTTGTCTTTCCATTTTCCTTGATCAAAGTTATCAGGTATGAGTGGAGGTTTTTTAAAAAGATTATTGATTTCGTATTTAAATTTTCTTAAGTATCTTATCATTTGTAAGAATTCCTAAAGCTATAAGATGTAAGAGCTGAAATTGTTATTTGAGATAAGATGATAGAAATCACAGCTGAGTTTTCAAGAATTTGATTAGCAATAAAGTAAATTGACAATGAAATCATTGAAGCGAAAAATATAATTTTTGAAAGATTGATCTCAAAATTTAAGGCTCTTGCGAAAATTATATTTATTCTTGACCACACCATAAGGGGTAGACAAAACAAGATATAAGAAGTGTACTCAGCAACAGTTGAAAATTCATCACCCAAAAGAAGAACAAAGATGCTGTTTGCAAAGCCCTTAAGGAAATAAAATGTAATTGGGATTATAAAAGAGGCAAAGAATACTTTCTTCAATGTATTTCTTATATTCATAACTTCCTCTTTGGTCTTGACCTTAGAAAGTTGTGGAAAAAGTATATCTAGGCTTGCAGCTACAAGCTGAAAAAGTATTTCAAGTATTCTTCGGGCCCAAGATAGTACACCTAGTAAGGGTCCCCCGAAGAATAAACCAAGTAAAACTATATCCAACTCTGAAACAAGAGCACTTGAAAAGGTCGTTAGCACCATTTTTTGTCCAGATTTTGATAGCTTATTTCTAACATCTTTCATGTCATGATTTTTTGAGTTTTTATTTTCATCAGGTATTGAAAAATGTGCAACTCCAAAGAAAATAGCTAATACAAAAACTTGGTATACAACGACCCAGACAATTGGGTAGCCAGCCATGACTATAATCCACGCACCTATTCCGTATAGTATTGTCCTAATAGCAATTTGCTTTGAACTAGTAACAAAATCGCCATTGGCTTGATAAAAAGCTAGTGCAACATGTATCAACTCATTAATTACAAAACCTATTAAAAATAATGATGTCAAAGTGAAATCTCTTTTAAAAATTACAGTCAAAGGATAGAGGAACATAAAGGCAATTAGTAGGTTCCGTACTATTAAGAAATAGGAATTAGAAAAAACAAAATCTGAGATACTATCATTTCGAGCCCTTAATTTAGTTACAACTAAAGCTAGGGATAAAACTAAAGCTGTCCCAATAAGAACTGCCAAACTTTTTGATGAAGCATACTCACCGTAAATAGACGGACCATATTCCCTACTAATGATTGTGATTAACAGTAAATTTACAATTAAGAGCGAAATTTGTGTAAAAGAAATATACACACTATTTTTTTTCCAATTGTTAATCATTGAACTCTCCTCGAGGCATGCCATTGAGAAAGATTAATTAAATACCATTTTTTTTGATAATCTGAACCATTTAGAACCTTGTTTAGTTCATTAGTGTTAAATAAATTTACTTCTTCATTGAAACTTTTTACGGAATCGTAGAAGTAGTCAATATCTTTTTTGATCCATTCACCAATTGGTGCTCTGAATCCTTGTTTTGGGCGATCTATAATCTTATTTGGTATATGATTTTTAGCAATATTTTTTAATAATGGTTTTGTAGTTGATTTATTTAATAGTATTTTTTCTGGGACTGTAAGGACAAATTCAACTAATTTGTGATCAAGAAAAGGTACTCTAGTTTCGACTCCTGATTGCATAACTAGCTTATCCATTCTCATTAATAGCAACTCAGGAAGACGAATATCTAGATCTACTAATGTCATCCATTTGGATAATTCTGCATCAGGTCTTGAGAAGTAGTCATTCCATTTGCTATCAACATAATGTAGCGAAGATGAGTTCTCTGAAATGCCTCCTTCAACAAGTCTATTAATCTCTGATAAATTGAAACCTAAAGCTCCACCTGCAAAAGATGTTCGATTAAATATAATGTTTGATAACAAATTTAGCCTATGGTTTGAAAATCCTGAAACTCTAGAATTATTTTTCATTATCGGTTTAATGAATTTATTAAGTTTTAGATATCTAAGCCAATGTTCGTAACCATAAAATAATTCATCAGCCCCTTCTCCAACTTGAACAACTGTAATTCCTTTCGACCTAGCAGATTTTCCAAGAAAATAAAGAGGGATGCCAACTTCGTCACCATTTAAGTCATCTTGGTAATTTGAGTAATTATTTAATAATGTTTTAAAATCTCTATATGCTATTTTTTCTTTAATTAACTCTATATCAATATTTGAGGATGCGTATTCAGCCTCAGATACTTCCCCTTTGTAGCCATCAAAGTGTTCCTCATAATCGATATTAAAACCTTTCAATTTACTTTGACTACCTTCCTTCATAAGTTTCCCTATTAATGAGGAGTCCAATCCACCAGAAAGGAACAGGCCAACTTCAACATCACTTACTTTTCTATACTCTACTGATTCAATAAGTAGTCTTTCTAATTCGTCACTTGCTTCACTCTCACTCATCTCATAATCTATTTCAAAACTAAATGGATCCCAGTATTTATATGTTTTAATTTCACCGCTGTTAGAAAAAGTAACATATTCTCCTGGTCTCACTTTTGAAATATTTTTATTACCAGTACTACTCCCTGGGATACAT
>JACLAC010017382.1_pt1 | contig 23664 bp, 28 predicted proteins | sample 8027881 | NCBI WGS metagenome assembly JACLAC01 (sample SAMN15725517, study PRJNA655200) | protist metagenome | isolation source: fluorescence activated cell sorting (FACS) single amplified genomes of... | place: Spain: Blaines Bay Microbial Observatory, Mediterranean Sea | collected 2016-01-19 | reverse complement strand
GAGAGGAACTTCCACCTCAGACGGGGGCAAATTGATAGAGTCATATCCTCGTCAAGTGGGAGGAGGGGCTTCGTCCAGTAACTCGCAAATCTTCGTCCTCGGTGGAGCGACCGTAGATTACATGTGCAAGCCAGACAAGCAGAAAGGCCAGGCGAAAGATGTTCTGCACACATCGCTACCGGGAGTTATCGTGAGCTCGTGATGATGGTTAATCTTATTATTGACGGGAGGAGCTTGCTTACGACGATGATCATGTTTGTTGATATTGTCATGAATGTTGTCAGACACTGGATAGATTCCTGACAGTGATGGATTGTGAATAGGTCCCGTTAGACTTAGTGTTGTGGCCTTAGTAATGATATCAAATAGACCACTGTGAACTTTCCGCCACCATTGCCCCTGTCAACCGTGACGGTGATGTTCACCTGATGTGGTGTGCACGTCCGGCAACCCAAATTTCCCCTTGTCTCTGCCCACGCCACCAACTCCTTGTGCTGAACCATCCATTTCGTCAACTCCGCCATTGCTGCCGATTAAAATGATGAAATCAACCATGCTGAACGCCACCCGCACTCGTTATCACATTGGAAAATCTTGTCTCAGACATCCAGTTGCGGAGGTGTGGGACGCAACATCGCAGAGGCTGTCGTAGACTGTTAGAATCACCGACTGTGTTAGAAACACCCTGAGTTTCAGTTTTTCCGGAATGCTTCTTCGCCGATCCCCTTTTGCGTAAATCCTTAGCTCTGCGTCCTGGGTCCACCACTTTTTTAGATTGTCCCCTTGGACGCCCCCGAGATTTGGATTTAGAGCGCATTGGAGGCATTGTGTGCAATGCTTTTGTCACCGCTCCGAATCGCTTGCTCTCCTCTCGCTCTCGGACATGTTGCTGGTTGTCCAGTTTCGGGACCGTGACTCGCTTTATTCACTCTTTTTCCGAGGTTTTGGACCGACAGACTTGAATCAACCATGCTGAACGCCACCGGCGCTCGTTATCCCATTGACATTGTGATTGTCGAAAAAATCTTTCCTCAGACATCCAGTTGCGGCGGCGTGGGACGCAACATTGCGGAGGCTGTCGCGCGATTGGGAGGCAATGTAACATTGTGTACAGCTGTCGGCGATGATAATGGCGGACACTCAATAGTACAGGATTGTCAGGTAAGTACAGTGGTGCCGGCTAGGCCCGCAATCCGTTTCGGGGAGTGCAAAAATTTTCCATGACATTGATGGAGGAAACGAGATAGCACCATACATAGGGTGTGCCTGGGATCGCAATGTTGTGGGATTATAATTATTCCAGTTCATGCCATGCAGGATTGAAAATAGAAAGCTATGGAATGAGCTTTTGTTGTGCACTGATAGCATCTGCATCCCGCAGCAATCCATTCTCGCATCAACGTCAAACAAAAGCACATAACTAACGACAATGTCAATCCCAGCGCAAAAAGATCGGATTACGAGCACGAGTGTTTCCAGCACCTGCGACTACGGCTCAGTATGCTTGCGTTTTCGACAGTAATGGTGAGCTGCTGTCCGCGGTTGCAGATATGGCTGTCCTCGAGCGCATCCCAGCGAGCATTCTTGCTAACGATGATGGCCATCGTCAACAATCACTGCCCCAGCAGCAGCGCAGGCTCCTGATCTGTGACGGAAACCTCCATCCGGACACGTGCATGCGGAAGATAGGATCGCAGCTCCCATCAAAAAGAAGTCCCCAAATCTGGTTTGATCCAGTGTCTGTGCCGAAGAGCGAACGCTATTTCGCGCTTCCTACGGCCCATAACTCCGCTGGTGGGAATCCGAATACTCCAAATTGTGAATTGATCGCGCCAAATTTCGATGAACTGCAAGCACTTGTAAGGGGGCTTGCCGCAACGCGAGCGTTGCCAAGAGCTTCAAAGAGGGGAGCTTCAAAGGTAGAGGAGAAGGGAAATTCAAATGCCAAGGAGATGCTCGATTCTTACGGCAGAACAGTTTTTGATTTCGTCCTTCTGGAGCAGGAGAGGCGAAAGAGACCAGCTCCTGCCGTCGTGTTGACGTGCGGGGACCTTGGATGCCTCGTAACGTCCGGGGCCACTTCGAGTAATGAAGGAACGAGCGGCACATTTTCGGAACTGGATACTGCGCAATTTCGTCCTTTCGCGAGCTTCGGGGCGACTGACAGAGTCAGAAGTTTCACAGATCGGTATGAGGTTTCGCGTCACATGATAAAAAGAGGCCGCATTCTGCCAGATTCGGTCGAGAACAAACAGTCTTACACCGGGCGACAAGAAATCGTGGTCTGGCACGTTCGGCGGCGGCAGCCGCTCGCAAAGATCGTCAACTGCACTGGTGCTGGAGATACGCTGCTGGGTGCAACTGCGTTCGCTTACGCCTATAAGAACTACAGTTTGCTGGATGCAGTAATGGTGAGTGGTGAAGAAACTTTGTACGTTCGCGGCCTGTATAATAGTAATACCGTATCATTTTTTTTTTTGACGAGGAAGACTTCATTTAATTTTGTGCGTCGTAAAGTTAAACTTCCTTTGTACGTCAATCATTGATTGGGCTGAAAAGTTAAACTGTTTCAACATTTGCGGCAATTCTCTCACAGGTTGGGATGTGTGCAGCTGAGGAAACCCTGCAAAGCGAGTCGGCGGTTTCGCCTCACCTGGCTCGGGCGTGCTTCCCAGGGGATGCAGGACACGGGGTGATGGCGAAATTATGACGATGTGACCGTCAATGATAATGCTAGGAGCAGTACTATCGGACTGAATGTCACGGCCGTGGCAGCAATGCCAATCGCTGCGAAAGTTTTTAAATTGAACCGAGACAACGGCAGTGCCAGTGATGCTGAACTTGATGGAATCTTGCTGATGACATTGACAGCGAGGGAGAATAGGATGTGATAGTCGGTAGGCAGACTCATGGGGAAAAAGTCAGCAGAATATGCTCAGAGTCAGGTTCAACATGATCCCGGGAATCCGGGCACTCCAGCTGTGAAACCAATGACATCCTCATATTACGCACATCGTCATCACAAAACTTCATTTAGGGAACTGTGCATTTTGATTGCATGATAATGACAAAATGCATTGTCAACGACAATGACATGTGCCACCGGTCCGGTATCGCCCAGTCGTGGAGCATCAACTTGGGTCGTCTTCCATTGGAACATCCAGTCCACGCTGTTTCAACTCCGAAGTTGATCCAAGATGTTGGCTCTTCGAGGAACATCTGTGCATAATATTCGTTTGTATTTTGTCATCGTGGTTAGTTCATTTATTCCTCCATCATTATGCTTCGCACATGTTTTGTTCTTGCAAAAGTGCGAGGATCTTAAAACAAGATGGTGTTAGTATTCGAATTGTCAACTATGACTTTGTATTGCAGCGCATCTTTTCCTTTCGTCGCGAAATTGGTTTAACTTTGCAGTCGCCCCAGCAACTCAAATCTTGTTCTTCAAATATAGTGTACAGTAATAGTTTGGATATCTGGCCTCGTTTTTTTTTGGGTCCAAGGTTGCAAACATGTCTCTTTTGAGTTTTCGTCGTTGCGTCCCTCGCGTCGCCCGACATCGAATGATGGCCGTGGGCGGGATTCGAACGAAGGTGAGTATTGTTTAACTGTCTATCCCTGTGCCGAAAGATTTTTCGCGGACTGTCAGATACATTTCTGGTCGATTATTGCATAGTTTAAACTTTAGTGTGGGACGAAACTGAAGTTATCGTGCATTCACAAGAACGATTTGGGTGTGTGCCAAACGAAAGACTTCATTACCGTAGTACTTAGTTGTTTTCTCTGAATTGAATTTTCTACTTTTCTGACGATCCTCAACTCATACGGAAGCCAATTTTCCTCTCCTTAAAAAGACATCCCAATCGACCGGTTGGTGGACGGGCACACTGAAAGAGGGTCACGGGACGATGACAGTTGGGGAGAAGGAGAAAGGCTTCCAGTCATTTCCCTACTCCCATGCAGGGCGCTTTGGGGACGACAATAAAGTGGCGAATCCCGAGGAAATGATCGGCGCAGCTCATGCAGGCTGTTACAGCATGTTCCTCAGCGCGCTGATTTCCAAGGAAGGACTTTCCCCCGATTCGGTGAGGAAACAACCTGCGGGTCAATTTGTTATCGTAGAGAGTCAGACTCACATGTGCTGTAAATTATTATTGTGTTTGGGAATGGTTTTGGTCGTGGATCCCTCTGGCTCACGTAGTAATTAATCTCCGATAGGACGGGAAAATTCATTTCGCAGGCGCTTTCTTCGGGAAATTGTAGCACAACAGCTAGTTCCGGAAAAGAAACAAAAAATGTGTTAGTATTACTATCGTCAACAAACTTCCAGGTGACCACAACTGCATCAGTGACGTTGGCCGATGGGCCGCTGATCACCGAGATTTCTTTGAAGAACGAGACGAAATGTGAGGGGTTATCAGAGGAGAAATTTCGTGAGCTCGTGCAGGCAGCTAAGGACAACTGTCCCGTGGGGAAAGCTCTTGCCAGTGTAGAAAAGATCACCGTCGATGCAACTCTCCTCTGAACCAGCGAATACGATCACAAAAACTCCAACAGGGCAACTTCGTTTTGGAATTTCTGTTTAAGGTCTCGATCTTCCGAAGGTCAGTTCAGGCAGATCAGATCTCGATCATTTTGGTAGAAACTTGTGTAGAAACGCATTGCCATTGGTATTAGTTACAGTATGCGCCTCGAACACGTCGCGATTTGTCATGTTTGCGCGAAGCGCGTTTTGGTGAAGTTCGGTTGAAATTTTAATTTCTCGTGATTCTTCGGACAGTCTCGCATGTTTAACTTTCCGTGAAAACTCTCGCATGTTTCCCGTGAAACTGTTTGGTTAAACTTATCTTGTTGTGGGTGTTATCTTCAGTGCACTTCAAGTGTGGAGTGCGCGTCGTGCTGTGTTCTTGGCGACATCTCGATCAGCAGAATGATAATCCTCTCGGTAATGGTTTGTCGTCTCCATGATATCCTTCAGGAACGTCGAACGACGCACATATGTATGGTGTGGCATCAAGTCCATTCGTCATGTAGTCTTCTCCTAGACGGACATCGTTGTGGAGTCTAAGAACGAAACGCATGAGTAAATATTCCAGTACTAGTAGTACTGGCAGTAATTAGAAGATTTATTTTGAGCTAAACAGTGTACAATTAAATGGCATCAGTCAGTGTTTTCCATGGCAGCAGTCGCAGTGGCGGCGGGGAAGACACGTCGCCAGACACGAGTGGACTTCGACAGCGGCACAGGACATATCAGGTTCCCCCTGCAGCAGGGTCGAAAGAGGAGCTACTGCCGCTCAGGAGTTCCAGATCAACTTCCGGTCAGGTGGCAACGCCAGAAGATGACTCCTACGAGTCTGACTCTCTTAAATGGTCTTCCTCCGCCGCGCGTCACTTTCGCGCTTGGCTCCTGGCCCGCCCGATAAGCTGGGGCATTTTGCATGGGATCTTTCTCGCTTGGTGGTTTTGGTACGGACGCGACGGGGGTGATGGACTCGGGGGTGATGGACTCGATGGTGGACTCGATGTTGGCAGCGTCGGTCGCAGCACAGCATCATCATCGATACCCACAAATAATCATCCCACCTCAGAAAACTGCCGTCTGCTTGAAGACGATGGAAGTGTTGCAGATGGGTGCAAGAATTTTGACGATAATAATAACTACAGTAATACTAAGAGTATCATTATGGGTGGTTTCGGAATAGCAGCTGATACTTTTCCGAGGTTGTTGTTTTCAGGAGAAACGATCCTATGGTTCCTCGTCAGTCTGTCAGCCTGCCACTGGGTCCTGTGGGCGATCGAAAATTTGCGCGTCTTGGTCGGATTACGTCGTTGTTTTGGGGTGTGGCAATTCGCCAACGATGACATAGTTCGAAGAAGCAGTACAACGACCGGCAGCAGTGGTAGCAGTAACCATGACGATAAGAACAATAATAATCTTAATAACGTTGTTCCTAACCGTAAGAATAATGATATTATCAATATCAAGGATGCAGGAGAAGATGATAGAAACACGAATAGTTACAACATAACTGAGGGATCTTCAACAAAGCGTGGGGTCGGACCCGAGGAGATGGCCTTTGTGAATGATGGACATCATGGGTTTAGCACACACGATGGCTTTTTTGGAACTGCTGATGGTCGTCTCGTCGATTGGGCGAAATGGTATCGGGTTTTTAAGAGTATTGTATTCAGCGCTTCAGGATTAATGGTGTTGCGGCTCGTTCTGGCACTCATCTGCTATGTGGGCAGTTTTGTTTGCCTTCTAATGGCCAGTTTTGGCGTCAGTAGTAGCCTCATAACTTCGATCGAAATAGTTCGGAATTGTTGGACAGCTTTTTGGCTCACAGGTATGCAGTTTTGGGGTGGTGGGATCTTTTATTTTTCGGGCTTTTCCCACATTGGGTGGACTGGGGCTCGCTTTGATCCGACGGCGAAGCTCTTGGTGATCAATCACGCCACAATTTTAGATGGAGTTCTGCTCATGCAGCTGTGCGAGACGATCTCCTTCGTCAGTCTGAAACAAAACCTTGCTATCCCTGGGTTCGCTGGCATCGTAAGAGCAGTGGACGCCATTGTTGTCGACCAGAGGGAAAAAGACTCGCGAATTCATGTGATGAAAGCTATTGATGAGTGGGCCAAGGCGAAGCCAGGCAGCAGCACAATTACTACGAGTAATACCAACAGCGATACTATTGTTCCCACAACAAATAGTTCTCCAACAGGTAATGCCAACACTAATAGTAATACTCGTGTGGACGACAATTCCGCTGTAGTTAATACAAAACGTCCGCATGTAAAGCCTGGTTATGCCAGGCAGCTGATGGTGTTTCCCGAGGGGACCACCACCAATCACTGTGGCCTAATCGGATTCAAAAAGGGCGCATTCAATCCTGGCGAGCCAGTTCAGCCTTGCTGTGTGCGCTGGGTGTTTCATCCAACCACAGGCTTCAATGGATCCTGGGTGGCACACAGAGAACGCGTTTCGTTCGGAAACGTCGGAAATCGTGTTGCAACTACTAGTAGTACGCAGTCAGCACAGTCACAAGCTTCTGCCAAGGAGACAGCAGAGAGTACAGCACAATACTCTTCGGTTCCTCCCAACCCGCTGCATTTGTTACTCGGTCTCTGTGGGCAGTTTGTCAATCGCTTGGAAGTGAAGGTTTTGCCTAAATACACTCCTTCGGCGGAGGAAAAGGCTTCTCCGTCATTGTACGCAGAAAATGTCAGGCGCTTAATGGCACGGCACTTGGAGTTGCCCGTGGCAGAAAATGTCTGGGTGGAGGATCTCAACCATGTGTGGAAGGTTGACGTAGCGTTGCTCAAGAAAAAAGGATAACACTGCTGTCACTGTGACTGAGCAAAAAGGAGGATATTGCTGAGCCGATCTTATACTGTGGCTGAAAAAGGAGGATAGGAAAATAAAAGTTCATCATTTTTTTGTAGTCTACACCGAAGAAAAGAACTAAGGAGATGTGACAAGAGGAGAAACAGTAGTAGTTATACGGTTTAGATGATGGATGAAGAACGATCTCGCTAGAAGTTACGAAGCCCAGCCCAGAAGTTGCTGACGTCGCGGAGTCAAAGTTACAGCACGCGCGAAATTCCTATGTGCTGAACAATTCTCGTGCAATAGTTCTAGTTCTCTGAACAATCTCGTACACTCGTACAAACCGCATGTACTTGGAAACTTATTATCAATGTGATCATGAGTCAGGAAATGAGCGAATGATGCTGAAACGCATTTTTCGAAACGAAGATGCTGAAACGCATTTTTTATTCGCGCATCCGACTGAAATGACTTGCAATGTAGTTGGTTCAATCCGAGACTCAGGAAAGTGGCGAGAACTTACTATTGATAATTGCGCTCGGGTAAGCCTAAGGAGGACGTCTTCTTTTGCGCACGCGAAGCAATGATCCACAAAATGAAATCTCGTCATGTTCGGTTTTTGTCAAAGGAATCGGCGAGCGATCTTATAAAGTACCCTTGTCATGCGAAATATTGTAACTCAGTTCGGTGAGTCTGTTGGCCGGAAACTGTGGTAAGAATTTGTGAGACAGCGACTGTGACGTGTGGTGCGCATGAGAGGCTTGATGGAACTGTGTTTTTGGATGAACTCGGGTGTGTCTGACGTGTGATTGGAAGCTTGAACAGATGTCCCTGGTATCACGGCATCACACGGATGTTGTTGTCGCATGGGATATTGATACAAACGCTTGTTTTTGGTCGGTTAAGGATTCGAGAGGGTTTGACAGTGTTTCTTGAGCAGACATCTACGAAGTTCAGAGTTTAGCCGGTGTTTCTGAGTGAGCATAAGACATGTGCGATGCGGATCATTGGCAGCTGGAACCGATGCATGTTTATCGTGGTGTCCTTGACGGCTTTAAGTTTGTAGAATGTTGAATCAAAAAAGTCGAATTCTTTCCTGCATGAATTTGGCGAAAGCAAGGATTGAAGTGACTGTGACTAGTGTGGAGTGTAATGATGAGGGTCGTTGTTGCTTGAGAATTTTTGCAAGAGAAAAATCGGAAATATTTTTTGCCTAAAATTCCCTCGTGACATCGAATGTGTCAGGCTCAACAGAAGATTGCGACTGAAAATCTGTGTGGAGACAGGAAGAATGACGAGGGACTCGGAGTGTGAAACTTAAAGCTAAGAAAATGCAGACACGTGGCATCGCACTGCAGCTTTTGAATTGGTCGGCGGTCACAATCAGAATTTTGCAGTTGACATTGTGACAGTAGTTGACTCGTGACTCTTGCGAACACTATGCGAAATTATAATACTCGTTGCTTCTTTCGGTTCAAATATTCCTACAAATCTCAGCATTCCAGGGGAAAAATACTTTGGATAGTACTACGATATATTACTATGCAAATACAGATACGAATAGTAATACTAATAGCATATCACTATATCGGATCGCATATTAGTAAACAACACAATTGATCTCAACACTGACTCTCTAACCGTGAAATCCAGGAAATTAGTATCAGGGTCATCACCCTTGTTCTTGAAAGGCGTCCTACATATTCTTGCTCGTAACATCATTTTATTGGATAATGTCACTCCCGGCATCTCGAGGAAACAGCGCCACCTACGTGGCGGTGAAACTGCTCCCAGCCATTGGCCTGGTGTGGTTGTGTCCAATGTTTACGACCTTCTCTGGCGGACTGCGAATGAACGAGAATCAGCGTAGCGGGAGCCCCAGCAGTGACAGAGATTACGACGGACTGCTGGCGATGATTGGCAACGGGTTGCAGACAGCTAACCAATTCCCAGTGGTTCAGAAATCGCTGCCAAGAAAGCGGCACCCGGCGCAGCCACTGAAAGAGCTGCGCGCGGAGGAAGAAGAGGAGAAAAGCTTCAAGCTCAACGTGGAGAATCCGGAAAGCATGGACGATGTGAATTCCGCCACCGCGAAGAATTTTTTTGCGGACAGTGAGTCTGACTACAACTTTGCGGCAGCAGCAGCCAGTCCGGAGATCGTGACGATGAGGAGCGTTCCTTCGGAGAAGCAAAACAACTCGAGTCGGAAGAAACTTCTCGGAAAGCGAGGACCACCCTTAGGACTGCGCAACTCGGACAAACTACGACTGCGTACCCGTAACCGTCTAGTCAGCAGTGAAGGTGTGGGGAACTCAGTCCCGGGTGGTTCCTCCCACAAGCGACTGAACAGAAGACATATTAATGGGTTCAAGCGAAGACCGCCACAACCCGTCGTCGTTCAGCCAAACAGGAGGACGACCGAACACTACATGCAAGGCTTGATGAATCAACGGATGAGCACAGGAGAATCCCCCGAGTACGCGGAACCAGAGGCCGAAGCGCTTAACGCAGAAGAGTTAAACGCTGCCGCGGCCGGAATGATGTCACTCTTGCCAATACAACGAAATGGTGTCCCATTTCATGCTGAGCAAGCGAACATTGACAATGCAGTATTTCACAACACGCGAAGGCCACATGTTCTGAGCATCCACGATCGCGACGTAATCTTCGAATTGTTCAAGATGCTGCCACGCGAGGAGGTGCTGCGTCTGCAAGGTGTAAGCAGAGTGTTCTATGAGCAGAAAGTCCCACTGTACTTGCGCGAGATGGTGGAGCCTTCGGCGGCGCTGCGACAGACTGTCGACCGCATGCTCCAAAGTGTGCCTCGTTCGTTGCAAGAGGAGGGCATAGTCGTGAGGAGAGAATCACCAGAGGGAGATGATCTGCGGGAGCAGCAAAACACCAATGAAGTTGACATGGTGAATGGTCCGCGAGATCATGTCAATGAAGCCGATGATCGTCCTTTGCACATTGCCACAGGGTTGGATTTCTTCCCGGCCTTCCAAGGGAATTGGGGGCAGCTGAAGCCCTTGACGGTCGCCAAGCTGGAGAAGTATTGGGACAAGCTAAACAAGCTGACGACAGTGCATGGTGATCATCGGATGCCGCTCCTGGACCACAGCGAGGTGACTTATGCCGAGTGGATTAGTGGCGGGAAAATCGACGGCGAGCCCTTCATTGTGGTTGCCCGCCACGCAGGCACCGTGAAAAAGGACTCCTACATTGGCCACATGCGCAGGTTCAAACTGGGGGAGATGTCCACTACTGGTCGGCTCGCACCTGCCAGTGGGGCTGCCGTGGCGGAAGCCTCTTCTGCAGAAATGGAGGAAGAGGTGGGTGCTAACAAAACTGGCGACAATGATGTTAAGGGGCGGCATCTTGAGGAAGAAGTCAAAGATGTAAGAATGATGAGTGAAAGTCCGACGAGCCTAGGAAGTGACGAGCCAGGCAATGGGCAGCCGGACGAGCCCAAGACCGTCGCTACAACGACAACTATAGCACAGGCAGGAGGCGAGGCCAACAAGACTGCGGAGGAGGCCATGCGTCGCAAGGTATTTCTGGAAGAACTGGATGAGGAACAGTGGAAGAAAATCGAAGAAATCGCGGGTTTGGGGCCAAACAACAAGAAAAACAACTACCTGAATCATGGAGCTCGCAACACAAATTATGCCAGGAGGGAAGTGATGCGCGGTCGTGATCATCTCAACCAAGATTCAGAAAGCAGAAAGGTCGTCAAGTATGTCCCGATCGACAATGACTTCGAAGCCCCGGAGCAGGATCCTTTGGTGAAAACTTCCGTGCCGAGTTTGAGAATCAGGCTGGACTCAAACACTCGTGGACTGGCAGAGCATGACATGAATCAGGTACTTCCTAACCATGCGAACAACCCCAATCATCAGCAGTTGCAGCCCGGCAATATGCAGCAGCCGAACCACCAGAGAGGGCTCGGAGGAGGCCTCAATCGTGTGAAGAGCAGGGAGATTTTGCGCTCGGAAGATCCGCGTCGCCATATTGACGGCGCCTTCGGGATCGTGCGCTCTTTAGTATATGTGGTACACGAGAGGGACTTCTTTGGGGAGAATATGGAGAACGATCTCGCAGACATGTCCTCCTTGGCAGTGTTTAATCGTGTGGAGCGCATGAAACCGGGGGTGAGAAAGGATGTGTTCTTGTACGAGGGGAGCTACGATCGAAATGGGAGGCCCTACGGCCTGCGTCGCGTAATCAACCACAACATGCAGACTGCCACATACGAAATTCGCGCCCGTGGGGACAACTCGATTGCCAGTCGCCGCTACAACCTGGGCGAGCAGGCTAGACCTCTGCAGCAAACACAACAGCAAGATCAGTTCAAAATCCTTGGCGATATGTCAGCGCAAAAAAAACCTAACTGAGGAGTATGGGAAGCTGTGTTTATGGGGCGTCATGGGAAGCTGTGTTTATTTTGGATTCAGCAGCGTCTTCATGATGATGGTCATCGGATATGTGGAATTGGGAGATTCTTTATTTGCATGGGAAACGGTTAATAACAAGCTACTTGATTTGTGTCGGATAATGAGCAGCATTTTCGTACAGTATATTTTTCGAAATTTGAGACTTGAATCTGATGTAATAGTATAGTATTGTTGTAGTGTGAGAGAGTTTTAGTTTTAGGTTGTAGTGTTATCATTGTGGTAATCTCTATGAATAATGAATGTGCGGAATCGGATAGAATACGCACACTATATCTTTAAGGTTGTTTGATGTCTGTTATTGTTATTGTTTTATGAAATCAGGATCTGGAAGGGATATATGGTAACACTAGTAAAGTCAAAGTTTGAATAGTTATGACATACTACTTCGTAAATTCTCCATGCGTGATTGCAGGCTGTACACTTGATGATCGATTAACTTGATACGAGAAAAGTTTGAACTATTTAATAGTCTGAACCATGAAGTTATATATTTTGGGATATGCCTTGTCGTTGAGAGTGTTCATGTTATAGTTCGTATTTGACCGGGTTCATACACCGGCATCTTGTAAACTTCTGGCGCACTGAGTCAAATCTAGGATAAAGAACAGGCAGCTGCATAATATACGCTCATTGCAATAGTCGTCATGGATGTGGGAGGGATCTATTAAGCTAGAAATAGATTGAATCGCGGTACACCGGGTGTGTCATTCAGTCTTTGAGGCATGTCTTCTCCTTTGGTTGTTTTCTCCGAATAACAGCTTCATCTTTTCCCTACAGCTCGTGAATGATGCCGACGGACTTTTGAACATTTTGATCACTTAGAAGAAGACAATTGGATCATCACGTTCGGAATCGGACAACATACCTTGCTCTTGGAGAGATTCTCAGCTAGCCAGGAGGATAACTTCTTTAAAATTATAGTGTTGTGTAGTTAATATTATTTTTACTGTCATTGCATGCAGATGATCCCAAAGGATTTACTTAGTTCCGAATGAAGTATTCTATTTAACAAACCCACTTGCGGAAGGAAAGGACCTTGTACATTGGATTGGGACATTCTTATGATATGAGCAACATTCGACTGGGATGCTACTATTGTTGTGCGACTCTGCTGTTGAGCCGCGAGGAGAGTTACAGCTGCGGGAATGTGTCACTGTACGGGTGATTCGGGACACATTCGATTCATTATGATTCAAAACAGTCTTGACTTTTTTGGATTCCGGAATCAAGATTATCATCGAGATCGTCCCCAAATTGGGACCGCGCAGACCGGCGTTGCGGCTGGATCTGCGAGGTTGATCGGACAGTATGAAAGTCGTCAACCTCCTTGATCAAGCCAGGATCAAGGATGACCCAGATCAAGAACATAGATATAAAGGGTATCCAAAATGAAATATGGTGGTACTTCGAAGCATAAACACAGAAATTCCTACATAGAACTTTGGCATTGAACTTTCGTTATTTTTTGTGATTATATTTTTTGTGAATTTTGGACCGACAAGAAATCTTTGATTGCAGTGTCGACTCCGGGCTGGGCTCAATGGAAATGCTGTGACCCGATTGTGGCTCGAGTTTTCCTCGAAATTGTGATTCTTCCCGATCTTACTGCTAGGGTGTGATACATGATCATCGCGATACATTCGCGTGTGTGCAAAGTTTACGAGTTGAAAACACTTTCCAACATCAAACATAGGTTTCCAATTTGTTGAATGTTTTCTTCTCTCGCTTAGCATTTCTTTCCCAGTCTTTCGTCCCCGTGTCCGATCGTCAGTCAGGCTACGTCACTTAAGCTTGAGGGTTGAGAAGAAAAAGGTTTTTGAGAGATGCGTTGCGTTGGTCTCCTCATGATGTGAGAGGTTGTCGGCGAATCGGAATGTCTGTCGTGGATCCTGGTGGTTGGCGGTGAGGTCAAACTTCGCTGTGAGATAATTTCTGGTTCTAAAGTCGGGGAAGAAATCTCATAGCGAAATGATGCAATCTGAAATTGTCATTTCAAACCAGGGTGTGCAAGCGTCGCATCAGATTCAATATCCGGTGGTGGTGTGCTGGACTATCCAGCTATTGCACACAGCTTATTGTACTCGGCAAAGCGATTCACTTAGTCAGTGGATTTAGCTCAGACATTTTTGATTTGTTTTGACATCTTGACGCGAATTGTTGGACTCTTTTCAGACAGTCACGATCTGTCTGTGCAGATCGTGTTATAGAAATCATATCCTCGTGTTCTAGAAGTCATCGGAGCGAACTGGATTAGTCGATAAGGACGGCACTCTGCAGCTAGTAATCCTTGCACAATCGGACATGGTCCTGCAAACATAAATTTCGATGATTCGTTTGGAAACGTAAATCGCGAGGATGGCGTCGTTTTTTGGTAACACAATGGCTTTCTTGCCAACGTGGGAACCTCTCTCCGTGGCACTGAAAAAAGTCAAGCTGCAGAAGTTAACGACGACGACCCGAGATGGCAGAGGGAAGTTTTCATCAGAAGGCTCTGGAGGACCTGGAAGGGAGGTTCAAGATGGCTCAGAGAGCCAAAGCAACGGCTTTTTTCCCAAAAATGGTGAGGATCGAGCAGACATGAAGAACATCAGGCTTGAAAGCAGGTGGTCACATGGTGCCGCAGTGAGCGACCACCGCAATGTGGAGGATCATGATTTGTCCAACTCCTCAAGGAACAAGGTCAACTGGTTGGCCCAGCGAGTGGGTCAATGGCGCCGAAGGGGGTTGTTGCACTGTCAGCAGCCGCCTTCAGGGCGCAGCAACGCCGTTGGCATCGATTTGGGCACCACGTATTCCTGTGTCGGCGTGTGGAATCAGGACAAGGTGGATATCCTGGCGAATGCCGAAGGCAACCGGACCACGCCCAGCTGTGTCGCGTTCGGGGAGGAGCGTTTGATTGGCGATGCCGCCAAGAACCAGGGGGCGCGGAATCCTAAGAACACGGTGTACGACGTGAAACGCTTGTTGGGGAGGAAATTTTCGGATCCAGAAGTCCAGCTCGACAAAAAATTGATGCAATTCGAAGTCGTCCCGGATCATCAAGACAACTGTATCATCAAGGTGACACATAAAGGGGAACGCAAGAGTCTTAGGCCAGAGGAGATCTCCAGTATGGTCCTCACGAAGATGAAAGAAACCGCTGAAGCGGCAATTGGGACCAAAGTCGACAAGGCGGTGATCACTGTGCCTGCTTACTTTTCCGACGCTCAGAGACAAGCAACCAAGTCTGCAGGGACCATCGCGGGCCTGGAAGTGTTGAGGATCATCAATGAGCCTACGGCTGCAGCCATCGCCTACGGCCTCGACAAAAAACTACTCGACAAGCCGATGAGCAAAGTCTTGGTGAGAATTCGATGTTTTTTGCCGTTGTAGCACTGGTGAATACTGTCTCCACCGAAGGGTAGGAGCCATAGATTCACAGAAGCAGTATTGCTTTCGGTTTTCTGGTTGTCGAAATGTTATTTCCCGCTTCATCAGTGTCAACTTTTACTCGAACAATGTTTTCAGAATCGAATGAATTCTTGCCAGACCAACACAGTGACATCCTCTTGCAGAGGCGAGTTGTTGAAATAGTATCCCTTTCATTTCTGTCACCAGGTGTACGACATGGGTGGCGGGACGTTCGATGTCAGCTTGTTGGAGATCGAAGAGGGCGTCTTCGAGGTCAAGTCCACAGCTGGTGATACGAGATTGGGGGGTGAAGATTTCACACATTCCTTAGTGAACTTGTGTCTGAGTGACCTGCAGCGGAAGCACCAGCTGGTATCTAAGAAAGGTGACAACTCAGACCTGATCTCTGCGAAGGCGCAGCGGCGACTGTGGGCGCAATGCGAACAAGCAAAGAAGACGATATCCACCTCCACAAAGGCGATGATTGAGGTCGACAACATACTGGATGATGTCGATTACACTTTCACGCTCACGAGGGCCAAGTTCGACGAAACCATTCAGCGGTAAGATTTCGGAGGATCGTTGAGCGCAATTTCGTTGATAAGGTGAAGCAGCAGGATGTTATCACTCTTACTATTAGTATTACTGTTGGCAAGTCTATTAGCAACTTGAAAGTTCATGGTCCGTCTCAACCGTGCGGAGATAGATGAGATAACAGTCTCGACAAAAAGTTACATCATAATCATGCAGCAATATCAAGAAGTCGCTCGCTTGTGTGGAGCGCGTGCTTAAGGATGCGAAGGTCGAAAAGTCATCCGTCGATGAAATCGTGTTGATCGGCGGCTCAACAAGAATACCTGCTGTGCAGAAAGCCATCAAAGACTCCTTTAACAAAGAGCCGAACAAGAGCATAAATCCAGATGAGGCAGTCGCATATGGCGCAGCGGTGCAGGTAAGGTTAGGAAAACTGGAAGGAAGTTGGAGACGGAGGAGTTGTATCGTAATATCAGAACGATGCAAAACTTAAGCTCCAGAGGCCCAGGGCTTCGCTAGCCTTTTGTGGCGCGGACTTATGTGCGTCTATCAATCATATATCAACTAACCAGGCTGCAGTGCTCAACAATTCGGAGGACGTGACGAATCAACTGGGATCGATTGTGCTTGTGGACGTAACGCCGCTTTCGCTGGGGCTGGAAACCGCTGGCGGAGTCATGACGAGGTGAGATACTATTACTATTAGTATTACTATTAGAAAACTGGCTCTTTGGAAATCGTTTTCTCTGTGGTCCGAGCAATAGAGGAACACAAAATGACGTCTGCGTGTCTAGACAAAGCGAAAACCGTTAGACGGATAATTATTGCATCGAAACTATCATCTTGTAAATTTAATCCTAATCACAATACTAATAGGTTAATCGAGCGCAACTCGACCATTCCTACGAAGAAGCAGCAGACGTTCACAACTTACGCCAACAACCAAACCTCTGTCGACATCGTCGTGTTCGAGGGGGAGCGCACTATGGCGAAGGACTGCAACATGTTGGGTGAGACAACTACTGACACTGTTGTAACGGTTTTCTTTTGACAAAAACAGGATTTTCGACCACATAAATCGGTCGCTGTCTTCTCGAGTTCAAGAGGTAGTAGTAGGGCTTCCGCAACCTCCACTCCAATCTGATTCTTCGTCTCTGCTAAATCAGACTTAAAGTCAAAATCATTTCCCACCTGTTAACAACAGGCAACTTCCGGCTCGACGGCATCGCGCCTGCGCCCCGCGGAGTGCCTCAGATCGAGGTGACTTACGATCTGGATCCCAATGGTATTTTGAATGTGTCTGCGGTGGACAAGGCCTCGAACAAGAAGTGTCACATCACGATCACGAACGAAAAGGGCCGTTTGTCGAAAGAGGACATAGCCAAGTGTGTGGAAGAGTCTGAAAAGTACGCTGAAGAGGACAAACAGCAACGCGAACTGGTGACGGCGAAGAATGAGCTCTTGAATTTCGTCTACAACTGTCAGCAAACGGTTAACGAGAATGAGGACAAGTTTTCCGAAGAGGACCGCGAGACCATCAAGAAGGCTGTCCAAGAAAACGAGGCGTGGCTGGATGGGTTGGATTCCGATGGGGGGAGTTCGGAGAAGATAACAGCCGAAACTGTCAACTCCCGCCATAAAGAGATCGAGAAGCTCCTGAATCCAATCATGGTCAAATTTCATCAGCAAGGGGCGGCACAGCAACAACAGCAAGGGGGATCATCATCCGATAGTAGTAGTGCCGATGCCGAAGATCTGGAGAACGCTGCCAATCGCTTCACGCAGGACGATTGATCCCAATTCTTTATGAGGCAGTAATTTTTGGTCATCTGTTCATCTGTTTCATTACGACTACTGCTGGAGGGGCTGACGACCCCTGCTGGAAGAAACATCAATTCACGTGTCTTGCGATGTGTTAAGCACATTTGTCCAAGATTTGTCAACTATGTGGTTGGAATCGTAGTAATCACAGGCACACACTTGCAAAAGCAACACAGAAGTTTAACACAGTCTTGTACAAGAGTCTTGGAACGGGAGACACGGTCGTTGTGTCGATGGCACCAAAAACACACTCGAGGATGCACACGTATAGTCCTCTTTCTGGAGTGTTCTTCCTGGAGGGCGGATTGTTCTTTCCACTGTGCTATCAGGAGTCTCTCGGCGATCGACACTGAAGTCTCAGGCAAAAAAGAAGTCTGGCCTCCACAAAAACCGTACTTCAATGAAATTTTGAAATTCAAACTACACAGGTTTTTGACTTCGTTTCAAATGAAACTTTAAGTTTTACTCGGAGAAAACAGGTTGCAAAGAAGGTCGAGTCGCTCACACTCTGCATATGACATGTGACGCGGACGAACATCAGTGTGGAGAGAGAATTCTGTTCCTCGGAGGTTTTCGTCCGCATCTTCGTCAATGTTTCCGGTGACGGCCATTCTGCCACTTTGAAAGTATGCGACTGTGACTTGATAAGAACTGTGCATGTCCTTCAATGTCCAGCATCGTGATCCGGAGATTTCCTTGTCCTCCTGAATCCGATTTGAGTATCACATCTGATTTTCAGGCTTCTGTACGTCATCGCAGATCAAGTCTTTGTCTACAGCATTCACGTCGTGAGCATCTATTTTTCGATCGTGGTGGTCGTGGATTTCAAGGGTTTTCTGTAAATTCATCCCATAAATTTGTTCCATGCGCTTTCGAAAGAGCGTGACGGCGCTCAGCTCAGGAGTCAGAGCTGAATGACATCTGAAGAGCTCTATTCTCATGTCTTCCTAGTGTTAATGTAATTTGTTTCTAGAAAGTAGGATTCGCAATGTCAATTTCTTCGGAAGTCTGACTCAGTGTCATTGGATAATAATCACATTCTCTGGACTACGTCACAGCATATCGTGGAACCAGCAGGGCCGAAACTAAAAGAGTAGTATTCTTGTAAAATATCTTTGAATTTTTTTTGGTCGTTTTGTCCCTGCGTTACTAGTGATGCGAATTCGCGCGAAGAGCAGGGCGCCCAACGCAGTGAGAGCTGCGGGCATGGGATAATATTCATTTGTCATAACAATGACAATGTCCATGTCAATAATAACAACTGCGGCTGTATGTTATCTTACATCGATATGCATGGTGTTTCATACGTAAAATTTTCTAATTTCTTGTTGCCAGCACTGTTATAACTGCATAACAGTGAATCATGTCGGAGGAAATGTCCGTGGTCGACCAGATGGAGTGTCAACCACGGGAGCAACATCGGTTGCATGTCACCAGACGTGATGAGGTCGCGTATTCGGGATCATTGTCCGGGGCAGAGGAGGCTCTGGGATCAGCTGTCGGGAGTCACTTTCAGCAGCAAGACTTGGGAGCAGGAATTCCAGTAGCATTTCGGGAAGTTGCAATTGCCTCTGGCATACGGACACGAAAATACGACGGGAACAAGAGTGCCGAGGCTGATGTCCATGAGACAGGGGGCACGCAGACTGCAGGGAATTCTGACTCCTCCGCTGGCAACGAACTTGAAGCTGGCAGCGCAAAAACAAGAACAAATCATGCCAAGATTACAAAATCATGTTTGGCTGACAAAGATAAACTCTGTTTTAAGGACAAGCGTTCCGACGATATTTACGAGATACCACGAAGAGAAGAAGATCGAATGTTGTATCATCGGCGGCGGTACCAGGGGGGGCGCACGTGGCTCATTGCCCTGGCGGTAAGCAAGCAAGTCTTTCCTCTTTGGAAGATTTTTCTTAACTTGAGTTGAGGATCCCTCGGTAAGAAAACGTCAGGCTGGAGGTTTTGGTAGGACGGAATGCAATTTTCCTCCTCCTTCGAAAGAATCGCCCTTGAAAAATTAAAAAGTATCCTTCAAATTCTAAAAATCAAATCATCAGGGTGTCGCCCTCCTCTCCCAAGCCACCTGCTGGTGGTTTTTCGTGCGACAGTTTGCGGATCCGGACTACGGTTATGGGAGGTATTGGTCAAAAGTGGTGTTTTCCTCGTTCACGCTCTTGTTGGGAATCCTGACCGTGCTCAGGAGACTGCACGTGGAATGGATCATGTAAGGGAGGAGACTGCAACGTGCTTTGAATTACATTCGAAACTTTATTGGAGAATTCTTTTTCCAACAGTATTACTATCCATAACTGAGACTCAACAACCCAGTGAGAGACCATTAGGCTCAGCCCTTTGATTATCTCCAGAAATGATGCTAGTGTTACTGCATCTATCATTTTCCCCACCACAGGTATTATAGCTTGGCGTCGTTTGTGTGCGGGTTTTGGTTCGGGTTTTGGGTCTGGGAGGGGATGCTGGAGAAGTCCCAGATTGTTGGCGACTGGTGGGACTTTAGCTGGGTCTGGTGGCATCTTTGGAGCTCGGTGGCGCACCTTGCTTCTGCCCTCTTCAGCTACTGTCTGTACCGTGATCATTATGACTTCATTTTCGCCACCTTTGTGAAGGAGAATGCCGAGGTAGTCAAAGGGTATTATCCGCGATTTGGAATACTCGACGTGGAGGAGGAGAGTAACCTAAACCTCTGGAAGAACAATTCAATTTCACCGGTTGAGATTCAACAAGTTGAGCGAGAGGCGATTCAGAGTGACCCAGAGTCCGATGGTTCATCCGAGCCAACGTTCCCACCACAGCAGAGGGTTGACGAAGAAGCTGCTGGTATGGATGTCACTGAGACTCGTCTGCGCAGTCCTAGTGATGTTTCTACTGATCGAAGTGGGGTGTCGAGTGAGGTAGATGACGAGCCGACCGATGACCTCGACGACTTCGAAGGTGAGCACCACAGCGATTCCTTCCGTCCTCCAGAGGTAGAGGATGATGATCTGGCTTCTGACCTCGCAGCTATCGCTGCCAGTGTCCGTGGCTCGGAGAACACGGCGGCTGGTTTCTTTGTCGATGAGGAGTAGACTGCGACTATCGATTCTTCACACTCATTCTACCATGGATGTGTATGTTCTTCTCTGAGTCTGCGACGGTGGCTGTATAAGACACGTTGACCCAGTCGTGGACACACCTACTCACTGAGTAGTAACTCAGGCCTATCATGTGAAGGTGACCCCTGGCGTGAAAGCGCACATAATCACGATGTTAATTTGCTGTCCCCACGTAATTTACGGAATATAATTATTCAAGTTGATTCCCCAGTTGGAAGTCAAAGTTCATGCATAATGATACGGGAATGGAAACTGCCATATTTGGAGTTTGTGCAACTTCGTTTCTCATTTCTTGAAGAGTCGAATGACACTAAACGACGCTCATGAGCTTGTGGTCATCTCGAAGACTGGTGCAATTCGAACGGCGCAGCTATGGTCAATCGCGGTATCCGTCATGTAGAGATCGTTGTTGTGTCGGCAATTCATCAATTTGGCGATTCGACACGGTCACATATCATATGTTATCGGTGATCCAGTCGCCAGCGAGTTTGCACTGTCGTAGTTCGCGTTTTCCCTCTCGAGGTATTTTAGCTTGAATCTTGTTCCTGGATTCTGCAAAGTCCGATCGTTTGATTCGCGATGATCTTAGTCTTTCCGATTCCGGATCCATGATGTAGCTGTCGTTTGATTCGCGATGATCTTAGTATGTCCGATTCCAGATCCATGATGTAGTTGTTCGCGAAATTCGTGATTTCTTCACGTAGGCATCAAGATCAACAATCATTGACATTGGCATATGATTCTCATTCCATTTCGAACCCCAGCATCTTGAGTCAGGTATAAGTCACAGCGAGCTCCTCTAGAGTCCGCTACAATTGGTGCAATAATTATTATACACGAAAATGGCTTCCACATTGTGGTGGTCCGTTGGGTGGTTCTGTCTGGCCAATCAGGTTCAGTCTGTGCGGGGTGTCGTCCATCTGGCGCCGGATGCTGAGCCTGAGCTCCTGCGAGGGGAGGCCAGCAGATTCCAGCATGCAGAGTCAGAACCAACTCAGCATCAGATTCAGGCCATCGAGGGTCAGCCAGTGTCGTCTGACTCTTTGAATCGGGCGGGGTATCGAACAAGCGCAGCAACTCCAGCTGCTCTCGTGGGTTCTACAGAGGCTGTAGTATGTCCGAAAGGGTCTGTATTGCGCGTGCTGACGGACTCGCCAAGTAAGGAGGAAGGAGATTCCACCCGGCAATCGTCGTCGTCAGCAATCGCAGTTTCGGTCGAAGCCGGCGGCGAGGTGCACACCGATCGCATTCCGACCTTGCAAAAGGAGAGAGATGACAATGATGTTGTGGCCAGAAGCAGTGCCCTTCCTAACGCATCGAGCAGCAGTATCCAAAGCAGCCAGAGCACGACGGCTTCAAGTTCTCTTGTCAGTCTCAACATTGCTGGCCTGGAGAATTCCACGAACTATGTGAAGGGGAGCGCATTACAGAAGCTGCCCACAGGATCTCACATGTACTGTGTGAAGGATGATGCTGCATCCGATGCTGCATCCGATGCTGCAAGTTACGCGCAAAGCCAAGAGAAAGTGTCCGATCGTGTTACGCGAGGTTCACCATATTTTGGAGGCAGGGACTCGCAACAATCGGAGTCGGAGGAAGAACAACCAGCCCCGCCGTGCGTCTACCGGGAAGACCTGGACGAGGAATCGACCCAGTTCAACATGCTGGATGAGCCGCTCTGTAAATGTGGCGGGACTAGCGGAGCGACACTAGACGGATACTGCGGTAGGGATATTTAACGTACCCCTGAGGTACTCACCAGGGGTTTATAGGGTAACATTGGAACCCAGCAATAGACTTTGTAGTCATCATACCGCATCTGAACGCTAAGTTCGGATAACTTCCATTCTGATTCTGAATTTCCAACAGGTGTTGATTAACAACTTGAGGTGAATCGATTTGTGTCTATGTCAGGATTGTCAGCATTTGTCTCGAAATTCCTCAGACCGGGACGCAGACGCACACGATATCTTCCTTTGCGCGAATTTGGGGGGCGAAGCCGGCGAAAAGTATCGGGAGTTCTCGGGAAGTAAGACACCAGTCGGTATAGACTCTCAGTAACTGTTGTTTAAGTTAAACTTATAGCCTCTCCTCCCCATGATGACCCAGTGGAGAAGGCGGAAGATTCTTATAGTCTCTCCTCCCCATATGATCCCCAGTGGAGAAGTCGGAAGATTCGTGGGTTCCAGCGTATCAGTGCATTTCGGCGAAGAATTGGCTGCATGCCAAAGAGGTGGGGTTGGCACCAACTCTGCGCATGCAAGCTACCAACAGCGAGGCCTTGACCGTGGTGGAATGCGAGCAGTTGCGAGTGAGAAGAACACTTAGTCTTATTATAATTACGCAGCGACTATTACAGCCGCTTGCGACGTCACTGACATTGTCATTAGTGTAGAAATAGTGTAGAAATACTTAGTATTACCATATACGAGGATGTGCAGGTTCTATTTCTCTGAACTTCAAAATGCGAAGCATTCCAATTGCAATTAATATAACATCGTCGGGAGTTTTTAATTTTGGGTAAGGGAAATTTGAAGTCGAGAACCAAGCATGATTGGCAACAACCCGTGGTGCAGATGATAGCGTTTGCGACCTTTACAATTTTCGATTTTTCCCACACAGGACAACTCAGACGGATATCGAAACGACCTGACCATGTGCCCTGAGGAGGAGGAGAAGCACCAGGAAGAAAGTGGTCTCGCCGCCGATAACGGGACTCCAACTGAAGTTAGCCAGAATCATGCTGAAGGAGCTGCCCACGCAGATTCTGCTGGGGCCGCAAAGCCTGAGGCACAAGCAGCTCCTGAGGGACAAGCTGTTGGCGAACCTCACGACATAGCTGCGGACCAACCCCAGAGTCATGAGGCAGCTCCGGACCAACATCAGGAGGCAGCTCCGGACCAACATCAGGAGGCAGATCCGGTCCAACATCATTAGTCGAAAGTCGTTTTCACCAGCTGGAACACCTCTCCTGACAAGTATTCATGTTGTAATCGCAGAATCTGAAGAGCGACTGATCGTTCCT
>JACLAC010010295.1_pt1 | contig 23674 bp, 26 predicted proteins | sample 8027881 | NCBI WGS metagenome assembly JACLAC01 (sample SAMN15725517, study PRJNA655200) | protist metagenome | isolation source: fluorescence activated cell sorting (FACS) single amplified genomes of... | place: Spain: Blaines Bay Microbial Observatory, Mediterranean Sea | collected 2016-01-19 | reverse complement strand
TAAGCTCCATATATTGAATTACTGCGAGCTCGTAAGGCCAGTTATAAGTTATTGGATTAAACCGACCTTGTAGGTTCGAATAAGCTAAGCTACCACCATCTATTTTAGGAGTATTTTGTTGCCAAGGGTCCAGATCGGTGTCATCTTCAGTCATAAATGGGGAATCAGGGTTCCCAGGTAATCCCCACATTTCAGACATACCGTGAAATGATACATCTCCAGTAGTAGAATCTTGATGCATCTCTGTTAACAAACAGTGTTCACATTGGCCCGTACTTTTAAACGTAGTCCAATTCTCATACATGTTGCCAAATTTAGGTTTGTCGTAATAAGGCAGTGGATATTGAGAAGTGTATTCGAAACCCGTGGGAGTGTGGACAAAATTCAACTTTAGATTGGCTTTATACAACTCGTTTTTATCCATTCTACCGTACAAGGTTTGGCTATCAGCTGAGCCGGTATTCACTAGTTTTAAATACGGAGATGGGAATCCCAGTGGGGTAGACCCTTCGTATTCCAAATTTGCAAAAATCTCGATATCATCTGTAACGCCTTGAGTCTGCAGCGCATAGGACAGGTCGCCCATGTTTGATGACATATCATAGTAAACTGCAATGTCCTGTACAGTAGGCATGAAAACAAGTTCGTTGGTTTGATCGATGGAGTTTCTTACCATGGAGAACCAAATCGTATTGCTTAACCCGAGATCACCTGAGTAGGAGGTCCAAGTCCCACTATCATTAGTATAGGTATTTTTGAGATTAATTACGAATTCGAATCGAATCTCATCTGGTGGATTATCTGGTATTCTGTAAACTATGTCTCTCTGATTAGTAATGATTTTATCTTCAAAAAGGCAGTTACTCTGCCACCAATAAGCATCACCACTGGCTGGACAAAGTTTGATGATTTCATCACTACCAGAATGCGGATCTGTGAGAAATGACTCGTTAATCGATGTGCAACCGTTGAGTCTTTCTTCATCAATGCTGCAATTGCCTACCACTTTGCCGGTGAGGCCAATGATAAATCCTTGTGGACCCTTGAATTCGACTTCCAATGAAACGTTGTCTCCAGGTCCATAACTTGCGGGCCTATCTATCTTTGAAATGTATGGAATCATCTGACCATCAGCTGTGGGCTTTAAGATTGGAGACATTCGCAATTGTAGATCGTTGTTGCCAGACTCAAGTTTAAAGTATGATTGGCTACCTTCAAATAAATATGCATCGTATTGCCTGTGTGTATAATTGTTGGTGGAACTTGGATAGCTGTTCCTGAATTCGGTTGGTTCGGAATTCTTAAGATTTTGACAACCCTCACTTTTATAATCTGGATTCTCAATTCTGTTATATGTGGAACCATCGATGGAAGTGAAACTCCCAGTACCATCTCCCTGTTTTACGTAAATTGTGTAGTAGCACCTCATGCCATTTGTGTAAGCTTTCGCTTCAAAATCATAACGAGCACCTGGTATTACATTTTCAACTGCTCCGGTCCAATTCATAGTGGTAGTGGCAGATCCATAATTTGATTCCACGAGTTCTAATTCAATAGAAGCATTGTCTCCAAGTCCGTCTGATCGGCGATAGCTAAGAATTACCCCATCAACCTCTTGATAAGTTCCCAGATATCTATCTTGTCGATCTGATTCCGCAGACGTCAAAGTTATATAAATAGTCTCTCCAAATTTTTCATCCTGAGGATCCTTTTCATTTTCTAAACTTTTTTCCAAACATGAGGTCAGGAAGAAGGCAACAATTAGTAAGAGCAGTAGCTTTCGATAGTTATTTTTGAATGATGCAGCTTTCATTTTACCCTCTCTAAACTGCCATTTAGAATAAACACTGATATTTAACAAATATTTGCATTTTTGTAGTTAGTGTTGCCCTAGGGCAACCTCGCAGAATAAACGTAATTACCAACATAACGGTTGATTGTTACTCTGCACTAAATGAAAACTCAAATCAAATGCGGGCCAAGTCAGAAACAAGTTTTTGTTGATCAGATACACTTTTGGGATTGCTGAACTTTCAAAGATTCTTTTGCAGTTGTTATTCTACCAATCTGCGTTCAATTCGACTCTTAGATACCACACAAAGCATGTAGAGGATGATTCCGTAAAACAGCGTGATGAGCGAAATCGCGACCGCTGGAAAAAGGCTGCCCTGGCTGAGGACACTCTCCATCTCTCGGAGCATGAGGATTGCTCCTACAAAGGTCCCCAGGATTCCCCAGATCAAGGATAAGTTACCGAGATCTCGCAAACACAACCTGGTAGGTTCCAATTGGCCCTTGTCAATGTTTTTAACGCTGCCAAGCAGGGCTTTCCAGCTATTACCGGAGCTCTTCCAGCCATGTACAGATACTGAGTAGTAGACAGTGGGCAAGACAACAATGATCAGTGAAGGAATATCTAGGACATACTGGATTTTTTCGGGCATCAGCGCCAAACGCATGAAATCAAACGTACAGGCAATAAAAATAAGTGCAAATCCAAGTAAATGAGCGATTACCATCATCTTTCCTCCTTGATTTGAAATAGATGTGATGGCTTTTTATTGCTCCATCACTACAGGGCCCGAGACTGGGTCAGTTACTCCTAGCTCAGGGTTGATCTCATCCAACATATGCCGGACACTATCCAGAAAGCCGATCATAGCAGGACGGGCATTGACCAGGGATTCCTGACTGTCCCACTCGCCAACAGAACAATAGGTGAACTCTCCTGTTTGAATCAGCCTACCCATCTGGTATCCAGAAGGTCTTTCGAATTCAGCAAATTTACTGACGATCACATCTTTAAATTCCGGTTTAACCTGAAACCGGACGACGTTCATATATGTCGACAACGTTTACTCCTAATTTCTGGGACATCACAGCCCGTTTACATTTTATGTAAAACTAGGCCCCGCCGCACCAAACATTTCTAGCCCCCACTGAACAAAGCTAAATATATGATTGAGCAATAGTTTATTTAGAAGGAGCCTGATATCCACTAGAAACATCACGCGCCATCGTACAGGCCTTGACCCAGTCTTCAACGGAGAGCAATTGGATCGTATTGATTCTTGAACATCCACCAGAGGCAGCAACTTGAGCTGCAATTGCTGCTGCTGCAACATCATCTGGAAGTTCACAAATCACAATCGCATCATCTTCCCCAAAAGCCATCAGGAATTGGAGCATCTTGCCTCCAAAGGTATCACAAGCTTTAGCGATCATTCCAGATCGGTCGGTTGGATTCTCGACCATTGCTTTGATAGAAGCCGACGTATACGTCGCTTTGAACATGTAGAGTGACATCATTCCCCTATTTTTGTTGATTTGAAGAAAACCAATCGACTCTGCAGCCGATTGGTTCATTCATTATTTATTCGGTGCCTGGTACGCTGAAAACACCTTGTTAGCGGTTTCCATCGCAGAAGTCATTGACTTAGAGTCAATGATCTCAATCCCTTCTAAGCTCGTGAAAGTTCCTGTAGACATTGTCACCATTTCCACTGCTGCCATACTTTCTGCGCTGCATTCTGCAATCGTAACAATCTCTGCAGTGCTCACGCTAAAATAGACACTCTGCATATCGACTCCGACTGCCATAAAGAGCTTCTAAGCAGCTGCTTCTCGATCTTGTGGGCTATCGACTATACCTTTGAAAGCTGCGTTGCTATACTTTCCTTTAACAAGATAGAAAGACATCTATTCTTCTCTAAATTGATTGACATGAACTGGATTTCTTTAATTATCAATGATCAATTTTGTAATAGGCGTAATGAACTTTTCCAGGTGAGAACTTTCCTTGACCAACACAAAAAATATTATTGAGATATTTATATTTTGCAGAGGATGTTTGCATCCTTGGATTCGTAAAAAAATAATTATCTCCATACTCTGAGGAAATTTCACCGGCCAAAGCCTTTTGGACTTTTTCGTTCACTTCTATCTTACCAGTATATTCAACATAAATAAGGGCATCATCATCAGTTTGTAAAGTTAATCTAACATCAGGGATAACATATCCTGTATCTGTAACAGTTCCCCATTCACTACTCATTTTAGGTTTAACAACTCAATTTAACTCTTGGCCACTAAAGATGCCACCTCCCAATTCAAAAAACGACCTGTGTCCTGTTGGTAGAATACCCAGATCGTTATTTCCTACTAAATCAAAAGAAATATCTAACAATTTTTCAAATCTCATATGATTCTCATCAAATAAATTTGCATTCAAATAACCGTGTTAAGATTCTTTACCAGGTGCTTTATAGACCCCGGAAAACTTGCTCATTGTATCAATAATCTTATCCAGATCAACAACCGGATAGAACATAATCTCTTCGAATACGCCAGACATCTGAATCACCTGCTTAAATCCTAGAGCAGTTGACCAATCGGGCACCTCCATCGTTACACAGACGTCCAAGTCTCCCCCCAAGAAATCACAATCAATCAGCTTGGAATCAATTTGAGAAGCCATCACCTCGATTTGCTTCACACGAGCTGCGTAACTCGAATCCTTCATGCCTCTAGCGGCATCCTCTGAATAAACTCCTAGAACTTTTATTTTCATATTTCCCACTTTGTGAGTGATAAGGCTCTTTTTAGCGCGGAGACTATTGAGAGCTGTTCAAACCATTGTTATCAGAACTGTTTCATTAGCCTTAAGCCTAGTGCCAAATCTCCCAATTGGCATTCCCATTAGGATCTACATCCCACGCCCAAATCATCGCTTTACCATTGAGGCTCATGAGTGAAGGAGCAGTTGTTTCGAAGTAGCAGGCACCACGGAATTTCGAGCCACCATCTTCTGTCATTCCGCCAGATTCAGTCGCGCGAAAAGTAGCGACACCATCAGCAGCCATTACAATGCCTGAATTTGGCAATTCTCCATACATACTGCTATCTGCACGCATTGTCGCATAGTATGTTGACATTGGTTGAACCTGGACACCTGCCAATGTTCCACTTCCTTGAACAGCCACCTCAAACTTAGGCAGAGTTCCCTTGGTGGGGAGAACTTTGTTTGTTGCAGTACAGGTCATCGATCCCACCTTTTAACCTAACATAAAAATATCATTTTCTAGTTTGCTTATTTGGTTCTAAATTATTCTTATTGAGTTTACGCAGTAAGAGTCTCTGATAGAGTCGCAGCTGCGTCGGCATCCGTTCCGACTGGAGTCACTTCCAGGTGACAGGTGCGATTCCATTGTTGGCAATATTTCATGACTGCCTGGTAATCATCCGTCTCCACTACCATGAAACCTGTACTGGATGGCTCATGCCAGCGTCCAATCAGTTTCATGCCGTACCATTTTTCGTCTCCACCCGCGAACTGAGTCTGGGTGACGTGAATCAACTCTTCCTTGATGGAATAGGATATTTTGAACAACATTTTCATCCTTTGGTTTCAGATGGTTTATTTGTTTCTCCTATAATGGAGAAGGGGAAGACTATGCTAAGGTCAGGGCCCCTGCGACTACAAAGAGCAGCAGGCAAACACAGCGGACCGATGCAAACTCAATCTCCTGGTTTAGAGTAGGTCGAAGCGTCCTGCAACACCTTGGCTCGCTCGAAGAGCGGCACTGCTTCCGCAGCTCGCAATGCTGGAAGAGTGGTGATTGATTCAATTGCACCAGAACCCCGAACCAACAGAGCATCGATCAAACTGAGTTCATTTACATTCTGATCATCAGGAAACTCACTGACGACGATGAAATCGATCTCACCATTGAGCAAAAAGTAGTAGTCAATCAACTTACCACCCAAAGCATCCACCATTTTCCCGAGCGCTTCTGCGCGGTTTTCTGGTTTTGCAGTCAGCCCATTGAGGCCCTCTCTGCTCATCTTGCCATAGGTCACATAGATCATCGTGGCTCCTTTTAATTGGAAAGTATCCGCTGCATCAATCTGCTAGGAGGACCATCACGGTATTCGACAATGTGTCCAGCTTTTTCAATATTGGCTGCGTTCTCAGGGCTCTACATAAAGGCCTGCGTAGCAGACATGTCTTCAACTTCAAACATAAAATGAACTTTCTGTGGATTGGCAGCCTCAATACCTACGAAAACGTCTTTGATACTAGCTGCGTCTCTGGCGGCTTTGTGTGCGTCAAATACCGCTTTCCACTCGGCAAAGCTTTTAGAGATTTAAAAATTGATCAAAATTCTCATCACTAACTCTGTAAAGAGGTTTCGTGTTGAGAAAGTTAGGAATCGGCTAAGAATAAAATGTCGTCTAATTAACAAAACTTCCAAAAAAATATGGCATTGTTGAAAAAATAAAAAAATAGATATTTTTACTGAATTTCTATCCTGTCTTTTTCGAAACGATACTACAAAAAAATTACGATATGTTTGTTGTCGGGGACTTTTTCTACCGACTAAGAGATAGACAGTCAATCAAAAATCTAGGTTTCTTTGAATGGACCAATCAAAAAAAATTTCTGTGGTCTTTTTAAGTGGCATCAAGTGGGAGGGTTGTCCGACTGGTTCAATCAATCGGACTGCAAAATAGACTTTTTGGAGGAGCCAAAAATTCCAAAGGTTTCAATTGTTAGGCGAACCCTTAAGATTTGTGACAATCTGTTTCATGGTACTTTGGTAGAATTCAAGGCCTTGCCCCTGTGCGTAGAGAATCGCACCCTTCATGGAAGATAGAATCAGGTTTGCTTGATCATTGGCTTCACCTATAAAGAAAAATTCCTCGCTGGATTGACCGTCTTTGAGAATTGAGGTGAGCACTGACAACTCAGTCTCTTCGATCTTGGTCAGCACTTTGTTCATCTCTTCGTTAATGTTCCAGCGATCTGCCTGGAAAGAACTCACAGGACAGATCTTTTTCTCTTCAATCGCTTGGACCCCTAAGTCCAGGAATGCCTGAAGTTTCTGGGGTGGATTCATTCTGGAGTTCCTTAATTGATTTTCGATATCTTTAACGGCCTCGAATCGATACTTCAGATAAGCCAATCCCAGTTCCTGCTTTTTTGGGAAGTGGTGATGGATACTAGCCTTGCGGATTCCTAACCGCAAGGACAGGTCATTATAGCTAAAGCTATCATAACCTTTGGTCTGTATCATTTCTCCAGCCAATGTTAATATTTCCGACTGCCTCTCTCTCATAGTTCTCCGATGCCCTGTTGTGGGCTAATTGTGTGTGAATAAAATTAAAAGGATTTAGCTTGTCCCCAAGAACTACCTATCAATAGTTATATCAAAATGATAAGTATTTGAATATTATTTTTTTTTTAAATGCAAATTTTTTATGCACGATTTCAACTTTCTGCCTTATAAATCATCAACATTTTTGAGATATCGGTCCTAACTAGCTCACAGAGGAAACCCACCCAATACTGAAGTGTTGTGCTCCAGTGTATGATAGTGAAAGAAACATAGCCCAAGATTGTCTACTACGAAGAAGATACGAGCCTGCTCACCCAGATCCATCAAATACGTATCTCTTGCTGTAACAAAATAGTTTCTTTTTGCTCAATCTAAAAATGATGTCCATGCAGGTGCATTGCATGAGGCCAAGCTGTATCATTCCAGATTTTCAGAGCTATCCACTCCCGACGTTTGAATTCCCCAAGTCGACTGATTGACTCCATCATCTATCCATTGAAGGCACAGACTTTCTGATATTATCATGCTGCTTCCTGCAGCAGAATTGTTTCTCCCCAATATGTCACGTCACCGCACGGAGATCGCCCATCACGCCCCCCTGCATTCGAATAGGCACACCGAGCCTACTGCAACTCAAACTCTGGTATTAGCACCGATGGCAAGTGCAATGTTGGCCTTGGGAGGGAAAATCGAGTGGTAGAATCGAAAACAAAGGAGGTATCGGTCAGAGTTTGGTTCGTGCTGACTTCCTGCAATTTGAAAGCATCAGGTCCGACATCCGCCAGCACATCCATCTGTTGAGTGATCGCCAACTCAAACCCAAGTTCATCAAAGAGAAACGGCTCACACGGGTAAACATCCAGGGCAATCATCGTTCCCCGGACTTCCTTCTAGCTTTGGCCGAAGCACTCCAACATTCGCTTCGTTGATTAGTTGCAAACGTAGGCAACTCCGGCCAGAGAAGGGAAATATAGGCTACAGAAACCGTTGACCGTGAACCAATTTCCCAATCTTCCATTGTATTACTAGTCATGAAGAGTGAGGAAAGAAGCTTCATCAATCTGCTTATTCTAATCCAATCACCATTCATATAGGATCAGCACCAACTCCTGGTCAACTTCAATGCCATCCCTACCCTGTACAATCAGCGGACCATACAATTCTCTGGAGACTTGCTCCCAGTCCATTGTATTGACATGGCACCAATAAGTCCCCGCAGCCTTCAACAGCAGCACCGTGTAGGTGGATGCAACGCAAGAGGGACTGGACTCTGTGTAAAGCACGCAACTTCTTCCATCGCGTTAGCGTTCCGGATTCAATGCCAGTAAATGGTGCTGGGCTCAGGTAGCTGATTCTGAAAGCTGACTTGTAATAGATCTCCTAGCGGGCTTTCGGAAAAGGATCTCCTATTCGGTCATTGTAGAGCCAGAGACGAGTACCTGGAATCCGAGCCCACCGAGTTCTATAAACTCTCCTTAGCAGTCAGCTCATCTTCATCAATTTGCTATGATTCTTCCGCTTTGATTGTGGTGTCTTTGAGGAAAGGATCCGTGGTGAGCAGGCTCGACCACCTTAGAAAATCTCTGCATTTCATCGAATTAACTTTTTGGAACAGGGCTTAGCTGGATAGGAAAAAAAGAGAGGAGAGTCATTGATAATTATCAAACTACCTGCGAGTAATCTTCTGAACTAGAGACCATTCGCCAACACCTTTCCCTCCTCGTCAAAGAGATGAAGATTTGAGTGATCAAAGTTTAGATGCAATAGTTCTCCGGGCTTGACGGGGATCTGACCGGGTTGGCGGACATTGAATGCACCAAGATCCTCAGAACGACAATAGATGTAAGTCTCACCACCGAGTTGCTCGGTCAATTCAACAAAGACTGAAGCATCTGCCTCTTCTACATTCGCTAATTTGACGTGTTCCGGTCGAATTCCAAAAGAACAGTTTTCTCCCTCCACCAAGTTTGATAGGGACTTGATCGTGATTTTGGTTTGCCCAGATTTCAAAATCCATTGTTCCCCTTGTCGTGCCAGTTGAGCTTGAACGATATTCATTCGCGGAGAGCCAATAAAGCCAGCAACAAATAGATTTTTTGGTGTATTGTAAAGTTCCAGTGGAGGACCGGCTTGTTCAACTCGGCCTTGATTCAGAACCACGATTTGATCAGCAAGCGTCATTGCCTCGGTTTGGTCATGTGTCACATAGATCATGGTTCCACCGATATTAGCATGAAGCGCAGCTAGTTCCTTGCGCATGGTGACGCGTAATTCGGCATCAAGATTGGAGAGAGGTTCATCAAACAGAAAAGCTTTCGGTTCTCGAACAATAGCACGGCCTATCGCAACTCGCTGACGCTGACCTCCTGATAATGCCTTGGGGCGGCGCTTCAGATAATCTGTGATTTGGAGCATCTCTGCAGCTTTGAAAACTCGTTGGTTGATCTCACCTCTGGACATCCGAGAGTTTTCCAAACCAAAGGCCATGTTTTGATATACGGTCATGTGCGGATAAAGAGCGTAGGACTGAAAGACCATAGCCAACCCACGCTCAGAAGCTGCAACGTTGTTGACAACCTCACCTTCGATTTCCACAGCACCAGACGTAACCTCTTCCAATCCAGCAATGATTCGTAGCAGTGTACTTTTTCCACAACCCGAAGGTCCGACAAAAACGACAAACTGACCGCTTTGTACTTGAAGATTGATGCCATGAAGAACTTCCACAGAGTCAAAGGCTTTGTAGACCTTTTTCAGCACAATTTCTGTCATTTCATTCTCATAGGTTCAGCGACTACACATTTTCGCAGCCAAGTTTGGTTCTGCCCGCTGCATTTGCAATGGTGGCAATCCTTGGAGGATCTGTTTTATATCATCCAACATCATCTCTTGAATCCGAGCATAGGAAGCTCGGATTCCACCAGCTAAGTGTGATGAAAACAGAACATGAGATGTTTTTCGAACAGGATCATCCTTGGAGACCGGTTCCTCTGGGAATACATCAATTGCTGCCCGGAATCGTCCCTGACCTGCTAACTCAATAAATGCTTTAAAATCCACAATCTCTGAACGACTAGCCAAGACCACTGTCGCATCTGTTGGAATAAATTCCAGCAGCGCTTTTCCTAGAAAACCTTCATTTTCTGTAGTGACACCAGCAAGTAGAAAGAGAAACTTTGATTTCGCCAAAATCTCCTCCAGAGAAACAGGGATTAGCCCTTCTTTGCTAAGATATCCACTTGAAAGCCATGGATCATACACGAGAATTTCAGGCTGGAATGGTCTCAGTAGCGGCACCAGAGACTTGCCTAGATTCCCATAGCCCAAGAGCCCCACCTTCGAATCGTAAAGGCTGTAGGCTTTGGCATTGCCCCTGATTCCATAAGCTTCCTGAGCCAGTCGAAAAAGAGGATCTGCGTGTTGAAGTCCTCTTGCCAGAGTAATTGCCTGACCAAGGCAAAACTCTGCCACGGCAGGGGCCATCGCAGGAGCTGCGGAGAGGACGTGAATGCCACGAGCATGTGCTTCCTCGTAATCAATGTTGGGCTCCCAGTTTGCCTTCACGTTGAGAATGGCGCGCAGTTTTGGAGCTTGGTCCAACCTTTCTCTGGGCATTGCCGTCTGACCAATGATCACTTGAACCTCAGGTAAGATTCCTTCTACCAACTCATCTGGTGCCCGCGATCCGAAGTGGATTACTAGGCGCCCAAGATCACTTAATACTCTCTCCGTTGCTTCAGAAAAAACCATTTCCTGATTCCGGGGGTAAGGATCAATGAAAATTAGCGGTCTCTCGCTCATTTCATACCTGAACTAGCTATGCCTGTTGTGATGAATTTTTGTAGGAAGGCAAAGACCACCACGACTGGAATCAAGGTGACAACCGTCATCGCCAGAATGTAGTGCCACTGCACGTCCAACTCTCCTTGAAAGGCGTTCAAGCCCACCTGAAGAGTGTAGACCTCAGAGCGGTTGAGAACGATCAGTGGCCAAAGGAATTCATTCCAACGCCACATTATTGAGAAGATCGCGAGGACCGCTATCGCTGGCATCGCTAGAGGCAGAACAACTCGCCAGTAGACCTGCCACTCCGTGGCTTTATCCATCCGAGAGGCTTCAATAAGGTCCTTGGGAATCGTCAACATGTATTGTCGTAGCAAGAAAACCCCGGTTGGAGTTGCTGCCCCTGGCAAAATCACGGCCCAGAGTGAGTTGACCATTCCTAGCTCTGTCACCACCAAATACACGGGCACCAAAATCACTGTGATCGGAATCATCAGGGTACCAATCACAAACAGCATTACTGCATTGCGACCTTTGAACTCGTAAATCGAGAGACCAAAAGCTGCCATAGAGTTGATCAACAAGGTAATCAGTGTAGCCAGGGTAGTGACAATGACCGAGTTTGTGAGGTAACTCAAAAAGTTAAAGCGTTCCAAGGGATCAAGATAGTTCTCCCAAGCCATGCGGAATTCACGAATAGGTTCTCGCTGCTTAATGGGAATTTTGAACTTAGTACTCGGCTCCGCTGGATCTACCATCTGGCTAATGATCCCGATTCGGCGAATTTGAGCCAGATCTTTAGTAGAACCATCTTCCATGGTGACACGATACATGGGGAGGGGTTTCTCGTAGCCCTCGACTTCTACCACAACTTGGCCCAAAGGAGCCCAGGTTGGGGGAAATTCGAGCAATCCAGCGGGAGTTTTGAACGAAGACAAAACCAACCAAACAACTGGACCAAACATCAAGAAAATCCCCAAGCCCAGGTAACCATAGGTGAACAAATCAGTCCAATGCCATCGCTTGCCACCACGGCGGAAGGTAAGAAACTGCCAGATTCGGACAGGAAGAGAAGTTGAATCAGCCATTGTCTTTCCACCTAGTGGCTGCTAACTGCAACATGGTGAGACCAAACAGAACTACTCCTAAAATGACAGAAGCGGCTGCAGCCAAGCCAAAGTTTTGGATCTGATTTGTAAAGCCAGTGTTATAGATGTATTGAACAATGAATTGAGTGGCTGTGCCTGGGCCACCCCCAGTTAGGACGAAGACCTCATCAAAGGTTTGTACTCCCTTGATCAAGGCTAGCACAATCACAACCAACAGATTGGGCCAAAGTAGAGGAAGAGTAATTCTCCAAAAAATCCGCTCTTGCTTTGTTCCGTCCATCTCAGCTGCTTCGTAAAGATCTGGAGGAATTGCCTGGAGTCCTGCAAGTATGATTAAAGTGTAGAAGCCCATGTGAGCCCAGATAGAAATGAAGATCGCCCAGAACATGGCCCACGCTGGACTAACAAAGAAGAGAATCTTGTCAAAACTCAACTCTACAAGCCAGGCATTGAGAATGCCATCACGGAGCAAGATCCATTTCCAGATTAGCGCAACTACAACTGGAGAGAGTAAAACTGGAAAAAAATAAACCGATCGAAAGAACCCCCGTGCCTGGATTTTTTTATTCAGCACCAGAGCCGTGATCAACGAGAACAGCACCAGAAAGGTGAGTTGCAGCGTAATGAAGATTGCTGTGTTAAGGAGGCCTTTCCAGAAGCGGTCCTCTCGACAGCTCAAGGGATCAGCGTAATTTCCACAGTCCAGCAAAAAAGCATACTGTTCTGTACCTGTGAAAGCACGTTCATCCAGATAAAGGTTAGTTCCACCCGTCAGTGAAAAAGCAAAGTTCACAAACAAAGGAAGAACAACAAAAAGCCCAAAGAAACATAAATTTGGCAACAAGAAAATATAGGGCATTGTTCCCAGCCCCAGCAGATTCTGGATGCGTTTCATCGGCCATTCAATGAAGCGAAACAACTGGGAAAGTGGCCAGATAATCAGACTTTTTGGATTGAATTGACCAGTCTCCGCATCCTTGAACTGAGAATGTTCAGCAAGTTCTGAATTCATTTTGAAGCTTGGAGACTCTTTAGAGGGTAAAGATCCGCCAAACCACATGAGCAGTTGGCGGAATCGATAGTCAAAATGGAGAGTACACGAGTCCGCCCAGTCAGCGAATTCGTGTTTAACTAGCAGAATCAGCTACCTCGCTTCTTCTCAGCGAGTTGTTGCTGAATATCTTGTTCCATCCGCTCATAGGCCTGATCCAGAGTCAGTTCACCCATGATGGCTTCATTCAGACGCGAGATCAGTGCGTTGAACATCACGCGGTTGTAAACATAACCCTGCAGGTCAAAAGCCGTTTGAGAAATGCCGGGGACCGCTCCAGCAAAGGTCTCCAGAGCATGTTTCGCGCGAGGATCTTCTGTATCAAAATCAACACCCTTCTCTGCCAACCCTAGATGTCCTGGAATAAACAGAGTTCGACCGTAAAATTCTGCTAAATTTTCTTCCTGAGCTAACCAATCCATTAGCTTAGCCACTTCTTCGGGATGCTTGGTATCTTTCATAGCTACCAAGGCTGCTCCACCGGGCATCCCAGTACAGGCTGCTGGACCACAGGGAGCAGGGACCGCCCACCAATCAAAGGCATCACCAATGTTATTGGCAAACTGAGGAATCTGCCAGGATCCACTCATATACATCACGACCTGAGCGTTTGTGAAATCCTCATTCGCACCCAGATAGGCTGAACCAGAGACAGAGCCCCAGAGTTCCTTAGCCATGATTCCCTGCTGGTGCCAGTCATAGAGGCGTTGGGTCATGCGCTTCAAACCTTCATCAATCAGAGCCGGTTCGCCACTGCCATCAAACATCTTGGCACCCATCGCGATTGCTGGTCCGGAGACACGGTGACCAGAGCGATCCCAGGCCATTGGAATAGGAATTTCCAACTTATCAGCTACTTGCTTGGAAGCCTTGGCCCAATCGTCCCAAGTGGCTCCTTTGCCAGGCATTGGCACTTCTGCTTGCTCAAACAACGTTTTGTTGACATAGGGACCTGTGACCGTCAACTGAGTCATGAATCCAGAAATGGCTGAGGTATCCCCCGGTTGACGCAACCACTTGAGGAAGGGACCAAAGCTTTTCTCCCAGTAACCCGCATCGCTCAAATGTGGGCGGAGATCCATGTAGTATTTTGAGAGACCACCAAGATCGGTGACACGGGCAATATCTGGTCCATCTCCAGCAGCAAGTTGTACTGGCAGACTCTCCATAATCGACCTATATGGCACCACGTCCAAGGTGACTTTAATATCTGAGTTCTGAGCTTCGAAGCGATCCAATAATGATCGCATGACTTCGCCTTCGATACCGTCATTGTACCAAGTCATTCTCAGTTGGGTCTCAGCAAACAGTGGAGTTGCCCAGACCGCCATTGCGACTGAACCGGCGGTCAAGATTCTTCTGAGTTTTTTTAGCATTCTCAGTTCCTACCTTAGAGTTGGAGATAACAGGTCGCCTGACCTTTGACAGGTTATTCAGCCACCTGATGAGATCGCTAATAATCAACACTTGGCAAAGCTGCAAACATGGTGATCATTTTGCGAAATATTTGTTGGAAAGCCTTAATTTAACTCACCAACTTTTTTCAAAAAAATATCTGTAAATTAAATTTTTGTAGGCAGAACTATCTTCTATATCAAAAATTATATTCTTATTCACAATTACTGCAGGCTTGATTTGCATTCATCTTAAATCAGGAAACATTGCCGATTTGAATAAAGATGAGAAAGATTGTCAAACAAAAACGCTTCATTAGGTCTCGTTGCCTTACTCTCCGGTAAGTAGTTCTTAAAATTCACTAAAGTTGACTTTAAGGGAGTTTTACTCACCAATCTCTCTACCCTAATTGAACAGCCTTTTCCTGGGCTTCCAGCGCCAGACGGCAGACTGTGAAGCAGTGCTCATGGGTCATTGTGAATTCTGTACGATCCTTAATATCATTTAGGAATTTTTCAAAGTAAGTGATCGGAACATCACTGCAGTCGATTCGTTCATAGCGGTCTCGATTGACCAGCATCAGGTGGTCTTGCCCCTCCTGCCCAAGAATGTCGATATACTTCCGTAATTCCAGATAGCCCTCAGTCCCTTGGATAAAGAGTCGGCCGTCTCCCCAGGTGGGCAGCGCATCCGGTGTATACCAGTCCACTCGGATAAAGCCATTGGCAGTCGGACTGCGCAGAACAATTTCTCCATAGTCTTCAAACTCAGGCAAGGTCGGATTGGCGTAGTTTCCAACAGAGCTTGCTACTATTTCTACATTCTTGGACCCCGTTAACCAGAGAAACTGATCAATTTGGTGGGAAGCAATGTCGATCAGAATACCTCCATACTGAGTCTTTTCGTAGAACCAGGGTCTACGCCGATGCGGATTATGACGATGCGGTCCTAGTCCTACGGTCTGGATAGCCTTTCCGATAGCACCTTGCTCAATCAATTCCTTAGCTTTTAGCACTGCAGGGACCTGAAAGTGCTCGGAGAAGCTAATACTATAACGGGCTCCGGTCTCTTCACGAACCTGGATCACTTCTCGCAGCTGCTGCTGGCTGATGATGCCAGGCTTGTCAACCATCACGTCCTTGCCGTGTCGCATAGCCTGGATGCAAATGTCTGCACGTTCCCCAGGAATACCTGCACAAACAATCAAGGAGACGTCTTCTCGCTGATAAAGAATTTCAGGAGATTCAAAACGAGGTACTTTAGGAAATCGTCGAATAAAGCCTCCCAATGGCTCTGCATCATCCCGGGTAAAGTACCCAACGCATTCTGCACCCGCAGCTAGCAAGCCCCCAGTCATTTCGTAAATGTGGCGATGGTCCAAGCCCACACAGGCAAACTGAATCATAGAGTAAACCTTTTAATAAGATTTGTTCATGGCAGCGGCATCCACAGCATCAGTGACTGCGTCTTTCTGATAACTGCTGTGGACGATTCTCTGTTCCAGATGTCGCCAGAATTGATCACCGTCCACAGGCATCGAGATACTCTTATTTTCGAAGGTCGAGAGGAGCATCGCATTGGCCAACTCTACACTGTGAATTCCTTCAATTGCAGGAGCTAGTAGTGGAGTTTGGTCTAGTATGTTGTCAACGAAATTCTGTAGAATCTGGCGATGTTGACCACCTTTCCCGTCGATCGGAATCTCCACTTCCTCGACTTTAGGCTTACCGAAGGGCTGATCTGTGTTGCGGCAAAATTCTGAGATTGGAACGCTGTTTTTGAGTAGGCTTAAGCCACTCTCATCCGCAATGACGGTTCCGTTTTCTGCGACAATTTCCAAGCGGTTAGTGCCAGGGGTTTCGCCAGTGGTCGTGATAAAGCTACAAGTGGCTCCATTTTCGTAGGTCAGCAGGGCCGTCACATCATCTTCGACTTCGATGTCATGCCACTGACCAAATCGACACTGCGCCCAAACTTGGGTTGGTTTCCCAAAAAGCCACCAGAGCAGATCAAGTTGGTGGGGACATTGGTTCAGCAAGACACCACCTCCTTCTCCGCGCCAGGTTGCTCGCCAGCCACCGCTACGGTAGTAGATATCAGGTCGGAACCAGTTAGTAATTATCCAACTCATTCGGCGTAGATTCCCCAAATCTCCATTGCCAATCATCTCACGAATACGCTGATATCGGGGGTCCGTCCTTTGATTAAACATGGCACAAAAAACTTGCTCTTTCCGTGGCCTCCTTAAATAGGCATTAATCAACTCCTGGCAGGCGTTTTTGTGTACGGCAATCGGCTTCTCCACCAACAAATGCAGACCGTTTTTCAGTGCTGCCTCACCGATGATGGAATGATCGTAATGAGGTGTCGCAATTAACAATGCTTCAATCAATCCCGATTCGATCATCTCCAGGCTATCAGTGAAGCAATCAATTCCAGGAGAAACGTTGCCAAGGCGGTTTGGATCCAGATCACAAACCGCAGCAACTTCCGCTCTTTGAACAAATTGCTGAGTGATGGAGTGGTAGTGTTGGGTTCCCATATTGCCGAGACCGACTATCCCAAACTTGAGTGGATTCATTGTTGTCTTTTATAAGGAGAGGAATTTTGGGGATCAGGACTGATGTGTACGGTGAATTCTTCAAGTCGTGAACAACTGTGGGTATCTGATTTCTGGCTCAGCGATGTTTTTTGTATATCCGTTCATATAGCAGACACTGAGTGCCCTGCGAGCTGAGGAGGTTCGGTTCTTGTCGGAGGCATGCAGCAGGTGGTTGTGCAACACGACCAAATCTCCAGGTTCCACAAGAATTGGGACAATATCCGCTGCTAGTGCGTGAGCAACAGCTTGGGTCTCTGTCAAGAATCCTGAGGAATGTTCTGGATTGATCAAGCCTTTGCGGTGGGATTTACGAATGATTTGAACGCATCCGTTTTCAAGGGTCGCCACATCCAATGGAATCCAAACGGTCAATAATGGATCTTGATCAAGAAAATTCCAGCGGTCCTGATGCCAAGGTAGCCAAGTTCCTTTGCCGGCAGCCTTGTTCATGAACATCGTCCGAAAAGACGTGATCGGAAGGTTTGGTCCGTAAACCCGCTCACAGAGTTGTACAAAAAATGATGACGTAATGAAATCAAGGAAGCATTGATCAGCTTCCAAACCTTGGATTTTGCGGTAATCCAAGGTAGCTCCCTGAAAGCCATTACCTCCCCAGCCCAGATCTTCGTAGTTCCCAGAATCCGTATCGAGCTGCATCCAGATCTGATCATAGTCCACATCTGCAGTGCCCAACATGATCTGATCGATGCGTTCCTGAAGACCTACAATTTCTGCTCTCTCAAAAAACTTGGGCAGTATGAAATAACCGTCTTCTTTGAAGAGTTGAAGACATTGATCCAAATCACTTGAGTTCAGCTTCATCTGCAGAGCATATCAGGAGGTTAAGTAAAAAGTTCCAGCTTTGTGATCTAAAAAAAATTGGAATCTGACCAATCAAGCCTGCTGCAATCCTGAAAGAAACGAAAGCACCTGCTGGTGGGAGTACTCGGTTTCAAAATGTCCGGTTTCAGTAATCAACAACCGCCAACTTTCAGGATAACCTGTGGCGTCTGCTTGGGAGCGCATGGTCTGATCCAAGCTCTTCACACCCTCAAAGGGAGTGAGACCATCATGGCGCCCCACCACACAGAGCCTGGGGCGCGGGAGCGTCAAGTGATTGAATTCCTCTGCAGAGAAATGCTTCAGCAGGGCCGGCACATAATAGTAGATGCCGTGCATATCCAAGTTCTGCTGTGTTATCAGCGACTCGTACTCGGCAAGACTACAGAGATCAATGCAAGCACGAATTTTTGGCTCCAGAGCTGTACTCCAGAGAGCCATCGTTCCCCCCATTGAAATCCCCATACTGATGATGGAATCTCCTTGGACATCCTCCCTGGCAGCAAGGTAATCGAAGGCTTTAAGAGTATCAAAGACCATCATCCCCCAAAGGACTTTACCCTTCCAAAGCAACTCCTTAAATACGGCTGATTCGGTGCGTCCCTGTCGCTCTCCAAAACACCAAGCATCAATCGAGAGCACCGCATAACCTCGTTTTGTCAACTCTACACCATAGGCATGACGTAACGCATCTCGACCTTCTAGTAACTCTTTTTTGCCCAGACTGTAATCACCACCATGAGCGTGATTATATAGCACTGCAGGAAACGGAGGCTTTACCTGAAGCGGCTTGAGGAAAATTCCAGGAACAGGCTCCATCTCATTCCACTCGAACAACCAGTCTTCCTGAATAAAGCCATCCTGTTCCGTCTCACGAACGAGGATTGCTTTCATTGGAGTATCTCTATCGGGCAAGTCTCCCAGTAGGCCCCACAGCTTGGCCCGCTGAAATTGCTGTTTTTCTGACAAGATCGCGTTGAGGGAATTGGACATCGAACCCCTAAAAACAAAACTTTAGGAACATAGGCAAACCCAACTGTCTTGAATTTGCGCAACGAAGACTCGCATCAGCACAATAAGTTTTCAAGTTCTTCAATCACCTTTGGTAGTAATTTTTTATTTTTGCTGCGTTCAAGAGCGAGTCTCTGGCGTGTCCAAACGCTCTCAGGAAGAAATATTGGGAAGAGAAAAGCACTGATTGGATGGAGAGCCTTCAACAAGTAGGAAAAGCGCTTGTTGAAGGTCAGTTGATACGTTTGCCGGATTGACTACTGAATAGGTGTAGCTTTTCTGAAATAACAGAAACCAAAATATGTTCACCGACTGTATGTCCACTGCCTCCTGGACGGCGTATTCGATAGTCTAATCCGGATGGACTCACACAGTAGATCAATTCGTCTGAACCCAACTCTTCGACAAGATCAATTTTCAGGCTCGTTTGAGATGTTGGCTCCAAAATAAAATCTTCAGGACGGATGCCTACCTTCACTGGCTGGTCCGAGATCTGAGAGAAACCTGATAGTTGAAAACCATCAACATGCAGGGAGCCTGCTTTCACTTCTCCAGAAACCAAGTTGATCCTAGGCGAACCAATAAAGGAAGCGACGAATTCAGAAGCCGGTTTGCTGTAAACTTCCATCGGTGTACCGATTTGCTCCAACTCGCCATTATTGATTACAGCTAGGCGGTCTCCAACAGTCATTGCTTCAATCTGATCGTGTGTAACAAAGATTGAAGTCACCCTGAGTTGCCTTTGCAGCTTGCGGATATCCACCCGCATCTGGGCCCGCAGTTGAGCATCCAGGTTAGAGAGGGGTTCATCAAAAAGAAATAATTTAGGTTCCCGAACGATCGCCCTTCCCATTGCTACACGCTGACGCTGTCCACCAGACAGTTGCGCCGGTTTGCGCTCTAGCAATTCGTCCAACTGCAGCATACGAGCCGCTTCAACCACACGCCGCTCAATCTCTGTTTTGGGTACCTTTCGATTTTGGAGTGCATAAGACATATTGCGACGAACAGTCATGTGCGGATAGAGCGCGTAGTTCTGAAAAACCATTGCGACATCTCGATGAGCAGGCTCCACGTCATTGATCCGAGATCCGTCCAACATTAGATCTCCGGAAGTAATTTCTTCCAGACCCGCAATCATTCTCAGCAACGTAGACTTTCCGCACCCAGATGGTCCCACAAAAACAGTCAATTCTCCATCAGGGATCTCTAGATTGATCCCCCGAACCGCATGGGTTCCATTAGCATAGGTTTTTTGCAAACTATTGAGGGTGAGGGTCGTCATTTATCGCTCTCGAGAAGGCCCTTGATAAACCAGCGTTGGAAGAAAATCACAATCATTACAGGGGGAACTAGGGCGAGGATTGCCAGAGCAAAACCTCGGTTGTATTCAGGTAGTCGGTTACCATCAATTGTCTGCATCACGGACTTGATGCCCAGCACGATTGTGCTGTAGCTCTCGTCGGTAGTCATCAGCAAAGGCCACAGATATTGGTTCCAACCAACAACAAACATAATGATGAATAGGGCTGCCATCATCGTTCGAGACAAAGGCAACAGAATATCGATGAAGAATTTCCAAGCTCCAGCACCATCCAACTTCGCAGCTTCAAGTAATTCATCAGGGACTGAACGGAAAAACTGGCGGAAATAGAACGTCCCTGTGGCTGAGGCGATTAGTGGAATGATTAGACCCGAGTAGGAATTCAGCATTCCCAGATCCGCTACAACTTTGTAAGAAGGAATGATCCTGACTTCCAGTGGAAGCAGTAAAGTGGTAAAGATTATCCAGAAAAGTAGGGTTCCTAATGGAAATCGAAAATAGACAATAGCATAAGCTGCTGTCATCGAGACGATGATCTTACCAACTGCAAATCCTACCCCAAGTATCATGCTGTTGATCATCATCATCGAAGCAGTTACCTGCTCTGTAAATCCTTTCTTTTCTGTTAGCACCCCCAGATAGGTTTCATAAAACTGATCACTCAAACCCAACTTCATTCCATCTCGAATAATCGTAGCGGGGTCATGAGTTGAAGAGGCGAAAACCATCCAAAGTGGTAGTGCTAAAAACGCAACGCCCAGAATAAGCAACAGGTGATTTAATAATTGGTAGCGAACCCAAAGTACTTTCATAATCAGTAATGAATCTTCTTTTCAAGGTAACGAAACTGGACAACTGTAAGCGCAAGTACAAAAAGCATCAAAACTACCGACTGGGCTGATGAACCACCAAGATCAGCACCCTTGAAGCCGTCTACATAAACCTTATAGACTAAACTAGCTGCTCCAGCCGGTGGACCAAAGGGGAAGACCGTATCAATAATGGCGAAAGTCTCGAAGAAGGCATAACTGAAGTTAATCACCATCAGGAAGAACAGTGTTGGAGCAAGCAGGGGAAACGTCACACTCCAGAAGCGACTCAAGCCGCTGGGATTGTCAATTCGTGAAGCTTCTAACACGGACCGTGGGATGGACTGTAAGCCCGCTAACAAAAATATAAAGTTTACGCTTACCTGCCGCCACACAGCACCTGAGGTGATGACGACCCAAGCATCGATGGAATCTAAAGCTGGCTCAAACCAGGGTGGTTCACCATCTGGATTCAGCAAGTCATAGATTGGCCCAATTTGGGGACTGAAGAGAAAACGAGCAACCAAGCCTGCAACAGCTGGAGCAATTGCGTAAGCCCAAGTAATCAATGGACGGTAGGTGCCCCCTCCACGTAGTAATCCATCCACCTGCACCGCCAGCAACATCGCCAATCCAAGGGATAGGAAAGTCACGCTCAGTGAGAAAATCAACGTAGCGATCAGGGTTCCTAAATATTCAGGGTCTTCAAAAATCGTTTGATAGTTTTCAAACCAAACAAACTCATTCGAAAGTCCCCAAGGGTCTTCTAGGTAGAAGGAGAGTTGAATTGCCTCAAAGGAGGGCCAGAGGAAGAAGACTGCAATAATGGCAATCTGCGGTAGAATAAACAGATAGGGGACTGGAGAGTGAGAAAATGTAACGCGTTTCAAGTTTTTGTCTTTTCAGAACCGGCCCCTGATCGGGGCCGATTGGAGAGAAAGAATTATTTGTAGGTACGTGCAAACTTAACGAGCAGTTTATTCGCACCATCTTCGATATTAGCTAATGCAGTCTTTGCATCCTGCTTGCCAGCGAAGAGTTTGTCGTATTCTTCATACATCACCTCACGAACCTGAACGTAGAAGCCAAGCTGATAGCCCTTGGAGTGGTCACCACCAGGCAGATTCAATTGAAGGATGCCGATCTCTGCGTCGGGGTTATCCTTGTAATAACCCTCATTCTTTGCCAGATCATATGCAGCGTTAGTGATCGCTACGTAGCCAGTTTCCCGGTGCCACATGAACTGAACTTCTGGCTTAGTCAGGTACTCAAAGAAGTTTGCAACACCCTTATACTCAGCGTCACTGTGGCCAGACATTGCGAACAACGCAGCACCGCCGATGAAGGTGTTGGTTGGCTTGTTCGTAACAGCATGCCAGTAGGGCAAGTAGGTTGTTCCAAACGGGAACTTCGCAGTGTTTTTCAGTCCACCAAAGGAGCCAGATGAACCCAACCAGATACCAACTTCTTGACTCACGAAACGATTCTGATTATCACCCCAGGCTCGTCCATAGTACTTGTAGAAGCCCTTGTCTTGCCATTCCTTCAACTTTGACCAATGGGTCACCATTCCTGGGTTGTTGTAAAGGATTTTGGTCTCCAAACCACCGAAGCCGTTATTGTTGGTAGCCATCGGCAAGTTGTGACGAGAATGGAAATTCTCTGAGAAAATCCACGGACTATGAGATTGAGCCAATGGCACATAACCAGCGTCTTTAAGCGCCGGGGCCACTCGCATTTCAAAATCTTCCCAAGTCGCTGGAGGCAGTGTCAAACCAGCTTTCTGGAAAGCATTTTTATTGTAATACATCACTGGTGTGGAACTATTGAACGGCATTCCGACCATCTTGCCGCTGCCGTCCGCATAGAAAGAGCGTACCCCGCTGATGTAGTTGTTGGCATCAAAACCAACACCATGCTTGGAGAGTAGGTCTTGTACGGGGAAGACTGCTCCCTTTGCATTGATGATTGTAGCCGCACCAGCATCAAAGATCTGGATGATATGTGGCTGTTGCTTCGCACGGAAAGCTGCGATTCCAGCGGTCATAGTGTCTTCATAACCACCTTTATACACTGGGGTCAGCTTGTAGGTCGACTGAGATGCGTTGTAGTCTCTGGCAATTTGATTCACGGTCTCGCCAAGAGCACCTTCCATCGCATGCCACCACTGAATTTCAGTTTGAGCCCAGGCAGATGGGGTGAACGCAATGAAGGTAGCCAACAACACACTGGCTATCAAATTACGGAATTTCATGATCGTCCTTGTCTTCAAGTGGTTAAGAGCGGTAAATGTCGCTCCGAGAGTCTTGGTTCTGAACGAAAGCACTCTTTACCAGTTGTAAGCTTACGATCCCAACAACTTCCTCTAACCAGATCGTAGCTTAGGAACTTTCAAAAGTGATCTCAAGGGGGAAGATTCAAACAAATGATAATCAATTTTGCAAATGATTTTTCCTGAGGAAAAATTCTTCTGAACTTCTATTTTTCAAAGCAGAGAGTTTTCTCACGGAAGTTCTGCGGAAACATCAACAAATTGATTATCAGAAAAATGGATTTTAAACCGGCTTTGTTAGCAAATGATGAAGATCTTTTTTATTGAACCTAGCTTTTGAGACACACATGAAAATTACCT